>ERZ1034680.164-NODE-164-length-44855-cov-42.708862_pt1 | contig 44855 bp, 43 predicted proteins | sample MGYA00520639_ERZ1034680 | MGnify/ENA primary metagenome ERZ1034680 (study PRJEB33766, sample SAMN09781760) | gut metagenome | biome: gut microbiome | host: Homo sapiens | place: Madagascar | study: EMG produced TPA metagenomics assembly of the PRJNA485056 data...
GGAGGGCTAAACTTTGTATTCTTGTCTCAAAATTAGAAAAATGATGCCGCCGTGCGAAGTTACAATATTATTTTGAGATATGCAATACGGCGTTGAGCGGATACTTACGAAACACTTACTTGGCTATACAGATAGTGTAAATTCATAAAATCGATAACTATTATGATGTACAATATAAATATTAAGGAATCTGCTCAAAAGAAGATTATAGTTGAAGCTTTAAAGACGATGATTCGTAACAACAATCCTGAGCCTCAGGCAACATATCTTTGTGATCAATTGGAGGATGCGAGTAGAGTAGCTGATTGTTTGGAGGAAATCTTTAAGCAGTTAAGGTCGTATCACAATGATGGACTATAATCATGCGGTCCTATCCCGCATAACCCCTCTGACGAGACCTCTGATGGTCCGTCAACCTTATAGCGCAGCGGTTAAGAGCGACAGGGAGGAGCGGTTTCTTCTTTTCCCCTGAGGGGAGAAGACCGAGAAGAGAGGTGGAGCCTTCTTTAATGGTAAAGAAGGACGGGTTGATTTTAGAAAAAAAACTATACTCATACCCGTGTGTACTTTATATATAGCCGCAACTATAATAAAACAAAAAATACAAATACCAATCAGAATATAACGACATAACCATAAATTTATGTGTGGAATAGTAGGATATATAGGACAAAACGAAGCATATCCAGTCCTGATAGCAGGACTGAAGAAACTCGAATATAGAGGATATGACAGTGCCGGAGTAGCACTCGTCAATGGAGAGGACAAACTCAATGTCTATAAGACAAAGGGCAAGGTAGCAAATTTGGAAGAACTCGCAGCAGACAAAGACTGCGGAGGCCATATCGGTATAGCCCACACCCGATGGGCAACACATGGCGAACCATCAGCCGAAAATGCACATCCCCATGTCAGTATGAGTGGTGACCTGGCTTTGGTACATAATGGCATCATCGAGAACTACCAGGTGCTGAAAGAACAACTCATAGCACGCGGTTATCAGTTCAAGAGCACAACAGATACCGAGGTGCTGGTACAGTTGATAGACTCATACTATCAGCAGAATGGCAAAGATTTGGTGTCAGCCGTTTGCCAGTCACTGAATGATGTTGTGGGTGCCTATGCCATAGCAGTCATCGAATGCAAGAACCCCACTCACATTGTGGCAGCCCGCCAGTCAAGTCCATTGGTGGTAGGAGTAGGAGCCGACAAGCAAGACTTCTATATCGCCAGTGATGCCACTCCTATCGTAGAATATACCGACCAGGTAGTCTATCTCGAAGACGGTCAGATAGCAGAAATCAGAATCGGTAAGGATATAGAGATGATCAATCTCAACCATAAGTTATGCGATTATGCCATCAAGACCGTAGACCTCGACATCTCCAAACTCAGCAAGGGAGGCTTCGACCATTTCATGTTGAAAGAGATTTACGACCAGCCCCAGTGCCTGAAAGACTGTATGAGTGGTCGCCTGTTTGCGGATAAGGACAATCCATCCAACAACCACATCGTGTTGTCAGCCCTTACAGACTATAAAGACCGACTCATGTCAGCCAAGCATATCATCATCGTGGCATGCGGAACCAGTTGGCATGCAGCCCTCATCGGTAAGCAGCTCATAGAGAAGATGTGTCGCAAGCGAGTAGAAGTAGAATATGCCAGCGAGTTCCGTTATGGCGAACCCGTTATCGAATCCGATGATGTAGTGATAGCCATAAGCCAGAGTGGCGAGACTGCCGACACCTTGGCAGCCATTCAACTTGCCAAGCAGCATGGAGCATTGATCTTCGGCATCGTCAATGGCGTAGGCTCATCCATCGCCCGAGAAACAGATACAGGTATCTACATTCATGTAGGTCCCGAGATAGGCGTGGCGAGTACCAAGGCATTCACCGGTCAGGTCACCGTCCTTACCCTCTTTGCCTTGGCGTTAGGTCATGAGCTTGGCACCCTTTCCGAAAAAGACTATGTAGAGACCATCGCCGAGTTGGCAGAGATACCCGGCAAGATGGAGAAAGTGTTGGAGCAGACGCCATCAATCTCCCGACTGGCTAAAGTATTCACCTATGCACATAATTTCCTCTATCTCGGTCGAGGATTCAACTATCCCGTAGCATTAGAGGGAGCCTTGAAGCTAAAGGAAATCAGCTATATCCATGCCGAGGGCTATCCTGCAGCCGAGATGAAACATGGTCCGATAGCCTTGGTAGATACCGATATGCCGATCGTATTCCTTGCCACACATCACCAGTTGTATGAGAAGATCATCAGCAATATGCAGGAAGTAAAATCCCGCAACGGACGCATCCTGGCTATTGTTACCGAAGGCGACAGACAAGTCAAGGCGATAGCCGATTCTGTGATAGAAGTACCGCAGACCCTCAATGCTTTGGTACCTCTTCTCAGCGTTGTTCCCCTGCAGATACTTGCGTATTATGTGGCAGTAGATAAGGGATTGAATGTAGATATGCCAAGAAATCTGGCAAAGAGTGTAACGGTAGAATAAATCCAAATCCTGAAGGACATAGTTAAACATAATCATAGAATCTATGAACAATTTCAACGATATAAAAATAGCAGTAGCCGGAACAGGCTACGTTGGTCTGAGCATAGCAACCCTGTTATCTCAGCACCATCATGTAACAGCTGTAGATGTAATCCCCGAAAAGGTAGAGAAACTCAACAATAAGATTTCTCCAATTCAGGACGATTACATCGAAAAGTATTTGTCAGAGAAGCCATTGAACCTCGTGGCAACCCTCGATGGCAGGGCTGCTTATCAGGATGCAGACTTTGTGGTGATTGCAGCACCAACCAACTACGACCCAGTAAAGAACTACTTCGATACAACCCATGTCGAAGAAGTGATAGACCTGGTATTGGAGGTGAATCCAGACGCAGTGATGGTTATTAAGAGCACTATCCCTGTAGGTTATACCCGCAGTCTTTATCTGAAGTATGCCAAGAAGGGCGTCAAGAAGTTCAATCTCCTTTTCTCACCAGAGTTCCTTCGTGAGAGCAAGGCACTCTACGACAATCTCTATCCAAGTCGAATTATCGTAGGCTATCCCAAGATTATCGACCGCCCTGAGTTTGCCGAGGAAAACGAAGCCATCATGAGCGTTACCGATGTTGAGAAGATGAAAGAAGCTGCCAAGACCTTTGCAGCACTCTTGCAGGAAGGTGCTATCAAGGAGAACATTGACACCTTGTTCATGGGCATGAAGGAAGCCGAGGCAGTGAAACTCTTCGCCAACACCTATCTCGCCCTTCGCGTAAGCTATTTCAACGAACTCGATACTTACGCCGAGGTCAAAGGTCTCGATACCAAGGCCATCATTGATGGAGTAGGACTCGATCCACGTATCGGTACCCACTATAACAACCCAAGCTTCGGCTATGGCGGCTATTGCTTGCCAAAGGATACCAAGCAGCTCTTGGCAAACTATGCCGATGTCCCAGAGAATCTAATAGAGGCGATTGTAGAAAGCAACCGTACCCGCAAAGACTATATCGCAGATGCCGTATTGCAGAAAGCCGGTTGGTACAGCTATACCGAGAACAACCAGTTTGGTGCAGAGGTAAATTCATGTGTCATTGGAGTCTATCGCCTGACGATGAAATCCAATTCCGACAACTTCCGCCAGTCTGCCATTCAGGGTATTATGAAACGTATCAAGGCAAAGGGTGCAGAGGTGATTATCTATGAGCCAACACTCGAAGAGGGTAGCACCTTCTTTGGTAGCAAGGTAATTAATGACTTGGCTGCTTTCAAGGCTCAGAGCCATGCCATCATCGCCAACCGTTATGATACTTGTCTGGATGATGTCAAGGATAAGGTATATACCAGGGATATATTTAGGCGAGATTAATTAAAATGTAAGTACTTTTGATATGGATAGAGAAACATTAAAAACTGTTCATGATGAAAAGTTTCAAACTATATATGTATACAAGCAACGGGCGGAGTTTTTATGTTCAATTGTAGAATTTTCGATTCTAAAGACAAAAAATCGTTTATCTTTAATATTTAATATTAGATTAAGTATGGTTAGGTCCCAAATGTGATGAGAAAGAAGTAAATCGCTCGCAGCTTGAAATCTATCTATGCCAACAAGTATCCTGGCTATTGTTACCGAAGGTGACAAATAAGTCAAGGCGATAGCCGATTCTGTGATGGAAGTACCGCAGCCCCTCAATGCATTGGTACCTCTTCTCGGCGTCGTCCTCCTGCAAATACTTGTTTATTATGTGGACCTTTACAAAGGTTTGAATGTAGATATGCCAAGGAATCTGGTAAAGAGTATAACGGTCGAATAATATAAAATAGTAACTGTTAATATAATGAATCCTTCAGATATGTATAATAGTATGAGTGATAAAAAAACACAAATTACCCCCCCGATACCTCAATATAAGCTATGGATGGATATGCTAAATATAACAGCATGTCTTTCCGTAGTATTATTGCATTGTAATCATGATGTTAAATATCAGGATCATGCATCTTTATATTTATTATATGGAATTGCTGTATATACATTATTTTATTGGCCTGTTCCTATATTTCTGATGCTAAGTTTTTGCAATAATGTGAATTACAAGAATGGAGTAAAAGCTTTTTGTAAAAGAAGATTTAGTCGAGTTGTAATACCATATCTAATATGGAGTTTGTTGTATTCATTTTTTTGCATATTTTATTTGAAACAAGATTTTACATTTAGTGAGTATGCTTTTAATTTTATGAATGGTCAGTTTAATGGTAATATGTGGTTTTTTATTCCTTTATTTGCCTTATATTTAAGTATTCCATTTTTAAGAGTTCTAATAAATCATTGTTCTTGTAAATCTTTACTATATTTTGTGATATTTGGATTTACTTGTAACTCGCTTTTACCTTGGGTGTGTAAAAATATAGGTATGGAATCGCCTAATTTGTTTCCGTTGGGCGGTTCATTTATAATGGTATGTATTGCAGGATATTTAATTTTAATTAATGAGTTATCCAAAAAGCAGCGATACTTAATCTATGCTATTGGGGTACTTACTGCATTACTACATTATGTATTGATTTACTATCATACAGTATCAGATGCTAAATTCTATATGGAAGGATTAGATTATTATGCTCCTTACAGTGTAGTAGTTCCTATAGCTGTATTCTTATGGTTTAAAAATATCAATTGGTATAGTGTTCTTAATGTATTAAAAGTTAAAGTTTCTTTTATACGGAAATTAAGTTCTTATAGTTTTGGAGTGTATTTACTACATTGGGGTGTACAAGAGGTTTGTTATGATATCGGCATACCTTGTAAAAACTACTTTTTTGGTTTTATTCTAACATATATTATTTGTATACTAATATTATTTGTATACTAATCATGAAGGCTCTTAAATTAGTTCCTGGTTCTAAATATATATTTCCATGATATAAATAATTCGATTTTTATGAAAAGAATAGTATCTTTAGATATAATAACAGGTATTTTAATCATTCATATGATATTTGGGCATATAATGAGATTTGCACATTGTATTGATACTGATTTGTATCATTATACTTCAATTTTGCTATCATTCTTTATGCCATGGTTCTTTTTCAAATCAGGAATGTTTTTACATTCTGATTGTTTGAAAACTATTAAATCGTCACTAAAATCATTAATTCTTCCTTTTATTAAATTTTCATTTCTTGGATTATGTATTAATACCTGTATTGAATTGTTCGATAATCAGGATTTTAACTTAGGCAAATATTTGATAGATAACGTACGGTTCTTATTTTGGAATGGCTCTTTTTCGTCAAATCAACCATTATGGTTTTTATTGACTTTATGCGTTGTTAGGATACTTGGATCTTATACATTAAAAATATCGGGAAAAATAGGCTCTATTGAGCAAAAGGTCATTTTTGGTTTGGCTTTGTTTTCTTTTACGATTGCCTATTTCTTAAAAGGAAAAATAGTACCGTTAACAATTCAAAATAGTGCTTCTGGATATTTCTTTTTTTTAATGGGGTATTTATTACGTGATATTCAATTTAAATCTTTGCATGGGGGGGCACTTTCTTTAATATTATATTTAATAATTACTTTTTTATGCCCTGTTGTAGTAGATATGAGAGGGAATAGTTTAGAGTGGGGTAAATATATATTATGGCCGTTTTCTGCTTTGACAGGTATTGTAGCCATTAATTATTGGTTTAAGAAGCTAAATGTAAACAGTAAAATTCTGTCTTATATAGGTGAACGTAGTCTTATTTTCTATGTTTGGCATTGGATACCTTTGGTGATATTTCAATTTTTAAATAATAGCTATCTCTTAATAAATGAGCAGATTGTATTATTGTTTGTTTACAGTATAGTTAGTATATGCTTTCTGTTTGTTGTTGATAAGATTTATAGTTTTTCAAAATAATTCTTTATGTCAGAGTTTAAAAATCAAATGAAAAAAGGGCTGTTTTGGACAGCTATAGATAAATATTCTGGGCAGGTTGTTTCTATTGTTATTTCAATGATATTAGCACGTTTGCTCACTCCATATGATTTTGGAGTAGTAGCAACAGCCTCAGTATTATTGGGATTTTTGGGTATCTTTAGTAGTATAGGTATTGGTCCAGCAATCATTCAGCGAAATGATTTATCTCAGGAAGATTTGGACAATATTTTCTCCTTTACTGTTTTTTTGGGATTATGTTTAGGGGCAGTTTCTTTTTCTACCTCTTGGTTTATAGCTGATTTCTATAAAAATCCTCAATTATGTCCAATTGTACAAATCTTATCTGTTGGTATGTTCTTGGGAACTTTAAACATGGTACCAGGATCTTTAATGTCTAAAAATTTAAGATTTAAGGAAGCTGCAACAAGAAGTTTGGCTTTTCAAGTCTTTTTTGGATTAATTGGAATTATAGCTGCATTTTATGGTGCTGGTGTCTATGCGTTAATTTGTCCGCAAATCATCTCTTCTTTATGTACCTTTTTGTATAATAATCATTTTTATCCTGTACGTTTTCGAAGAAAAATATCTTTAACTCCAATCAAAAAAATCTATTCTTTTTCACTATATGTTTTTTTGTTTGAGCTATTCAATTATTTCTCAAGAAATTTGGATAAATTGATAATAGGCAAATTTTTATCAGCAGAAGCTTTAGGATATTATGAAAAGTCATACAGAATGATGCAAATGCCAATGAATAATATAACATCTGTAATATATCCTGTGATGCAGCCTGTTATGTCAAAACTTCAGGATGATTTACAGGAAATGGCGCGTAAATTCAATAAGATTATTTTTATTATCTCAACTGCGAGTTTTCCGATAGCTGTTTTGTTATATTTTAATGCATCAGACATTATTAATGTTATGTATGGTGATAAATGGGATGCAGCCATACCTGCATTTAAGGTTTTAGCACTTTCAATACCAACTACTTTAATCCTTAACCCAGTAGGACCTGTTTATTTGGCAGCTAATGCCTCCAAACAAATGTTTTGGGTGGGAATAGTTAATACTGCGATGGATATAATTGGTTTTACTGCAGGTGCATATTTTGGAGGAACTATTGAAGCTATTGCTTGGGGCTGGACAGGACCTAGTTTATTAGCTTTCTTATTTTCCTACACAATTTTATATCATAAGGTACTTAATAGCTCTTTATTAGTTGTTTTCAAGCAGTTGATTAAACCATTAGGAAGTGCTGTACTTCTCGTATTCTTTTATTTAATTTATGATGTTATAGGCATATCTTTATGTACTTTATTTAATTTGATTATAAAATTAGGACTTGGTGTATTAATTTTATTAATCTATCTAAGGATGACCCATACTTTTAATATAATAGAATTTGTAAAAATAAAATTTAACAAAGATAAAGATGTTTAATCTCAGTAAATTCATCGGTCAGTATGTGACCCGGCGTGAAAAGAGTATGTTTGCACAAGATATTGAGGCAAACAAAGAGAAACTTTCAGTTGAAATTAAAGGCAAGAAAGTGTGTGTGATTGGAGGTGCTGGTTCTATAGGATCATCATTCATCAAGGCTGTTTTGCGCTTTGAACCAAAAAGCGTAGTAGTTGTTGACTTGAATGAGAACGGACTGGCAGAATTGGTACGTGATGTGAGAAGCTCAGAAGGACTATATGTGCCTGATGAATTTCGTTGCTACACGCTTAATTTTGCAGACCCAATCTTCGAGCGAATCTTCAGAGAGGAGAAAGGCTTTGATATTGTAGCTAATTTCTCTGCTCATAAGCATGTGCGTTCAGAGAAAGACAAATATAGCGTGCAGGCTCTTATAGAGAACAATGACATCAAGGCAAAGAAACTGATGGATTTGCTTTGCGTTTTTCCACCAAAGCATTTCTTCTGCGTTTCTACTGACAAGGCGGCAAACCCTGTCAATATTATGGGAGCCAGCAAGCGTATTATGGAAGACTTGGTAATGGCCTACAATGAACACTTTAAGGTAACAACTGCTCGGTTTGCTAATGTAGCTTTCTCTAATGGTTCTTTGCCTGATGGTTGGATTCATCGTTTGCAGAAAAAACAGCCTTTGGCAGCCCCATCAGATGTAAAGCGCTATTTTGTATCTCCAGAGGAGTCTGGTCAGATATGTATGTTGGCTTGTATTCTCGGAAATGGTGGTGAGGTATTCTTCCCTAAATTGGGTGAAGAACAAATGCTTACTTTCTCGTCTATCTGCGATGACTTTGTTAAAGCAGAGGGTTTCAAGAAGGTCGAGTGTCAAAATGATCCAGAAGCAAAAAAATATGCTGCAGATATGGATTATGAGAGTGACAACTATCCTGTTGTTTATTTCAAGAGTGATACCACTGGCGAGAAGGCTTACGAGGAATTCTATGTTCCTGGTGAGAAAATAAATATGGAAAGGTTTTCAGCTCTTGGAGTAGTTGAGGAAACGACGCGTCGTCCAATGCCAGAGATAAATCAGTTCTTTGATGAGTTGGAAGTTATCTTTGCTGAGCCAGACTTCACCAAGGCAGAAATCGTAGCATCAATAAAGAAGTTTATACCTAACTTCGAGCATGAGGAAAAAGGTAAGAACTTGGATCAAAAAATGTAAAAACAGTCTATAAATGGTCGCAGACATTAAACTCATGACCTATTAAACAATTTTATTTTTATATGATAATAAAAATGAAGAGACTCCTCTAGAAACTCACCACCTGCGGGTCTAGAGTGTAGTCTTTAATCAATGCAGGTGTATGGTTGTATAATAGTATAATTGCAACAAAGTGGATATGGAATAATTTGGTTGAAATATACCAATGGTGTAAACCATACATAGAAGCAATGTTGAATTATATCTAAGCAACTGGGTGGGTTGGTGGGATTTTTTATTTAAATATAAAGCTATGGCAGATTTTAGTAAAACAATAGACTTTATCAAGTCAGTTTATGGCAACCAGGAGTTTACTCCATTGGCTGTTCCTGTTTTTGCAGGTAATGAAAAGAAATATCTCAACGAGTGTATTGACACAACCTTCGTTTCATCCGTGGGTAAGTTTGTCGATCGCTTCGAGGAGGATATGGCAAAATATACAGGTGCCAAGAAGGCAGTGGTATGTGTTAGTGGAACTAATGCCCTTCACATGAGCTTGTTGCTCGTTGGTGTAAAGCATGATGATGAGGTGTTGACTCAGGCTCTTACTTTCATTGCAACCTGCAATGCATTGAGCTATATTGGAGCTCATGCCGTATTCATCGATGTAGACCGATCAACAATGGGCCTTTCTCCTGATTCTTTGAAGGCATGGCTTGAGAAAAATGCAGTGGTTCGCAAGAACGCTCGTAAGGGAGAACTTCCAGAAAGTAAGGATTTTGCTTTCGAAGAGGATGACTTGGCTTGCTATAACAAGAATACCGGTCGTCGTGTCAAGGCATGCGTTCCTATGCACTCATTCGGTCATCCTGTCCGCATTGATGAGATTGCTGCTATCTGTAAAGAGTGGCATATCGAATTGGTTGAGGATGCAGCTGAGAGCATTGGCTCTACTTTCAAGGGACAACATACAGGTACATTTGGTAAGATTGGTGCGATTAGTTTCAATGGTAACAAGACCATCACTACTGGTGGTGGCGGTATGATGCTCTTCAATGATGAGGAGTTGGGTGCATACGCAAAGCACATTACAACACAGGCGAAGATTCCACATCGTTGGGAGTTCCGTCACGACCATGTAGGTTACAACTACCGTATGCCAAATATCAATGCAGCTATGGGATGCGCCCAGTTGGAGAACATTGACAAGTATGTAGCAAGCAAGCGTAAGGTAGCTGCTGAATATGAGGAGTATTTCAAGAATGTACCAGATATCGAGTTCTTCGTGGATTCTCCAAATACTGTTTCCAACTATTGGCTCAATGCAGTTATTTTAAAGGATAAGGAAGCACAGATTGACTTCCTCACTCAAACTAATGATAATGGTGTAATGACTCGACCAATCTGGGAGTTGATGAATCGCTTGCCGATGTTTGAGAATTGTGAGAACGATGGCTTGGAGAATACAATCTGGTTTGCAGATAGAGTAGTGAATATACCAAGTAGTGTTAGACTATAACAATATTAGTATGAATAATATTTCAAAAATAAGAGATAAAATCATAGATATAGAAGAAACGATTCTTTGTGCATTAAAAAAAATGGACGGACATCGAACAAAATTACTTTTTGTTTTCGATAAGGAAAAGTTTATCTGTATAGTTACAATTGGTGATATTCAGCGTGCAATCATAAGACAGTCTAAATTATCAGATGCGGTATCTACTATTTTGGATACTAATAAGATATATGCTTCTGAAAAAGATTCTATTGACCATATAAAAAAGGTCATGTTTAGAGAATTGATTGATTGTATGCCTGTCTTAAATAAAAATGGCGAAATTGTTGATGTCTTATTTTGGAATGATGTATTTAAAGATTCAATTTCAGATAATCGTCCCAAAATAAATCTTCCAGTTGTTATTATGGCTGGTGGAAAAGGTACGCGGTTGAAACCAATAACAAATGTAATTCCAAAGCCATTAGTTCCAATTGGGGATAAAACAATTTTAGAGGTTATTATGGATCAATTTGAAAATATAGGCTGCAGTAATTTTTATATGTCAGTAAACTATAAAAGTGATATGATTCGATATTATCTCGATCAATTGCCCCATAAGTATCAAATAGAATTCTTTGAAGAGCCTAAGCCATTAGGAACGATAGGTAGTGTTTCTTTATTGAAGGGTAAAATAAAAACTCCATTTTTTGTTTCTAATTGTGATAGCATCAATGAGCAGGATTATCGTGATGTATATGATTATCACATCCATAATAAAAATGATATGACCATCGTAACAATGGTTAAAACATTTACAATACCTTATGGAGTTATAGAAACAGGTGAAAATGGTTTAATGGTTAATTTAATGGAAAAACCAGAACATACCTATATGGTGAATACTGGTGTTTATATTCTTAATCCAGAACTAATAGAAGAGATTCCTGATGGAGAATTTTTCCACATTACTCACTTAATGGATAAAGTTAAGTCAAAAGGTGGACGAATTGGTTGTTTCCCTGTTAGTGAGCATGCATGGAAAGATATGGGTGAATGGCCTGAATATTTGAAAATGATTAAAGTCTTATAATTTATGAGAATATTAATTATTTATCGGTTTCCTCATCATCATGTAATGATGAAAAGGATGGCATCTTTATTATCTAAAGAAGGAATTAAAGCAGATGTCTTGTGCTTAAAGACATTCGAGTTTACAAATAATTCTAAAATTTGGTGGGGAAAAATTGGAGGTTTTATGTTTACAGGTATACCTAAAATACGCCCTTATAGGTTACGTAACATACTCCTTAAATTATTTAGGAATCATATGTTGCCATTGATGATTACTCAATATGATAAAATTGATTTTCAATCTTATTATATTGATTTATATGATTTAATGTCGAATTGTGTAAAATCCCATATTCCTTATGATATCACTTTATGGGGGTCAGATATTCTGAGAGTTGACAATAAAATGCTTAATCAAATGAAATATGGTTTTGACCATTGTGAGTATATAAAAGGAATTGATAAATTATTGGATAAGGTTTCTGATAGTTACTCTCATGCATATGACAATAAACTTCTTGTAGCATATTTTGGAGATGCAATGTGTGATGTTATAGATAACATAGATTCTTCTACTGTTAATAAATTAAATCTGAAATTATTTGAAAGAGTAAAAGAGCGGATTATCGTAACCTGCGGATATAATGCAATGCCGGCCCAACAGCATGAAATGATAATAGAAGCTTTAAATCAACTTAGTAGTGAACAAAAGCAACAAATATATTTAGTATTTCCTATGACTTATGAAAAGTCAGAGAAATATTTAGATAAAATAAATTATTTGTTAGAAAAAACCGGAATTGATTATTTAATATTAGATAAATTTCTTTCTGAGGAGGAATTAGCAACTGTTAGATTAAAAACAGGTATCGTAGTTAATACTCAGACTACAGATGCACTTGCTGCTGCTTTAGTCCAACACCTTTATTGTGGAAATGTTTTGATTGTTGGTGAATGGTTAGAATATAAACCATTTGATTCTCGAGATATTTTTTATATAAAAACAAATTCTGAAAATTTGGCGAAAAATATATCAGAAGTAATTGATGAATATCCAAAATTTAAAGCAAAAACGCTTGGAAATCATGATAAACTTCTTGATATAGCTTCATGGGATTCTACTATTCATCAATGGATTAAAGCATATAAGTAGCATATGAAAGTCAATTATACTATAATAATACCTTATTTCAATTCTCCATATCTTCTGAAGCGTTGTTTAAAAAGTATTCCTTTAAAAAATGATTTGCAAATTATTGTTGTAGATGATTGTTCGCCTATCAGTGAGGCTTATTCTGAAATAGTTTCAGATTATAGTAAGTTAGGAGTTGAGTTTTATCAGACAGACAAAAATAGCGGTGCTGGTTGTGCAAGAAATATTGGATTGAAGCAAGCAAAAGGGAAATGGCTGATTTTTGCGGATTCTGATGACTACTTCAATCCTTGCTTTGCGGATATGCTTAATAATTACGTTGATTCTGATTATGATATAGTGTATTTTAATGCAAGTTCACAAGATACTGAAACATGTATAAATACTAAAAGAAGCAGTTATATAAATTCTTGGATTGATGGTTATCAGGAAGATCCTTTATCTTTTGAATATCATTTGCGATATTTATATGGAGAGCCATGGGGTAAGATGATAAAACATAACTTAGTACAAAAACATGATATAAAATTTGAAGAAACAATAATCCATAACGATACTCAATTTTCATATCAAATTGGATTCTATGCAGATAAGATTTTTGCAGATAAGCATGCTATTTATTGTATTACAGATAGGGCAAATAGTGTTTCCAAAACAGTATCTGTAGAACGATTACTTACAAGAACTAAAGTCTTTTGTAAAAAATACGAATGGCTAACTACAAGAGGTATTCCATATAAGTTAGAAGGATTGGCTGCAAGTGGTCTAAATACTTTTAGAAAGAATATGGATACTGTAAACTATAATAAATGCTTAGATATTTTCAAAAGCTTTAATATAAATTTAAAAGAGATTGATTGGTATTTTGCACAATATTATAAAAAGCCCTCTTGGTTTTACATATTGAAAATGGCATTCAAGAACTGGTTATTAAAGTGGGTAAATAGATTTTAAACGATATGGATTATATAACAGGAAAAAATATTTTATTATTATGTTATAATTTCTTTGATTATGATAAGGTACTGCAACAAGAGCTTTATAATTTGGGGGCTAAAAATGTATATCTAAAGAATGCAGCCTATTTTGCTAGTAGTCCAAGAGATGATATGTTTTGGTCTCCATGGTATAAAGCTCCTTTATATTATTTGAAGAACCCTAAGGCACGAACTAATTGGACTGAGCAATTTAAAAAAGAAATTGTAAATTTGAAGTTTGATGTATTCTTAGTTATTGAAAATACTTCTTTTAAAAAGAGTTTTATGGCTTATTTGCGCAAGCAAAATCCAAAAATTAAAACAATATGGTTCTTATGGGATACTTTTAAGGTTCAACAAAAATATCATAAAGATTATATTGGGCTGTTTGATAAAGTTTATTCTTTTGATCGCGAAGATGCATATAAATATGGTTTATCGTATTATCCAGATTTTTATGTAAAACCAGAAGGGAAGCCGATAAAGAAATACGATATCTGTTTTGTTGGTTCTGCTAATAGCAAAGTAACATCATATAGAATTCCTGCGTTAGCAAAAATAAAGAGCCAGTGCGATAATCTTGGTATGAAATCATTCTTTTATATTAAAAGAGAAAACATCTATAGGAGTAAAAGTTTAATAAAAAGGATATATAACAAACTATTCCCAGGCAATTACCAAAGGATTATTGAGCAATATAAGAATGAAGATTTTCTACATACAAATAGTTTGCCTCCCATAAAATGTAATTCAATTCTAAGAGACTCTTCTATTATTGTAGATTTAAATTATTCGAATCGACAGGGAATGACTTTAAATGCAGTTACTGCAATAGTAAGCGGGAAAAAGTTAATTACCACAAATTCAAAGATAGCTAATGAATTATTTTATCATCCAAATAATATTCTAATTATAGATGAAAATAATCCATATATAGATCCAGATTTTATTAAAAGTGAAATTGTGCCCATTAATATGGATGAGTTAGAAGTTGGAAATTGGTTAAAACATATAATAAATACATAATATGAAAAAAATACTTTCTATAATTATTCCAACATATAACATGGAATCATTATTAACTCAATGTTTAAATTCGTTATTGGTTTCCAAGAATTTAGATATGTTAGAAGTTCTTGTTATTAATGATGGTAGTACAGATAAATCATCACAAATTGCACATCAGTTTGAGGCAGAATATTCTAATAGTTTTCGAGTAATAGACAAAGCAAATGGTAATTATGGATCCTGCATCAATGCTGCATTACCTTTAGTTAATGGTAAATATGTGAGAATATTAGATGCGGATGATTCTTATAATACTGATAATTTAAATCAGTTTATCGATTTTTTGTTAGATAAAGATGTAGATCTTGTACTTTCCGATTTTTCTCATTATAATCTTGATGGGGAAATGTTATCTTTTAAAAAATTTAATTTACCATCCAAACAGCCATTTGATTTTCAAGATATTCCTCTTGGAACATTTCTTCCAATGCACTCTGTAACATATAAAACTTCTATTTTTGATAAAATAGAATATCATCAAACAGAAGGGGTATCGTATACTGATATGGAGTGGATATTTTATCCTATGTCACAGGTTAATACTGTTTGTTATTATAATAAGGAGATTTATCGATATCTTGTTGGAAGAGATGGACAAACTATGGATTTTTCTGCAATTTTGAAACGTCAAAGTCATGCCGCAAAAGGAATCTTAACAGAATTGAATATCATAAATAAATATGATTCAAGCAATAGGCATTATGCTTATCTGGATTATTGGTTTAAATTTAGACTTAAATCCTTATACAAGGAAAATCTTCTTTATAAATGCATAAATTTTGACTTGAAGGAATTTGATGATAATTTAAAAAAGAATTATCCCCAACTGGCAAATTATGTAAATGGAATAAAACTTCCTATAAAGCATACAAATTTGTCTTTCCCTTTAGTGAAGGTTTGGAGAAGTCTCGGTTCTAAAAAACTTATGTCATTTCATCCTTTGTTTCTAATATATAAAGTTTGTAATAAAATCTAATTGTTATGAATCCAATTGGTTTAAAGAAAAAAATTTGCATGTTTGTTGATCGGTTGTTTAAAATTGATAGACATGCAGAATATGGATTAATGGATAAAACAGCTTACCTTGCTCCAGATACAATCCTTTTTAACAAGAAAAATCTGTATATGGAGGAACATACAAGTATTCCAGGCGGGGCAATGATTTTAAACCCCCGATCTAAGTTTATAATGAAGAAAGGTAGCTTTTCCTCTTATAATCTATGTGTATGTCCTGGTAACCATATGGTAGTAAAGGGAATCTGGAAGTGTAATGTAACAGATGCTATAAAAGATAAATTAGATAAAAATGGGCATTTTGATCAAGATATTATAGTAGAAGAAGATGTTTGGATTGGAATTAATGTCACGCTGTTGAATGGAGCTCATATCGGACGTGGTTGTATTGTGGGCGCAGGTTGTGTGGTATCGGGTAATACGCCCCCATATTCAGTTGTTGTAGGTAATCCATGGAGAATTGTAAAATTTGTCTTTACACCAGAAGAAATCGTAGAACATGAGGCTAAACTTTATTCAGAGGATAAACGTATTCCTTTTGAAATGTTGCAAAAGAACTATGATGATTGGTTGAAGACGAAAATATAGATGTATGAAAAAGAAAATACTATTTGTAATTCCTGAGTATTCTCATGGCGGGACGAATAAATCTTTAGAAAGTTTGTTGTCTGCTATTGATGAAAAACGTTATGAAATATCAATATTCAGTTTATATGAAGATGGTGGTGTTTTTTACAAAAATATATTTAACCCCTATATCATAGCAAAGAGCCTCTTATATGTCTTAGCTCATGATAATGTTATAACTAGAAAAGTGATGGGTGTAGCTATGAAATTGTTTAAGAATCTATCATTTAATTGGTTGTATCGCTATGAAGCTAATCGGTTACAGCATAAATATAAATTTGATACAGTTATTGCATTTCAGGAAGGTAGTGCAACACAATTCGTGTCTTTAATTAATTATCCAGTAAATAGAATTGCATGGGTTCATTGTGATTATGCAAATAGGTTTGCTGCTATAGAAAAAAAGTCAGAATTGTCATTATATTGTTTATATAATCATATAGTATCTGTATCTTATTCAGCGGTACATTCTTTTAATTCAATATACCCTGAGCTAAAAGATCGAACTAAATGTATTTATAATTTAATAGATTGTAGTTATATTCTAAGACAGAGTTCTCAAGATATAAATTTTGAAAAACAGGGCAATTGTTTTAATCTTATTTCAGTAGGCCGTTTTGTGGCAGTTAAGCAATTTGACTTAATCCCGCAAATTGTTCAAAAACTCAAATTATTAACAAAAAAATCCTTTTGTTGGTATATTGTGGGAGATGGAAATGAAAGAAATATGGTGGAAAGCGTAATTTCTTCAATGGGTCTTGATAAGAATATAAAAATACTTGGCGCAAAAGATAATCCGTATCCTTATTTCAAACAATCAGATTTATATGTATGTACATCATTATCTGAAAGTTTCTCATATACAATAGCTGAGTCTAAAACATTACATGTACCAGTTCTGACTAATGATTTTCCTGTCGCTAATGAAGTAGTTTCACCCAATGAAGGATGGATATGCAATGTTAAAGATATGGCTTTCATTTTAAAAGACATTATTGAGGATAAAAATTGTATATATTCAAACGTTAAAAAAACGATAGATAATTTTAAATATGATAATAACGCTATTGTTGATACTTTTTGTAAACTCATATGATGGTATAAAGTTATGACAGAAAAATACAATTATTTAATTGTGGGTTCCGGTTTGTTCGGAGCCACCTTTGCTTATCGTGCAAAGCAGTTAGGCAAAACTTGTTTGGTAATTGATAAGAGATCTCATTTGGGAGGTAATGTTTATTGTGAAGAAATGGAGGGTATCAATGTTCACCAGTATGGTGCTCATATATTTCATACTTCTAACAAAAAAGTTTGGGATTTCGTTAATTCTATAGTAGAATTTAATCGCTATACCAATTGCCCTGTAGCTAATTATAAAGGTAAGCTCTATAACCTTCCTTTTAATATGAATACTTTCTACCAGATGTGGGGAGTATTGACTCCAAAAGAGGCAAAAGCTAAGATAGAAGAACAGAAGAAAGAAGCTTTAGCTGCATTGAATGGGCGTGAGCCTCAGAATCTGGAGGAACAAGCCCTGTGCTTGGTGGGTAAAGACATCTTTGAGAAATTGATTAAGGAATATACCGAGAAACAATGGGGTAGGAAGTGTACAGAATTACCTGCTTTTATTATTAAGCGATTGCCTGTGAGATTGGTATTTGATAATAACTATTTCAATGATAAATATCAGGGTATCCCTGTTGGAGGATATAATCAATTAATTGATGGTTTGCTGGAAGGTATAGAATGTAAGACTGGCATAGATTTTTTCCATTCAGAGTATAAGGACTGGAAGAAATATGCAGATAAACTGGTTTATACAGGAGCTATTGATGAGTACTTCGGCTATTCTTTAGGAAAGTTGGACTGGCGAACTGTTAGTTTTAAGACGCGTATAGAGAATACTCCAAATTATCAGGGAAATGCGGTTGTCAATTATACCAGTCATGAGAAGCCATACACACGTGTGATAGAGCACAAGCACTTTGAAATGTTCGGTCAAGAGGTTTACGACTGTCCGAAGTCGGTTGTGTCGGAGGAATATTCTACAGAGTATAAAGACGGCATGGAGCCATACTACCCAGTGAACGACGAACGCAACAACCAGCTTGCAGACCAATATCGCAAATTGGCTGCAAATGAGGATAATGTAGTGTTTGGCGGCAGACTGGCGCAATATAAATATTATGATATGGCACCTGTGATAGAGCAGGTGATGAAGTTGTGGAAAGATATTTGATATAATGAAACAATTTCTCATAAAATTCCTAAACCTCCCCACAACCCTTCGCATCAAGCTGTACACTCGTATCAACCGCATGATATTAAAGGCGCATGGCGTTGTGTTTGGTAGAAATCTTCAGATTCCAGGCAAAGTGTCTTGGCTAATCGGGGGGCAAGGATTTCAATAGGGGATAACTTTTACTTCTCCTCTGGTGATGCGGTGAATCCGATGACGAGCAATCTGCAGGGTGCTGTGTACGTAGAGCCAGGTGCAGAGCTTAGCATTGGTAATAATGTTGGTATGAGTAGCACACGCATTTGGGTTCACGACAGCGTTGCGATTGGCGACAATGTAAAGATAGAAGCGTGTGTCCTGGTAACCGACACCGGTGCACATCCAATGGATTATATGGCTCGCCGCACTTCCAACGAAGGCACGAAGTCGGCACCGATAGTGATTGAGGACGATGTCTGGGTGGGTGCTCACAGCATCATCCTCAAAGGTGTTACGATCGGTGCAAGAAGCATCATTGGTGCTGGTAGTGTAGTGACAAAGAGTATTCCTGCTGATTGTGTGGTTGCAGGAAATCCATGTAAGGTGATAAAAAAGCTTGAAATGATAGAGTATAAAAATTAAAAATATCGAAACCTTACATTTTTGTGGAATATGCAAGATGGGTTACCCGATGGCTTACAATACATTACCCAACCCTATCAGATATAAAATATTTCAAACTTATGATTGATAACACATTGTTGATATTAGGAAACGGATTCGATTTGAGTCTTGGGCTTAAAACTTCCTATAAAGATTTTATGAATAGTCAAATCTTTAAATCTTTTGTTGATAAGACATATTTGGGAAAACATCTGGAACAAAAACAAAGTGATTTACTATGGGTTGATATAGAAAAGGAATTATCGAAGTATTGCTTAGAACTGAACTATGGTGGTCTGATGATTCCGATGAAGCAAGAAGGAAAAGAGGCTTTTTTTCAAGAATATACTTTGTTAAAAGAATCTTTGAAAAAATACTTGCTGTCAGGATTAAAACCTTCTATAGATTATGAAAAATCCAATGCGCAGAAAATAATACGGGAAATAGAATATGGTGACAATAATAGGATAGCCACATTTAATTATACTGCGAATGCAGAAGTAATATCAGAATATACTTTTACCCAAGAAAATGGTAAACTATTACATGTTCATGGTAGCTTATCTAATGACGATGATATAGTCTTTGGAGTAGAGGATACTGTTGATATACCAAGGAATCACGCTTTTTTATATAAAGCATATAGTAAGTATAAGAATACGAGCAAGTTCGCTAATTGGTTATTTCATGCGGAAAATATAATCTTTTATGGCTATTCTTTAGGAGATACGGATAAGCAGTATTTTGTGGAGTATTTTCGCTCATTGTGTCAATTGCAAAAAGATAAAAAGAAAATTATATTCTGCCATTATGGTGAACAAGCTTATAATGATTTGAAATGGCAACTACGTATTTTTACAGATAAGCAGTTGTCTGCATTTGAAATGTTTAATGACGTGAAGTTTATAGATTGTTCTAAAGAGATGGTTTTGGATTTGTAATGGTAACTAACTAATCAATTGTAAATGTCATGCGCAATCTTAGAGATATTTTTAATTTAGAAGAGTCCTATGCTCCTTCTATTCATTTGGATATGGCACTTGAAAGTGCTATAGATGGAAACAAGAATAGTATGAATTATCATTTGATAGAATTGCTCTATGATGAACTGTCTCAGATACCTAATAGTAATAATACTAACTATGCATTTAGGTTTACTAAAATTCCTAGTATAAAAGGTAAAACGATAGAGGAAAATCCTGTTGTACTTGATATACTAAATAATTCGCTCACACTTTCAAATCCATGTGCGTTTAATGATCCTATGGATCCAATATTACGACAGTGGATGACCATGCAACAAAAAGAGTGTAAAGATAAGTCGGAGAAGGAGAACTATAAGATGTTGGATTGTATTTTAAAGGATAATTTGAGAATGTCGTGTTTGGTAACTCCTAAGTCTAAGCGTCATAGGCAAGACGAAATTTCAATTCAAGATTGTAGTTTATTAATGTGGGCACATTATGCTGATATGCACAAAGGACTCTGCATTCAATATGAGATAAATGATGATGTAATACATAAGCATAATAATTCTTCTCATTTGTTGAAATGGGGTGATGTTCGCTATCGTGATAGAAAACCAATCTGTTCTGACATAACATTGGATAATGCTCTTTTGGCAAAAGCTGATTGTTGGGATTACGAAGAGGAATCTAGGTTGATTTACTATAACAAAAATAGGAAAATGTCTGATTATGTGCCATTGGCAGGATTTCCTGTTAAAGCAGTTTATCTGGGTTGTCGTTTCAGCCCCCAACGTATTTCTGTGCTGAAAAAGTTATTGGAAACTAAAAATATACCTCTCTATATTATGAAATTTTGTAAAGAGGACATAACAAAAATAAGGGAGCATAGAATTTTGTAAAGCTACGGTTAAGTGATTTGAAGCGTATGTAACTATTGGTGGACTTTTTGCAGAGGTTAGCAATGACATTCCCGTATTAGTTGTTGTAGATGAAATCTGGACTGTTATTTTGACTTCGTCTTGAAAAGGTGCCATCAAAACAGAGGGATACTTCAAAATGCTTATAGTTTAAAGCTAAAAAGCACAAGTAGAGTCATTCTGTATGAAATATTTCTGCATTTGAACGAGATCCTTTGTGATTTCAAGCTAGTTGATGACATGTTGTTTGTTCATGAAGTTGGCTTGTTCTACTAAATATCATAGGGTGTATAAAAATGAGGATGCCCGAAAGCATCCTCTAATTTGCTGTTTGTGTCCTTTTAAATTCAGGACACAATTCACTAGTGAATAATCGTGGGATGCCGAAGCTGTGATGAATTAAAAGGATTCAAACAACTGAGCCACTTCGCTCATTTGCAGGTTCTTCCTTTTGCATTGACTCCCTTTAAGGTATTAATCAGCGTGACCCCTCGCAAGGGTTCACGATGAACATCACTTGTTTTAAGTCGCTACCCCCATAGTCCGACTATGGCTGCAAAAATACAAAAAAATATGGAATATCCAATAGAAATAAAAGGAAAAACAATAAAACAAGTACGAAAAATCAATTTGTCAGGTAGGAACTTAAAGTTTATTCCTGATAATGTGTTTCAATATACGAACTTGGAAAAATTAGATTTGAGTAATAATCGAATAGAAATTATTCCAAATGATATTTTGAAATTGCGAAAGTTGAGAACATTAGACTTGTCTTGCAATAAAATAAAAGTTTTGCAAGCCTCAATATTCAAATTACCCAAACTTAGAATCTTAAATCTTCATGGTAATGAAATAAGTCGTTTGCCTAAGCAACTTGCGGAATCCCATATAGAGACGTTAATTTTAAGTAGAAATAAATTTACTTTTATTGATGAAGAATTGACGGCAAAAATAAAGAAGTTAGATGTTGTAGATAATCCGATTGAAAATAGTAAAAGTCTTAATGAAGAAAAGCAAGTTGTGGTCAAAATGCAAGATGTTCAAATTCAAAATATAAATCAAAACAAAATGGAAAAAACAAATAAGAATAAGATTTTTATTAGCTATTCGCATGCTAATGATTCGTATTTTAATAGGCTTATGACTCATTTAAAAGGATTAAAGATATTAAAAGATGGGTTTGATGTATGGTCAGACAAGGAAATACATGCTGGTCAACAGTGGAAGTCTGAAATTTCTAAAGCATTAAGTGAGTCTAATATAGCTATTCTTTTGGTGTCTCCTGATTTTCTTGCTTCAGATTTTATCGAGAATAATGAATTGCCACCAATATTACAGAAGGCTGCTGTAGATAACACTACCATTTTATGTCTTCTTGTTGAACCATGTCTGTTCTCTGATTCAAAACTTGCTGAGTTTCAAGCCGTCAATAAACCCGAACGAACTTTGTCCGATATGCCTACACCGGCAGAACAAGATAGAACTTATCTTGCGCTGATGAACGAAATCAAAAGAATAGTGAACAAATAAAACAGTTGTGTTTTATAAGTAAAATCGATAAAACAACGTATTGATTATATTGACCGAATGAAGGGCTTGGCAATCTTCTTGGTTGTCATGGGACATGTTTATGGTATGGCTTTTGCGCAGTCTGATGATGTTGCGTATAGAGTTATTAGTTCTTTTCACATGCCTTTGTTTATGTTCCTGAGTGGTCTTGTGGCTTGCTCTGGTTTACTTTAAAAAGTACATTTATGGGGGAAAAAAAGTATATCACCATTACAGCGTAAGGTTTTAACACATTAAGTATATGTCTTTGCATCACTCTATTGATAATATGTGGATAATCAAATAGCAATCTTTAATGTTTAATGAGATAGATAGTATGGAAACGCAGAATTTTATAATAGATGAAGAGAAAGTTTTGGAAGTGCTCAAAGATGGCACATCTATGGACTTCCTAAACACTAAGGTTTATGCTGATGCTTTGGAAAAAAGTATAGAGTGTGTTCCTAAAGGAAAATCATTTACTATTGGTCTTTATGGTGATTGGGGAACAGGTAAATCTTCTATCATAAGAACCTTAGAAAAGAGATATGAGAGTTCTCAAGCAAAAAAATATAAGTTTGTAACTTATGATGCTTGGAAATATGCAAATGACTCTTTCCGTCGTATGTTTCTTTTTGAACTTCAAAAGCAACTTGGTGTGAAGAGGACAGAAAAGATGGACAGGTTCTATGATAACATAAATGAAGATATAGAGGTAAAACACAAAAGCAATCCATCGTATGGGATTGCAATTTTAATTGCAGCGTTGATTATTGCATTAATTTTGTTGATTATCCCCAAAGAAAATATATCATGGAGCTTTGGTTTTACAACTATAACATCTATCATAACATTAATCATTATTTATCTGAAGCATTCAACCGATGACTTAAAGGTCACTTGTCAAAAATCAAGATTGTTTGCGCCAGAACAATTTGAAGAATGTTTCGATGAATTAGTAGATGCCTCGTTAAAAGACAATGTACTGGACAAATTGTTGAAATGGGTAAAGAAAGATGATTCACCAAAATATAATAAGCTGATTATTGTGGTTGACAATTTAGATAGATGCTCTGCTCTACAGGCACAAGAGATGTTGACTGCGATAAAGTCGTTTTTAGGTAAGCGCTCTAATGTGATATTCATAATTCCATTGGCAGTAAACTCCCTAAAACATCATCTGGTTAAATCTTCTTGTGGAGAGGATAATGAGAATGAAGCCAATGAATACTTGCGTAAGTTCTTTAATGTATCAGTATGGATAAAACCTTTTCAAAATGATGAGATGTTTGACTTTACGCAACGGTTAAATGAAGAGTATAATCTTCATCTAAGTAAAACAAGTGTTAGTAACATTTCTCGTGAATATGCTACAAATCCGAGGCGTATTATCCAATTGTTGAATAATCTTATTATTGAGTTTTCTCTTTATGAGAATGAGTTTGTTCAAGCTAATGAGTCTGCAATTTGTGTGTTAGCCATTATTCGTGAGGAATTTCAGGCATTTTATTCTAAACTGGTAACAAATCCATATTTACTTTATAAAGAATTGAGTGATGTAGATAAAGATGATAATCCAAAATTAGAGTTATTTCTGCAGAGAACTAAAGCAACGATGCTTCCTTATAAGGAAACTATAGGAATAATAGATCGAATTATATCAAATTCAGCCGTATTCCAGTGCTTGCCGGTTGATGTGTCTGAAGCTTTGGAAACATCAAATATTTCAAAGATTTCTGATTTTATAGGAGATAATGATAAGAAGAAAAATTTAGTTTTGGACTGTTTGAAGGATAAAGTCAACAAAGTTCTTTCAAGAGGTTTGTCTGATACAGATTTACCATGTCTTTTACGTTCTATTATAGGAATAGATAGTTTAGGCTTTTTAAGTATAGCTGATTATAAGATTCTTATAGATTTGCTCAATGAAAATATAAAGTGGAAAAAGCAAATTGCTTATTTGCAAGATGTTGATTTTCATCCAGTCGTAGATTTTGCATGCAAACTTCGTGATGAGTCGTTTGAAATCTTGTTTAATGAGATTGTAGAATACTATTCAAGTCTTAAGACTGAGGGCAAAACATATTCTAACAGAGTTATAGATAATATCGGTTATATAGCGTCAAGGGCAATAGATAGTGATTATGATAATACACTGATAAAATGTTTCTATGATGCTTATATCGGTAATCCTCAAATTTTATTTAAATATAAATATCTGAAACCATCATCTTTGTTTAGTTCAACATTAGTCAGTGAAGTTGTTGCAAAACTATCTTATGAAGATTTGGTTGAAAAGACTGGCTCTCAATATCAATTGATGGAAATAAATAAACAAATAGATGAAAATTCAGATGTTATTTTTCAATCTTATATTAAGCAAGTCTTATCATTTACTCCTTCATATTCTTTTAATCCTAATAATAGTAATGAAATTCTTGAAATAACTGTTCATGTAGTAGACTACATGAAGCAACTTCCAAATATAAATATTACCGATGCTTCTGCTTTATCTGAATTTTGTAATCGAATAAGCAATACAGTAACAGTACAAATAAGATATACTGCGGAGCAACATAATTTATATTCAGAAATAGCTTCTTCTGAAGAGTCGTTGAGGATATTGTGTGATTTCTTAAAATATACTTCTTTAAGGTGCGGAAAGATATTTGTTCCGCATAAGATGGTAGAAACTCTTATTGCTTCGAAGGAGGTAAAAGCTGTCGCAATGGAAATTTTTAGTGATCTTGTTGTTAATGGGATTGAAATCGCAGATTACGCCAAGGAACTTGTACTGTATACGATATATGATGATGCCTATTTGAAGGTTTTAGAAAACTTATTGGCTTTAGATACAGAAGGTAATTTCCGTATAAGTATTGATCTTGTTAATAAAGAGATTTCTGAGATGTTGGATTTCTTGTCAAGTGATACTGATGATATGGTTGAAAGCTGTGCGGTACGACTTGCTTCTGTACCTCAATTGCAATCGATAATGACAGATAAATTGAGTTCTAAACCTATTGATTATCTTATAAAATTGCCAACTGAGTTGAAAGCAATGATGGTTGAAAAATTTGCAGAACATTTGGGTGACTTTGAAGCCAACATTGGTGTATTAGAACTTATTGCATCTCATGGAACCAAATCCAATGTGAAAGAGCTTGTCAAAGTGATAACAAAAAAGTTAATGACTAAAGGACAAGAGGCAATTGCAGTTTCCCTTATTAAAAAACTTCATTATTGTAATAAAAAGAATTTCGATTTGTTGGTATCTTGCTTGAAAAATTGTTCTGATGATGTGATTTCTGAGGAAGATAAGAATGCGTGTTTTGAGCAATTAAATAATATTGTTCCAACTAAATAGTTGTGACTTGATAGACATTTGTTTAATTTAAATCGAATATACTTATTAGTGGGTTCATAGATCAAAATAATGTTTCAAATAATGAAAATTGTAAAAGCCATTCCACCTTATATATATAAAGGTGCAAGTAATTTTAAATATTATCCTTGTGAAGCATGGGAAAAAATAGGGGGAAAGGTTTCAAGGAACTTCTATCCTCCTCAGTTTCTCCATAGCTTGATATATAGAATAACTTTGCCTTCTATCTTTAAAAATAAGAGGGAGGCAAGGTTGAGGTTTGTTTCTGGATATAGTATCCAGTTTGATACATGCCCAGATTATGCATTCTATGAGGTGATTCCTGTTATCTGGGATTGTTGGCCTAAGCAGGTGGAGAGTGTTGCTGCGTTTTTCCGTAAGCATCAGGTAAAAACAGCGATATTTACTTCTTATCAAACTGCTGATGTGTTTAGGGATTTATTTCCCCAAATGAATGTCCTGACAATAACGGAAGGAATTAAAATAGATTTGTATTCTCCTGGAAATGTATTATCTGATAGAAAAATAGATATTCTTGAGATAGGACGAAAGGATGGTAATTTCTTTAAGACTCCTCTTCCTGAGGGTATCAACCATGTTAAGACAGGAAACTTTGCACGGACATTCCAGAGTGACGAGGAGTTTAGAGCAGCACTTGCAGATACTAAAGTGACAGTTACTGTGCCCAGATGTGATGTAGACAAGAAGACTGCGGGCAACATAGAAACGTTGACTCAAAGGTATTGGGAATGTATGTTGTCTCGTATCGTAATGGTTGGTCGTGCTCCGAAAGAACTCATCGATTTGATCGGTTACAATCCTGTCATTGATTGGGATGGAAATGATGCTTCTCCTTTGGTTTCAAATATTTTAGGGAATATCGAGAAATATCAGGATCTGGTCAATCGTAATTACGAAACTGCTAAGAAAATGGCATCTTGGGAGATGAGAATGAAAGATATAATGATATATTTAAAAAATAAAGGATATAGCGTATGATACGTGTATTTCAGAAAGTAGCTCATGTTATTCAGTTGATGTGTTCTACAACATATAACCATTGGATTTGGTTTATTCGTGATATCAGATATGGAATGTTATGCCGTAATCGGGATGATTTGGAAAATCGCTTGTTAGTGGGCGGACATATCATTGAAAAGGGCATTACCATGCCTAACAGAAGATATGGTTTTGGTATAGGTGTTGTGAGGTTGATTCAATCTATGTGCGACAAATATATGGCAAAGTATGGCTCGGATAATGAACAATTGCAATTTGCTATTGATGACCTTCGCGAATATCTGCAAATCCATAAAGATAACAGCTATGAACTGTCTGCAGATATGGTAGCAAAAATAGAGAGGACAATCGATAAGGGGCAAAATTCTCTTGGCGAAGTTGATTGTTTAGAGTTAAACAAAGAAGAATTATTCAAACAAACTTCGGATTTCAAGGAATTTGCACATAGTCGCCATACTTGCCGCTGGTACAGCGGAGAACCTGTAGATAAGGAACTTATATCTAAGGCGGTTGATTTAGCAAGAACATCTCCTTCTGCTTGTAACAGGCAAAGTATTAAAGTATATGCTGTCTCTGGAGAGAAGAAAGATGAGGTAACAGGACTGCAGAATGGTAATAGGGGCTTTGGTGAGGATATCGGTCAAATGTTGGTTGTTACATCCAACCAAATAGATTGGGATGCAGATTTCAGGACCTCAGCCTATTTGGATGGTGGTATTTTTACCATGAATCTCCTATATGCATTGCATTACTATCATATCTGTGCTTGTACCCTGAATGCCCATCTGTCTATTAAGAAACAGAAAAAACTAAGGGAAATCACTGGTATGAAAGTTTCAGAGATACCTGTATGCTTTATAGGTATCGGCATGCCTACAGAGAAAATGAGAATTGCTAAGAGCAGACGATTATCCATAGAGCAAGTGTTGAACTTTGTAGATTAAAAGTTTATCTCTCTTTTAACCTGATATCTTATTCTTTTGAAATCCAAGTGAAATGGAAAGCTTGGATATGAAATTATATACGAATATCAAGTCTTATTCAGTTACATGGCTGGCAAAATATCTTTTCGGTCTTAATCGCTATATGTGGTTGGATTCTGCTGCCCATCTATGTTTTGCTGATTATGTAGAAGTCATCAATCAATTATATGTTAAACCAAGATTAGAAATAGAAGTTTGGTAATTATGAAAATAGGAATAGTAACCTATCATCGTGCGTTGAATTATGGAGCTGTATTGCAGTGTATGTCTCTGTATTCGGCTCTGAAAAGATTAGGGCATGATGTCGAAGTTGTCGATTATCGTCCAGAGGCGATAGAGGCATACAGAATGTATTTCAGATGGAAGGATTTTAAGAAATGCAGGGGTATCATAGCTAAGTTGCGCTATTTGTTTTCCTGCATGACTCTGATAGCTTCGAGATTTAAAACCGTTCGTAAGTTTAATCGCTTTCTAAAGGATAACATCAAATTGTCTTCGGTTGTTTCTTCTGTGAATGATGCGCCTAAGTATTATGACGTTGTTTTCTTTGGTAGTGACCAGATTTGGAATCCTGCTATTAATGAGGGTGTAGATCAAGTTTATCTTGGTCAGATGCCAAAGGGACATGCTAAGTTTTATACTTATGCGGTGAGTATGGGACGGCTGGATTTATTCCAGGGTAAAGTGGAAGAGGAATATCGTAAGTATATATCTTCTTTTGATAGATTATCTGTTAGAGAAACAACTATGCAGTCTTTTCTCAAGGAGAAGCTGGGCAGAGATTCTGACGTGGTTTGTGATCCTTCTTTGCTGATTACCAAGGAGGAGTGCGAGGCTATGGCTGTAAAGCCAAAGGATGAGGGATATGTACTCTTATTTATCCTTGATGGAAATCCTGATGCATTAGGATTTGCCAATAGAATAGCCCAACAGTTGGGTAAGAAAGTGATTCGCATAGGCGCCGTGCAGAATCCATTCCATTGCTACCATTGTGAAGTATGTGCAGAGTTGTCTCCTGCAGAATTTCTTGGTTATATTCAGTATGCAGATTGTATCGTCACCAATTCTTTCCATGCAACATCTTTCTCTCTTATCATGCAGAAGAACTTCTACACTATATTGAGAAAGAACAATAATGACCGGGCTAAAACCATTCTGGGTGTTGCTGGGTTAGAAAACAGACTGGCAGATGCTAAGGCTCATGTAAAATTCAAAGAAATCAATTATCAGGGAGTTAGGGAAAGACTGGAAGGATATAAAAAGAGTTCTATGGAATGGATTCAAAAATGTCTTGAAACTGATAAATAGAAATTTTATTAAATTCATATAAGATGAAAATAGCACATATTCTGTGGTCGATGGGTACAGGCGGAACAGAAAATATGGTGGTTGATATCGCCAGTGTTCAGGCTGAAAACAATGAAGTATGTATATTTGTGATTAATGATTGGGTAGAAGAGTATATGCTTAAGAAACTCAATTCAAAATGCAAGGTTGAATTGATGGCAAGAAAGCCTGGTAGTAAGAATCCGCTTCCTATCATCAAATTGAATTGGAAGTTATGGAAATTTGCACCAGATATTTTACATCTACATTCCTATCGAAGCGTTAATTGTATAAAGGTTTGCAGAAATAAACCAATGGTACGAACTATACATGGACTTGGTAATTATTCTGAAGAATATCCACTTTACAGAAAATTAATTTCCATATCAAAAGCTGTATCTGATTTCACAAAAAATCAGGGATTTGATAGTTTAGTCATCCCTAATGGTATAAGAGTTGGTCTAATTAATCATTCTTCTTCTGAGAAATTTAAAGATGGTAAATTGCATTTTATCCAAGTAAGCAGATTGCATATTGCTACTAAAGCTCAAGATGTTCTTATAAAAGCTTTAGCTAAAATGAAGAATGCGGGTGTTACTAATTTCCAAATGCATTTTGTTGGAGATGGTGAAGATTATGGTTATCTGAATGATTTATGTCGCAAGTTAGATGTTACCGATCTTGTTACCTTTGAAGGAAGATGGGAACAGCAAAAGATATATTCGCTTCTTGCTAATTATGATTTGTTTATTCAGCCGAGCCGTAATGAAGGTTTTGGATTAACTATAGCTGAAGCGATGGCAGCAAAAGTTCCTGTTCTGGTGAGTGATATACCAGCTCCTATGGAGGTTATTGATAATGGAACTCTTGGTATGTCATTTAAAAACGAAGATCCTTCTGATTGTGCAGAAAAGCTTCTCTCGTTCATAAGAAATGGCAAGAATCAAGCTCAAGTTGAAGATGCCTATCAATATGTGAAATCACATTATGATGTTTCTGTGACTGCACAGAAATATTTAGAAGTTTATGAATCAATATTTAAGGCATGAAAAGATTTTTTATATTAGTTGTTTCCTTGGTTGTCTTAATACCAAGTTTGTTTGCAAATGATAGTACAAAGGTTGCTTCTCCTTTCTCAGCGTCTTTGGAGTTAAGTACCAAGTACATGTGGAGAGGTATAGAATATGGTACTGCTCCTACGGTATTCCCGATGATTGGCTATGGCTATAAGGGCTTTAATGCCTTTGCTATGGGTGCCTATGCTATCAACGGCAGCCACCAGGAGGTGGATTTAGGTGTTTCTTATACCGTAAGTGAATTTACCATTGGCGTGTCTGATTACTATTATCCTTCTTCAGTAGGTGAGAAGGATGAATACTTCAAGTTGAGTAATCGTAGTACCGGGCATTGGGTAGAAGCATGCGCTACGTGGAATGGAACAAAGATTCCTCTGTGGGTCACGGTTTCTACTTATATCTTCGGTGCTGATAAGAATGAAGAAGGAAAGCAGATGTATTCCTCATACGCTGAAGTAGGGTACACCTATTCCTTTAATGACAACAACAGCATGGCACTCTGCATCGGTGCCAACCTAAATAAGAGTTTTTATACTGACTACCAAAGTGGATTTAATGTAGTTAATATCAATGCCAAGTATAATACGGCATTCAAGTTTGGAAATTATAAATTGCCTGTAAGTGCCAGCTACATCCTTAATCCCTACAAGAATAAGTCATTTTTCACCATGTCACTCTATTTCGGAATCTAATGAAAACAGCCGTAATTTTATCTGCAAGACAAGATAAGGATACATCTGTTCCTTATCCATTGAAAGCTTATCATGATAACGTGTGTTTGATGGACAGAACCATAGAGGCTTTGACTGCCCTCGACTATACCAACATCTATCTCATAGTAGGGGGGCAAGCTCCTTTATATCAGAAGTATGCTTCGGATCATGTTCATCTCGTTTTGAATCCTGATTATAAGTTTACTTCCTCCATGGGCTCCTTAGCTTGCGCTGCTCCTTATATCCAGGATGACTTCCTGCTGGTAGAGGGTGATACCTTCTATGAATATAAGGTGCTGAAAGCTTTGTCGGAGACTGATAATGAGAATTGCTTTGCCATCACTGAAGAGTCGGGTAGCGGAGATGAAGCCTTTGTTGAAACCAAGAAGGGGTATATCACCAAGGTGAGTAAAGACCGCCATCAGATTTGTAATTTCGAGGGTGAACTTTTAGGTATTGCAAAAATATCTAAGCCTACCTTCGACAGGATGATGTTGAAATGGAAGCACAGCAATAATCCTTATCTCAATTATGAATATCTGTTGCTGGATTCAACGGATGTATTGGAACGTCCTTATATCCGATTTACCAATCTGATTTGGGGTGATGTGGATTGTGAGGATGATTTCAATAAGCTTTGCAATTACATCTATCCAAAGTTAAGAAGAAAGGAAAATCCTTTTGACTATGATAATCTTGTGGCCTATCTCAGTGAAATTTTCCCTCATGACCAGATTAGAAATGAGGTGAAGATTACACAAATTGGAGGTATGTCCAACAAGAACTTCAAGGTGGTAAAAGGTATTCATGAGTATGTTCTTCGTGTGCCGGGTAATGGCTCTGAAGGTATGGTGGTACGCAGCAATGAGGAGCAGAATTCTATGCAGGCATGCAAGATGGGTATCAATCCTCCGATCAGATACTTTAATGCAACGACTGGTATCAAGTTGGCTGATTTTGTGAAAAATGCCGAAACACTGAATGGTGCTACTATCCAGCGTCCTTCCAATATGCAGAAGATTGCTACTATCTTTAAAACCCTCCATCACTCACATATCCGTTTTGGTAATGAGTTTAATGTGTTCAAGGAAATTCTCAACTATGAGAATCTCCTGAAAATGACAGACGGAAAGATGTATGATGGTTATGAACCTGTCAGGGAAAAGGTATTTAAGCTGGAAGATTACCTCAACCAGTTGGGTGTTTCTATCAAACCATGTCATAATGACCTCGTAGCAGAAAACTTTCTGAAGGCAGAGAATGGTACCATTTATCTCATTGACTGGGAATATTCCGGTATGAATGATCCGATGTGGGATATAGCAGCCTTGTTCCTGGAAAACAACTTCACAGAGGACAATCAGGACTATTTCCTGAATCACTATTTTGAAGGTAAAGAACCTAAAAATGCCAGAAGAAAGATTTTGGTTTACCAGATTCTGATGGATTATCTTTGGGCTGTATGGACTGTTATCAAGGAAGCTCAGGGGGATAATTTCGGAACTTACGGTATGGATAGATATAATCGAGCAATAGAAAACTTAAAGAAAATAGAATTATAATGAAAGCAAACACATCTGCGCTGATGCGCAAAGGTTATACTACGGGAGTCCTCTCTGGTATGACATGGGGCTTGGACACGGTTTTGATTGGTGTGGCTATGGCAATGGCTCCTTTTGTAGAAAACCCGGTACTTCTGATTGGTGGAACTTTTATCTGTAGTATGCTCCATGATGCATTTGCAGCCTTATGGATGCTGATCATCATGGGATTCAAAGGTCGTCTGAAAGAACTTTGGCCTGCATTTAAATCAAAGGATGGATTGTACTGTGCTTTGGGTGCTTTGTTTGGTGGTCCGCTTGCCATGACTTTTTATATGTTAGCTATCGCCAAAGGTGGTGCTGCATTGACAGCTACAGTGACTGCCTGCTATCCGCTTTTAGGTTCGGCTATGGCAATGGTGATACTGAAAGAAAAGGTCCGTCTTCGTGGTTGGCTCGGATTGCTGATCTGTATTATGGGTATTATCTATATCGGTTATACACCAGCTGGTGATACAGATGTCAACATTGTCGGTGGTATTATGCTGGCAGCAGTCGCAGCTATTGGTTGGGCAACAGAAGGTGTGGTCTGTGGATATGGAATGAAGGCTGGCAATGTGGATCCTCAGATGGCGTTGCTTATTCGTGAGTTGACTTCTGGCATTGTCTATATCTTATTGGTAGCACCTATCATGGTGGGTGGATACGAAAATTTAGTGACTGGCACATGTGCAGTATTCTCTGACACTACTTGCTGGATGACTCTGTTCTTTACAGCGCTGATTGGTATGATTTCATTCTTCTGCTGGTACACAGCCATTGACCTGATAGGTGCAGCCAAGGCGCTTTGTCTGAATGTTACCTATTCTTTCTGGGCAGTGGTATTTACCTTCATCATAGTTGGCAGTACATTATCTGTGAATATTATCGTTGGTTCCATCTTAGTGGTTGCAGGTGTAGCTGTGGCTACTTTGGTATCTCGAAAGAAAAAATAATCTGAATATGAATGCAATTATATTGGCTGCAGGCATGGGAACACGCCTGCGCCCTTTAACCAATGACCGCCCGAAATGTCTGGTGGCGGTGAATGGTGTTCCGATGGTGGAACGTCAAATTCAGTTCCTGAAAGAAAAGGGTATAGATGATATCACTCTGATTTCCGGATATAAGGCTGAATCTTTAGCATATCTGAAAGATAGATATGGGGTAGATATCGTATTTAATGACAGATATGATACCTGCAACAATATTAATTCTCTCTATATTGTGAAAGAGCGTTTCCATGATACATACGTCTTGGAAGGCGATGTGTATATGGATAAGAATGTTCTTTCGTCCGAAGTTTCTCAATCTACCTATTTTGCTCGTAAAAAGAAATATGAGAATGAATGGGGATTGGAAGTAAATAATAGCAACCGCCTTGTGAAAATCAACATCGGTGCTGGTGAAGGCTTTCTCATGAGCGGAATTTCCTATTGGAAGAAAGAGGATTGCCAGAAGATTATTTCTCACATGGAAGAAGTGTATGCTACTAAGGATTATACCAATCTTTATTGGGATAACATGGTACTTGATATTTATCCAGAACTGGATATTCATGTGAGAGAAATAGAGGGTATCTATGAGATTGATACACCTGAAGAATTAAAGGAAGTAGAAAACAAATTAAGTCAAAATCATGAAAGAAATTAAAAATGATGAATTGCGAACTATTCAACTGGATATTTTGCAAAACGTGCATGATTTCTGTATGAAACATGACATAAAATATACGTTAGCATACGGAACCTTGCTGGGTGCAGTACGTCATGGTGGATATATACCATGGGATGATGATATTGATATCGCTATGCTTCGCCCAGATTATGAAAGATTCATGCAAGAGTATAAAAATGATATTTATAAGTTTACAGAATGCCGATTGGATAAGGATGTTCATATCGGTTTTGGTAAGGTAGAGGATACCAGAACCATTGTTATCGAAGGTGGCAATACGAAAAATTTAGGCGTGAGCATTGATGTGTTTCCAATAGATGATTTATGTGATACTTATGAAGATAGCCTCAAGTATTTCAATAGCTTCAAATGGAACTGGTTGGTAAGAAAGGCAAAATATAGAGAACTTTCTATTGTAAAGTCCTGGAGTAAGAAAATGGCTGTTGTTTTATTGAAGTTTATCTGTTTCCCATTTTCAGCGCATCATCTCACATTAACAAATATAGAAAAAGCCATCAAACATTCCAATCCGCAATCAAAATTTGTAGGTTTGCTATGTGATGTTAATGTTAATGAAGGAGAAATCATGGAACGGGCTATTTGGAGTGGATATCAACTTGTCCAATTTGAGGATAGAAAATATATGGCTATTAGTGATATGAATGCATATTTGAAACATGTTTATGGGGATTATATGCAACTTCCTCCAAAAGAACAACAAGTGCCTAAACATGATTTTGAGGCTATTTACTGGAAATAAGATGTGTATTATTTTTGATTTATGAGAAATGAGAAGTATTTCTAATTTTTATACTTGGTTTTGGATTATTTATTTTCCTGTCTGTATCGCTTTTACTTTTGTAGTTAATTTTGACTGGAGTGATGAAATCCTGACTGTCTTACTTTTGGGTTATGCTTTTATGAAGCAGCGGTTTTTGGTTAAAGACAAAGGAAGGAAGACGGAAATTAATATTTATATAGGGTTGATGATATTCTATCTGGTTTATTCACTCTTAATACAAGTGACTACGTTCCGAGGGGTATATCTCGATCTTTTGCAGCAGTTGCGACCTTATGCAGTGTTTTATCTGACATGGATGATGGCACCAGACTTTTCTCCTAAGCAAAAAAAACGTATTAAATGGGTCATGCTGTTTTCGTTCTTCGGCTATTTGATATTATTTAAGATAAAACCTTCTGTTGTGACTCCGTATGGTGGTGAATCTTCTGCTCAGTTGGGACAGATAGCCCTCACTTGTGCCATGATTTTCTACTTGTTTTCCAAACAGACTAAGCGGAATAGAAATATAGCGATACTTATCATGCTTTTAGGATTGATTTCTGGTAAATCCAAGTATTTTGGTGAGTGCGTTGTATTTATTTCTTTGGTAATATTTGTAAAAAGCAAAATCAATTTTACCTCTGTTTCTACATTGCTGAAAGTGGCCGCATTAGGTTGTGTCGTTATATTCTTCACGTGGACGAAATTTAATGCTTACTATGTGGAGGGTTTTCAAGATGATGCTCAAGAAATGGCGCGTCCTGTAACATATGAGACAGGTGTCAAAATTATGTTTAAAGATTATATTCCTTTTGGAAGTGGTCTTGGTTCATTTGGTACGGCTGCTGCTGCTAAGGAGTATTCTCCATTGTATTATAAATATCAACTAGATAATGTATGGGGATTGAACCCAGAAAATCCAATGTTCTTGGCAGATGCGTTCTATCCCACTTTAGCTGAGTTTGGTTTAGTAGGATTATTCTTCTTCCTTTGGTTTTGGAAAAGGCGACTGTGGGAAGCTAATAAAATTCATAACTTGATTTATTACCGAATGGCGCTAATGTGTATCCTTGCATTGGCTTTAGAGAGTACCGCAGACTCTTCCTATCTCTCTGGTAAAGGTATGGGATATTTCATGATTCTTGCTCTCTGCTTGAATTCTGCTGGTGTGAAAAAGACAGGTAAAAAAATACCGATGTTAAGATAGAATACGATTTATGAATATTATTATAACTTCTCCTTCGCTTAATCCGAAAGAGAATGTGAGTGGTATTTCTTCTGTTACGCAGTTTATTATCAGTAATAACCGGAAGCAAAACTACCTGCATTTTGAATTGGGTAAGAAGGATTTGGATAAGGGAGGATGGCATCGTATTCCTGCCTTGATAAAGAAATATAGGGAGTGGAAGAAGATGCTTGCTCTGCATCCTGATGCTATTATTCACTACAATTTCCCTCTTTCTAAACCTTCGCTTCTTCGTGATCCTTGGTTTATGCGGTATGCGTGGAAAAAGGGTAGAAAGATGGTGGTACATGTGCATGGAGGCTTATTCCTGACGGCTCCTCACATTCCTGGTTATCTTATGCGAATCATGAAATGGGTGCTCGGACAGGATTTGCCTTTCATCGTATTGAGTGATATGGAAAAGGATATTCTTACACAGAGATTTGGAGCTAAGAATGTTGTATCATTACCTAACTGCGTAGATCTGAGTGATGCGGCTGCTTTTGAAAAAGAACAGGTCCTTCATGGTGAATCCAAACCGCTACGTATCGGTTATCTGGGGCGTATAGAACCTAACAAGGGAATGACGGAACTCTTGGTGGCTTGCCAAAAACTGAAAAAGGAGAGGTATCCTTTTAAACTCGTTATCGCTGGTAAGGAACAAACGGAAGGGGAGTATCTTCCGCAGTTTGACCAGTGGTTGGGGAATAGCTTTGAATATGCTGGTTTGGTTTCGGGTAAATCAAAGTGTGATTTCCTTAGAAGTCTGGATGCCTTTGTTCTTCCTACTTATTTTGAAGGTTTACCAATGTCGCTTTTGGAAACCATGAGCTATGGTGTGACTCCTGTTGTGACTCCTGTAGGCAGTATTCCGCAAGTGGTGAAAGATGGTGTGAATGGTATGTTTATCACTGACCATGACAGCGATTCTATTGTTTCTGCCATCAAACGACTGGATGAGGACAGAAGTATTTTGAGAAAGTTGGGCGTGGCTGCCAGAGAAACTATTTTCAATCAGTTCAGTCCAGAAAAGTATGTTGAGAAACTGAACTCGATTTATCAATTTGATAATTAAGTCTTTTACGTCTTTTATTAATCATGAACATTTTTCAGATATTACAAAAGATAAGTCTTGTTCCTTCTTATTTGTGGGACAAGATGTGGGCTCCTGTATGGAAGCGGTGCATGAAGCACTGTGGCAAAGGGGTATATATCCGTCCGATGTCTTCGGATTTCAAGGGATTGTGGAACCTCTCGGTAGGGGATGGTACTTCGATTCCTAAAGGGTGTACTATCTATTGTACGGATGCTGCATGTACTATTGGCAAGAAGGTGCTCTTCGGTCCTAAACCTACAATCATCACTGGTGATCATCGTATTGACATCTTGGGTAAGTATATGACGGATGTTACCGTAGAGGAAAAGTTTGTGGATGGGGTGAATGTATATGACCAGCCTGTCGTCATCGAGGATGATGTGTGGTGTGGTGCGAATGTTACCATCCTCAAAGGTGTGACTATCGGTCATGGTTCGGTTGTGGCTGCTGGTGCTGTTGTCACTAAATCCTTTCCTCCTTATAGTATTATCGGCGGTATTCCTGCTAAACTGATCAAAATGAGATTTACGGAAGAGGAAATCAAGGAGCACGAAAGAAAATTATCGTAAAATGACTTGGATATTGGAACATATTATCTATCCGCTATTTACTTTTATAGGGATTTATAGGGATTAGGGGCGAGTTTTGCCATTGGGAGAAATTTGCTTGTGTGCAATCTATGAATGTGATATATAATGCTGAAATCTAAGTATTCATTCGATAAGAACGTATCGAGCCAGCTGAAGGCTTTTGCCTTGGTATTGATGATTATGCATCATCTATGGTTTTCACTTCAGAAATGTCTTTGCTGAGGCTCCTTTCGGAGAATTGCAAGGAAAGACAAATGGAGCTTTCTTGGGAGGAAAAGGCTAAGGTCATGGTGGAGTGGTATAAGAAGGGGAAAATGCTTTGAAAAAGCTTTTGAAAAGCAAAGTTTTCGATAACCTACCCGTCCTTCCTTACCGTTAAGGAAGGCTCCACCTCTCATCTCGGTCTTCTTCAATAGTCTTTACGACCCCTTCGGTTCCCCTTGTAGGGGACAGAAACCTCAGGGAAGAAGAGGAAACCGCTCCTCCCCGTCGCTCTGAACCGCTGCGCTATAAGGTTGGCGGGGCATCAAAGCCCTCACCAGATGGTTATGCGGGATGGGACCGCCTGGAGAAGTCTTGCTAAAATCAATGGTTATGCGGGATGGGACTGCAGGGACAAGGTGACTGGTGTATTGCGTAATTTGCTGAAAGCTTGCAGATTTTCTGCTATTTCCTTTGTGGTTTCAATTAAAAAGCATATTTTTGCGGCAGATATATGAACAATATAAAGGAGACTTGATTATGATGTTAGGTATTAATGCAAAAAGATAGATCAGTTTACGTATCGTTTGTGTTAAAATCATGTAAGAAGTTTGGCGATGTGAGGGGAATAATGTATCTTTGCATAGTCAAAAAGACTTTAAACGTTTAAAAGGAGAAGATTATGGAACAGATATTAGTAACGGTAGATTCAAACCAGCCTCTGCAAAACATTCGTAAGGCTATTAATATGCTTCGTGGTGTTGTGTCAACTACAGTTGTAAAAGAGCCAGTCTTGACAAAGACACAGAAGCAGCAAGCTTTTGTGAAGGAAAGTTTGACAAGAGCTTTGCAGGAAGTGAAACTTGCTAAGTTGGAAGGAAGAAAACTACCTGATGCAAGGGATTTATTAAAAGATTTAGAAATGGAGGATTGACATGAATGTACATATTGAATATGGCCCTGAGTTTAAGAGACAGTTTAAACGTTTGGCTAAAAAATATCATTCATTGAAGACTGACTATGGTGCTTGGTTAGATGAAATTTATAAGAATCCTCTTGTTGGAGATGAATTATAGCCCTAAGGATATATATTCAAGAATAGCACTAATTTCTAACAGTGACATCACCTACCCGTCCTTCCTTACCGTTTTTCTAAAATCAACCCGTCCTTTTTTTTGATAAAGCGGGCTGCACTCGGCAATTTGAAAGTGAACTTTCATTGCACTCATTGGCACCGCTTTCTCCCATTAATCAAGGCATTTTCGACTCCCCTGTTCCCCTCTTGCGAAGAGGGGCTCCTTAACCCACTCCCAAGCCCTCTCCCTTTACAAAAGGGCGAAGGATGTAACCGCTCCTCCTGTCGTTCTGAACCGCTTCGCTATAAGGTTGGCGGGGCATCAGAGCCCTCGCCAGGTGGTTATGCGGGATGGAACCGCCTGGAGAAGACTTGCTAAAATCAATGGGTGTAAGGGATGAGACCGCCTTGCTGAAGGGGTGCTTGTGATTGAATTATGTTTGCACCAAAGCCATTGGTTAAAGGAAAATTTGCTAAGGCTGTTCGTAAAGCTGTTCGCGATTCGATGGTTGCAAAGGAAAATTGGAAGGAACCTGCAACAAAAGGTCCTTGGAAGGTTAAATTTGTTGTGCGTTAGTTATGAATAAAGATTCAGAACTAATCATAGAGGTAGCTGATGAATATGAAAGTGCTGATGATATGTTTATTCCGTCATCTCCATGAACGTACTCCATACAATAAACCGACTTTATGGTGAAATAACGGCTGAAAAGGTATGCGAAATGAAAAAGTGCTCCAATTCTTTGTATATATGATATTTTTTGTTTAGTTTTGCAGAAAAATTAGATAGAACAATGAGATTACATATACAAAATATCAATAAAATCAAGGAAGCAGATATTGCCTTGAATGGCTTGACTGTAATCGTGGGCTTGGAGATAGAAACGCATGGAAAAGGACTATAGTATTTTCTTTCAACTGATAAGGTTGGGACTGGGGATTTCGGATGAGGCTGTGGTGATTCCTATGGAGGCCTGGAAGGGACTGTATAAGGAGGCTGAAAGGCAGTCGATGCTGGGAGTGGTTTTCGAGGGCGTCAACAGAAATGTGAACCTCGGTGGTACTAAACCGCCTACTGCCTTGGTGCTGAAATGGATGGGTATCTCGCAGGTTATCAAGCGAAAGAATGTGAAGTTTGATGTGGAGGCGAAAAGGCTGACACAGCTGTTTGATGAGAATGGTATCTTTACCGTGATATTGAAAGGACAGGGCAATGAGCTGCTTTATCCTGTAAGGGGATGCAGAATTCCTGGTGATATCGACATCTTTGTGGATGGGGGGAAGAAATTTGTCGTGGACTGGATAGACCGACATGGACTGGCCGACAGGGCGGAGAAGGCTACATATCATCATGTGCATCTGTTGCCTGGGGCGAGTGGTATTGATATCGAAGTGCATTTCCTTCCTTCTTCGGGTCTTTTCTTTCCCTCTCATTGTCATCGGCTGCAGAGGTTCTTGCAGAGTGAGGTGAGAAACTCGGTCATGTGTGACCGGGGATTCAGAATTCCTTCGGCGATGTTTAACTTGCTGATGCAACTTGCTCATATCCATTGTCATTTCTTTAGTGGGGGTATTGGTCTGCGACAGATGAACGACTTTTACTATGTGCTGATGTCTTCTTCGAAGGATGAGAGGGTAGAGGCTATGGCGCTTATCAGGAAAATGGGGATGAGGAATACCGCGGCTGCTCTAATGTGGGTGCTGAAGGAGGTGTTCCTCATGGATGCTGAATGGATGCTGTGTTCTCCTGACGAGAGTCTTGGTAAAGTGTTGTTGGGTGAAGTGTTCAAGGGTGGTAATTTCGGGCATTATCTTTTTGATAATGAGGAGGCTTTCCTCTTGAAGGCTGTGTTGCGTCGCAAGAGATTTCTGAAACTCCTGAGATTCGGAGTGTTGGAAACGATTGGTCAAATGTGGTTTGATACAATGTATATTGTGAAGAAGCTAATATAATGAGGGCTCTTCGAAAACCCACCAATCCTCCCTTACCCTTAAGGGAGGGTCCACCTCTCATCTCGGTCTTCTTCAATAGTCTTTACGCCCCCCTTCGGTTCCCCCGTTTCCGGGGGACAGAAACCTCAGAGGAGAAGAGGAAACCGCTCCTCCTCGTCGCTCTGAACCATTTTGTTCTATGGTTGGCGGACCATCAGAGGTCTACGCCAGTTTTTTGTGCGGGATGGGACCGCATGGACACACTATTCAGGATGTTTGCTGCTTGCTCGATGCAACTTCATAGGCTTGTGTATGGTGCTGCTATTGGGTTATTTCTAATTTTGATAATTAAAATATTACTATAATGTTTTGTTTAAAATCTTTGGATATTTTGGGTAGTAAGGCGGAACTCGCCTCACTGCCTGAGGGCAAATTGCTCATTAATACGATTAATGCTCATTCCTATAATACGGCTCGTAAGGACTCGCTCTTTGCTGAGGCGCTGACGAATGGCGATGTGTTGATTCCGGATGGTGTGAGCATCGTAAAGGCGTGTAAGTGGATCAAGGCAAAGAGTCAGCCGAAGGAAAGAATAGCTGGCTGGGATTTATTCTCTTTCGAGATGGAAAAACTGGAAAGAGAAAGTGAAGAGTTAAGAACGAAGAGTGAAGAATCCAAGATTGTGATGTTCATGGGTAGTTCACAAAAGGTGCTTGACTTGATCGTGAAGCGTGCTGCTGAGGTGTATCCTCATCTGAAGGTGGTGACTTATTCGCCTCCGTATAAGCCTGAGTTCTCGGATGAGGACAACAAGGCTATCATTGATGCCATCAATGCTGCCAACCCTGATCTGCTCTGGATTGGCATGACGGCGCCTAAGCAGGAGAAGTGGACCTACTCTCATTGGAATGAGTTGAACATCCATTGTCATGTTGGTACCATCGGTGCTGTCTTTGACTTCTTCGCTGGTACCGTGGAGCGTGCACCTATCTGGTGGCAGGATCATGGCTTGGAATGGCTCTATCGCTTGATCAAGGAGCCTAAGCGTATGTGGCGTAGATATATCATAGGTAATACTTTGTTCCTCTGGAACATGGTGAAAGAGTAGTAGGGTTCGAAAACCTACCCGTCCTTCCTTACCCTTAAGGAAGGCTCCACCTTTCTCACCAAGCCTCTCTTTCCTCAGGAACGAGAGGATGTAACCGCTCCTCCCCGTCGCTCTGAACCGCTGCGCTTTAAGGTTGGCGGGGCATCAGAGCCCTCGCCAGAGGTGTTTTAGCGGGGATGAACCCGCAGGGTGAAGAGTTGGTAATTGCAGATTCTTATCTTTTTTCTTGGTGGTTTCAATAAAAAAGCGTAATTTTGGCGGCATCAAATGATTAAATGCAAAAGTATGGAAGAGAATAGATACAAAATACCGGAAGATAAAGCTATGGTTGGTATGGCTGCAGAGCAGACGCCAGCCGTAAGAGCTTCTTTGTCTGTTCAGGAAATGAGACATTGTCTTATTGATGCAATATATTCTTCTAAGGATATCGATAAATTGCATACCTGCTTAGTAATTCTTAATAGCAAGTCTAATAATGAATATCAGAGTAAGTATCGTACTAAGACGGATGAAGAACTTGCAGCAGAATTGTCGCAGTTCCCTTCTTGGGATGAAACGGAGCATCCTGATTTGTCGAATGTTGATTATCGACAGTATAAGCACAAGAAATCTCCAAAAGCCATTAAAGCTGTATCAAAATGGCTGTAACTAGAGTAAATCAAGGTGAAATTGTAGAGGTTCCATTTGAATTGCCTGATGGAAGCATCTTGCCGCATCCTGCATTGGTTCTATCAAATGAGTATTTGCAGGATTATGAGGATGGCTTGTTTTATGCGGTATTGATCTCTACTAAAAATAATTATCCGGAATTCACAATACCTATTGAGGATTCTTGGTTAAACAAGCCTTTAAGTAAAAGCTCGTTCTTTGTTACTCATATAATTGATCAGTTCAATGTTGACGAAGTGATGAGACGTAACAATACGTATTTAAAGGCTCGTTACTTTGATTATGTTGTGGATGAGATCATCAAGAATGTAATTGGTGGTAAAGATGAATAATTGGTTGGCGGACCAAAGCGGTCTGCGCCGCAAGGGGCTGGCTGGGAGGGCTTACGCAACAGAGTTGCGATTACTTGTCGGCTGGCGCTTTGAGTTGTGCGATAATGGCAGTATTACTCTAGATACCATAGAGAGCTGGGGAAATGAACATTTACGCACTTAAGCTGATGGGGACGACAACAAATTCTATAAATATCTAGATATCTGGAAAACACAAAAAAATTAGATTTTTTATTTTAATTATATACGATAAGATGGGTAGGGCTTCTGATGAAGTTCTGACTATCTTGTTGGCTTATCTTCTTTTATAAAAAAAGATACAATATAACTTTTGAAAATACTGTTAGGTGTCACTGCTTGTAATATAGCGGGGATGCTATATTCATTATATGCCTTTATATGAAGAACTTCAAGCTATTTGATTACCAAGAGGATATGAAGGAACGGATTGAAAAGGCGTTGCGCCTTCATCGGTCCGTAATGGCACAAATGCCGACAGGTACAGGAAAAACGGTTCTACTCGCTTCGGTCGTAGAATCGTTTTTGAGGGAACATCCCTCAAAGACTGTTTGGATTGTTGCTCATCGTAGGGAATTGGTTTCTCAGATAAAAGACACTTTGAATAAGTTTCTTTTGAATTTCAATTTTTTCGAATCACCCCGTCCCTCTTTCCAAAGAGGGCTCCACCTCTCACTCAAGCCCTCTCTCCTCAGAAGAGAGGGATGTAACCGCTCCTACCCGTCGCTCTGAACCGCTTCGCTCTAAGGTTGGCGGGGCATCAGAGCCCTCGCCAGGTTGTGCGGGATGGGACCGCCTTGCTGGTGGGCTTGGTGGTGGACTTGGTATAAGTTCTGCTTCTGACAATTTGATAGAAAAGCCGTTGCTTTTTCATATAAACAATGAAGCCTGTCAGATTTTCTCTGGCAGGCTTCATTGTTTATATGAAACTTTCTTTTATGTTAGAAATCCCACTTGGCGCCTAAGCATGGTCGAACCATGAAACCGGCATTGGAACCGAAATTATTGCTGATCTCTACCTCGCCTCCTACGCTCAGATTGTTGCAGCCGAAGTGCTGACCTACATTATACCAAAGCTGAGGCTCTGATGTGAAGACGGTGTGCTCGGGGGTGTAAGCTACTTCGCCCTTATCGTTATATTTCAAATTGCCATGCTTGTCCTTGAATGAACTGTGGTTCTCCCACCAGAAATCGGCAAAACCGCTAAAGTTCAGACCTTTTACGCCAAAGATGTCCTTGCAACCCCATACTGCTGTAAACTGCATTGGGACATTCTGGT
>ERZ1034680.166-NODE-166-length-44825-cov-49.014139_pt1 | contig 44825 bp, 41 predicted proteins | sample MGYA00520639_ERZ1034680 | MGnify/ENA primary metagenome ERZ1034680 (study PRJEB33766, sample SAMN09781760) | gut metagenome | biome: gut microbiome | host: Homo sapiens | place: Madagascar | study: EMG produced TPA metagenomics assembly of the PRJNA485056 data...
GAGTATGGAGAGTGAGGATTGTACTTGGTAGTCTCCAGGAAGAACTCCTCGCCGTAAGCCTCGTGGTTCTTATCGCTGGATGCCTTGGTAGTGAAAGGAGCAGGAATGCCCTCAGGGTGAGTCATCTGCAATGCACCATAAACCTCATCGGTAGAGATGTGGTAGAAACGCTTGCCCTCATATCCCTCAGGAAGACTCTCCCAGTAAATCTTGGCAGCCTGGAGCAGAGACAGGGTAATGCTTCATATTTTTAGATAAAAAAATTACTTTATTTCTATAGCATAATCTAACAAATTATTACTCTGTGCCTCTTCAATAAATTTCTTAAGTAATAATTTCAAATCATTGTCTGCAATATCAAGTTGCTGAAGAGGTCCATTCTTAGGATATACATCCAAAAATACAACTATCTCATCAGTTTTTGATACCAAATAAATCAGTCGAAATCCATCCTTTCTCGAGAGATGCTGCTTTTTATCGGGCAAACGAAGCTTAATAACAACCAAATCCCCCTCAAGCAGAATCATATCATTATTCTGCCTTATCTGCTCTATAGGCTTACCTGCAAATTCTCTTCTGATTTCGATCTCCACATTAGCATAAACTTTGCGCTTTACTTTCAGCAAAGCAGCCAAACGAGTACGAAACGAAGATATGGTTTTAAAACTAATCATATGCAACCTTTTTAAGAGCTAAACTTGCTTGAGACAAGAGCGAGGACCACTCATTATCCTTAGGAGCCTTAATTCTATAATTCTTAATATCCTCATTCAACTCATATAGCGCAGAATAATTCATTTTAAGTTTCTCCGCTTCATTGACTAAGCCAGAGACTTTAGGCATTCGCTTACACGTCTGCCAAAGCAACTTCAGTGTGGTAAGCATTGAATCCATCTGTTCACCAAACACCTTATAATCAGCTTCTGTCACGGAATTACATTGTGAATACAAGAATTCATAGAAAGAATCCAGATCATGATTCAACTTTCTGAGAGAGCTGGCACGATACTCGTTAGGGGCCAAAGCCACTAGCCTATGACGATAAGACCGAGTTCCTAGTCTTACAATATTTCGAGATATTAAAGCAGTCTGGCACATAATACTTAATTGTTTTAAAACGTTTAACTGCCTGCAAATTTACACTTTTATTTTGTAACCACCAAACATTTCCACAAAAATCTTTCAGCCAGCACCAAGCAAGGCGGTTTACACCGCATAAACAATCGCAGATTAGGCATCTAAACAATCGCAACTCTGTTGCGTAGACACTCATCGGCAACCCCTTGCGGGTAAAGACTCCATTGCCGATACCAAAACTCTGGCAGAGCTATAGCGTCGCCAGCTACATCCCTTGCCCCTATGGTAGGGGCAAAGGGCTTGGGTAAAGGGTAAGGACCCTCCCGCAGGGGTTTCTGTCCCCTACAAGGGGAACCGAAGGGGTCGTAAAGACTATTGAAGACAGGTGGAGCATAAAAACTATTGAAGAATATTCGTGAAAAATGAATCATAAGGCATCGCCTTATAAACTATTTCAGCCCCTTCCTGTCATTATCCTCGAACCAGTCAGCAAGCGCTTCCTCAAAGCTCCACTTAAACTGATAACCGCAGTTCTTCAACTTCTCACCACAGATATTAGTAGAAATCTGGCGCTTCTTCACTCTTGCAAGACAAATACCCATTGGCGAGCCAAGAAGCATGGCAGCCCTTGCCATAGGCATGATAACCCAGTTAGGAATATCAGGCACAAACTGAGTCAATCCAGTAACCTTCTTCAACTCCTCGGCAGCAAAGTTGAAGATGACATCATCCTTTGTAGGAGTAAACGGCAAGTTCTCGATAGGCTTGCGGATATCATACTCGATGAAAGTTGACTGCAACTTCTGACCATCACGCAAAGCTGGCTTGTAATCCTTTACTACCGGATTAGGATTACCAGGCTTAACGATGTCGAGGTTATATACTTGGGCGTTAGGATAATGACGATAGCGGTGTATCGGTACTACACGTAGCTTTGCAATCGATAGCCTTGCTATGTAAGTTCTTCCGAAGAAAGTAATCCTACTTTTTTCGGAAAGGATCCTTGTATATTCCCAAGAGCTGCTTACCGAAGTAATAGAAGAACTGCATGTCATCCACGAAGTAACGCTTGAAGAGGCGCTTTGGCTCCTTCATGCAACGATACAGCCACTCCATACCAATCTTCTGCCAAATCTTAGGCGCACGTTTCAATGTTCCTGCCTCGAAGTCGATGGTAGCACCCAGAGCCATGAACACCTTTACTCCAGGCATCTTATCACGATACTTCATAATCCACTTCTCCTGCTTAGGCGCACCCACACCGACAAGCAGCACATTAGCACCACTCTCGTTTACGATGCGAACCAACTCCTCGCATTCATCCTCATGCTTCTCGAAGCCAAAGGAAGGAGAATGAGCACCAACCACCATCTGGCGACCTACCTTCTCATTGATACGTTCCATTGCCTTGGCTGCAATACCCTCCTTGGCACCAAGCAAGAAGATCTTGCAGTCTGCATCATTCTTATGATACATATCTGATACACATCATAAAACTCCCTGTCCTTCTGAATCTTAACCAGATGATCAAGATTAGGAGAGTCACAAGAACACCCTCCTTCAGATTCTCCAAGAGTCCCTGACAAGTAATGTTCTGAATATCTATATTTAAACTTTTACTGTTTCCATATAAACTAGTCTCTATTGTATAACTTTTTCTGATTTATACCCGTATTATCAACCAACCTCAATTTACAAAGCTGACCGATTTTTTGTCTTGTACTAAAATCAACATAATTATTATACACATAACTGATAACACGTGCCTTTATAATTTCAAGGACAACAGGATTATCCTTATATTCATTTACAATATCCTGCAAATCTGCCAATCTCATTTTACCATAAATCGTCTTTATGGTAAAAGTTATGATTTTAGCAGCAGGAGAACCTATCTTATCAGCAATATCGTCATATATACCTTCCATATCATTCGTACCTATAGCATGCGACAAACTTCCAAACGCCATCAAGCATTGACGATACAGCATCATATGTAAGAATTTCCAAACTCTATCTTTTATCTCTTTAGAATCCAATTTTTCTTTTTCCTTATTTTGTTCTGTAAAATAGGATACAATATCTCCCTTGCAATCATCCACCATCTTGTTGAAAAAAGCAATCGAACGGAAACATACATTATATGAAACTTCAATTAATTGATTCAAATCGTCCTTTTTCATTGTCTCCTTCTGGTTTTTAACGATCTGCCCCAATATTTTAATTATCTTAAATGTATTATTGATGTCTCTTAAATCCTTATTTTGCTCAAAGTCCGTTTCCGTAGGCAAACTGGGTTTGGTATCACTTCTAGCAATTTTGTCCTTGGATTCTAATTGTTTTTGGCGTTCTTCCAAAGGATCAACATCATTGCGCAACACCTTAGCCTTAATGTTATCTACGATATCATTTAGGTCTATGAACAAAGGGTCCTCTTTATTTAAAGTTATAGGTTCATAATCCTCAAATGGTAACCAACTAGCAAACTTCAATTCATCCATCTGCTTATCAACTCCATTATGATAAACCAAGAATATGAGAATATTTGCCTCTCTTTCCTTGTGTAGATTTTCACATAATCGTTTTACAATTCCATCATCTTCTCCAGAATTTACAAGTTCCGAGATTTTTTGAGCGACCAAAAAATAGAATATATATTTATAAGAAAAAGTAAAACTTTCGCTATCTAACTTGCGTAACAGATCAGCCTCCAGCAGTCTACGCAACAATTCAGTTGCAGTGAAGGGAGGATTATACTCTTTATCATATTGTGTCCAAAAATCAAAGAAAGCCTTCTTGGAAAAGCATTTTGCATTTGGCGTAGATTGATAAAAGAAGAAAGCAAAATCAGCCAGATATTTTAATACGCCACTAACTTTATTTCTCTCAGTTCCCGTCTTTATCAAAGAAGCCATTATCAACGAGCTGTAACAAAAGCCATAAGATGTTTTTGACACATCAAAATCAATAGAGGCATTTAAACCTTGTAACAACGACAGAATAAAAACAGGATAAGATGGAATCAGTTGCTGCCCCAAAAGCCCATTTAGTTGATCAAAAGTCAGCTTTACTTGGTCGAATATGGCTTTTTGATCTAGGGTATACTCATCCAAGCCCAATCTCACCCATTTATCTATAAGCATATTCCTTTTCTTATATCCCAAAGAAACAATACGATAGCGCTTAATATCTTTCTCATTGGAAGTACGAATCAACATACTTTTAATATTAAGCTGCTGACCATTTATTGCTATGACTTTATCAAAGTTGTTTAATGCATTGTCCAACAAAGCAGACTTACCTGTATTATTTAATTCCGACCCATCAAAATTGTCTATCAACAATACTCTTTTATCTTTATCAAGCTGGAAATATTTTTCAAAGGAATAATCATTGGATAAATACTGTCTTTTATATCCCTTTTTTACATAGGTAGTTAAATCAGGACGTTTCAAGTCCTTTCCTTGCAACAAAATCGGATATATACCTTTTCTATAATAACTAAGGTAAAGCATATTTAAAAGAGACGTTTTACCAGACTGGTTGTCACCCTCCAAAATCAGCACCTTAGTAGAATCTGTATTAGATATAATTTGCTCACTATCCATATACTGCTCATAACGATTCTCAAAACCATCTAATGGTTCCAAATCCGGATATATAAAAATATCTTGCAGTGTCAAATCATTCTTTCTTGCATGTTTTAGAGGTATTGAAATTTGAGATAATGATTTTACCCATTCAGGCTTTAATCCAATTCCAATCTGTCTCTTTGGCAAAACCTTTGGATTTGACACAGATTCTCCGTAACTATCATCATTAAAGTAAAAATGATGATTTGTCAGAGTTTCCGTATCTGTATCAAGTAAAAGCAAGTCATACTCAGATTTCTTTCCTTCTTGCAATGCAGGACTTTCTAGATATATCAATTCTTTAAAATTCTCCAAATCAGAAACAACGATATTCTTTTGGTGATGTTCATGTCCGCACATCACAATACAAGAAGTCTTGTACAAATGCTCTTCAAACATTTTCTTGTTATTGTTGCTTGTTGCGGCAGTAAGCCAGCCTGTATTATGATGGAATACAGAAACTATAACTTGATTTGCAGTATCTTTAGCATCCAAGAAATAGTTTTCAGGTATCATCAATTTACCCGGTTCTTCATGTAACTGAGAAAGCAATGCCGTATTGTAGCAATGAAAACAGAGATTTAAATCCAGCTTTATTCTTATGTTTACTTGCCACGAAACTGCAGGAGAAATCTCAGAACCAGTAAGTCTCTTGTAAAAGTCCCAAAATGGCCTTTGAACATCCAGACTCTGATCTACATATTTGTCCTCAGAAGTTATACCTTTTTTAAGAATCTCCTTAATTACCAAATCTCTAATAGGATTGCTATCAGAAAGCATACAATCGTGATTTCCAGGCACAATTACATAATCAAAGGACTGTAGAATTCTAGATTCTTTCTTCCAAAAATTCTCACACCCCTTCAACCACTGATAAGCTATATTATATTGCTCTTCAGTACCATAATTGGCAATATCACCGCTAATCACAAAAATAACTTTAGAACAATCGTTAATAAGATATTTACATGACCGACAGAATGCTTCTTGTCGAAGGCATATTAGATCTCTATTACTAGAAAAGTGGATATCAGATAATTGGATAAGTGCTACTTTCATATTAACTACATTATAAAAAGGAGGGAATTGGGATGGGCTCCCTCCATAACCCACTGGAAGACAAGATTAAATCACTTTCTTTATTTGCTCTTCATATTTCCTTAAAGTATCTAAGTCAAAAAAGACCTCTTCTAAAAACAGTTCAGCTTGCTAATGCTTTACAGCATTAAAAGAAGAACATACTTCATAAGCTGCCAATCCTACACTTATAAACGTTATAAGAATCAGAATATGCTTAAAGAAATGTGCCAGTCTCTTCTTCCAACGTAAGAGGCTGAACTAAAAAATAATTTCATTCATAATTTTAATAAATTTTAATTATTATTTTAATTATCTACTTCTTGGCGGCGACCTACTCTCCCACACATATTATGTAGTACCATCGGCGCAGATAGTCTTCACTTCTCTGTTCGGAATGGGAAGAGGTGTTTTCCCCATCGCTATGACCACCACCCATTTTTATCTATAATAGTCTCCTTTAAACTTTTCAAGAATTCACGGTCAAATAATGTTTGAGAGTTCTATACATTAACTATATTTAGATTACAGTTTGTTATCCCCCAAATTCCTTAATCCTCTGTTCCTCTTTCAAAGAACAAACAAGCAGTTACCCATTCTTCTCGGCTACGATATAGCCATCCAATCCTTGAACTACCACCTTGCTTTCATCGGCAGCATGAACTATGAAGTTCTTGCATTCATATAGGCGGATGTCCTTGCCTACCTAGGCATTGCCATCCTCATCTCGCATAACCAAGGAACGAAGGCAGCCCAGGTACATCCTGCCCTTCTGAATCCCCACCTACCCCAGGCGGTCCCAGCCCGCACAACATGGCGCAGGGCTTTGATGCCCCGCCAACCTTATAGCGAAGCGGTTCCGAGCTCCGGAGGGGGCGGTTACAACCTCTCGTTCTTGAGGGAAGAGAGGCTTGGTGAGAAAGGTGGAGCCTTCCTTAAGGGTAAGGAAGGACGGGTAGGTTTTCGACCCCCGACTACTCTTTCACCATATTCCAAAGGAACAAGCTATTACCGATGATATATCTGCGCCACATACGCTTAGGCTCCTTCATCAATCTATAGAGCCATTCCAGACCATGCTCCTGCCACCAGATAGGGGCACGCTCCACGGTACCAGCGAAGAAGTCGAAGACGGCACCGACGGTACCTACGTGACAATGGATGTTCAACTCATTCCAATGAGAGTACGTCCACTTCTCCTGCTTAGGCGCCGTCATGCCAATCCAGAGCAGATCAGGGTTGGCAGCATTGATGGCATCAATGATAGCCTTGTTGTCCTCATCCGAGAACTCAGGCTTATACGGAGGCGAATAAGTCACCACCTTCAGGTGAGGATAATCCACGGCAGCACGCTTCACAATCAGGTCGAGCACCTTCTGCGAGCTACCCATAAACATCACCGTACCGCCCTTTTTCTCCAGCTTGTTCATCTCGAAGAAAAACAAGTCCCAGCCAGCTATTCTTTCCTTCGGCTGACTCTTCGCCTTAATCCACTTGCACGCCTTTACGATGCTCACTCCATCCGGAATCAACACATCGCCATTTGTCAGGGCATCAGCAAAGAGCTGATCCTTCTTTGCCGTGTTAAAAGAATGAGCATTTACTGTGTTTATGAGCAATTTGCCCTCTGGTAATGAGGCTAGTTCCGCCTTACTACCCAAAATTGTTAATGTTTTTAGTCGAAACATAACTATATTTGAATTTATTTTGTTATCTTCGCAGCCATAAACTGCGGGTTCCATCAGAATCCCATCATTTCATGAACAAGAAACAACGGTTATGACATACGATATTAATACTATATATACGAAGTATAAGCAGCTTACGAAAAAGCAACGTCAGCAACTCCTTGCGGCTCTTCAGTCGCAAGGCATCAACATTGTGAAAATCGAAGCCTACGAATATGCTGATGCCCCAGGCATCAAACATCTGTTTTTCTATTTTGCAGAGGCTAGCAAAAAGCCATCCCCTACTTCATGCTAGACTATAATATAGGGGAACAGATTCTAAATGAAATCATATACCTTTAATTTTATTTTTTATGCAGACAACAGATAAAGGAAGTCCTATGCCACAAATAGTATATAGAAAGAAAATTATAATGTTTTTACCATACATAAACGTATATAAGCCTTTTTCACTTGTTTCTTCAAATACTCCAAACTCCATCAACAAGCTATTGCAACAAAAGAATCCTAAAATGTGTAACGCCATAACATAAAAAGAATCTTTTCCTATCCTTGAAATGCAGTTAACAAAGAATGACTTTTCTATTCGCTTTGCTAGGAATGTATAAACATAGATAATAGATAAACTTCCTAACACAAGCCATCCTATATCTTGAAAATCATTTTTTGCCATAGTCAATCGCACATGACTCAATATGAAACATTGAATAAAAGTAAGAAGACATACAGCCATCATCCAAGGATTATCAAATGCTACTTTCAATCTTTGCTTTACCAATCTTCCTATATTGATTAGGAACATAGCTGTTATAGCAACATTTACACGACTAATAGTAAAACCAAGTTTTTGAGTAAAAATACAACTAACAACAACTCCTAATAGCAATATTAAGAAAACTATCCATTGTTGCTTGATAGCATCTTCAATAAACTTGTTCACTATCCAAGCCAGCAAACTTAGACCAACCATGGAGTAAATCAATGTATATAAGAACCACATAGCGCCCATAACAAGTTCTCCACTTCCTGCACAAAGTAAAACTTTTCCACATCCAAGAACAATCTCCTTTAATCCATAGTGAATAAACGGGACACCTGTAGCAGGATGTAATCCACCCAAAGGATACCAGCCTATATTTACAAAAAGATTATGAGAAAGAACCGCACAAAGATATATTACAGTAGCAGGAATATAAAGAGACTTCAGTTTTCCTTTGATAAAAGGTACAGGATGAATCATCTTCTCCCACTTCAAATAATATCCAGCAACTATGAAGAATACAGCTACATTCCAAGGATTCATCATCAAGTTTGCTAACCATTCTGGGAAAAGAGACGTAGATTGATGAAAGATAACGATGCTAAGCATCGCACATCCTTTCAAAAAATCAACTGTTACATCTCTGCTATGCCCCCCACAGACCGTCCGAAAACCTTGATTTTCTGCTGTTTATCACAGTTTTGAGGGCATATAAAGCCCTCTAAGCTAGTCTGGGAACCAGCTCTAAAATTTCGATTTCTAATAAAATTCATAATTGATGTGCTCAAATCGAGCGAAAATAAGTGATAGGAGGTCTAAAAATTAAGTTGTGGGGACCTCCTTCTTCCCCTTATGCCATCTTTGCGATCAATTGTGGAACGCCAAACATAGAGATGGCTCTACGCATGTTATAGGAGAGACAGATGAGGGCCATTTCGGCCTCCACCTTAACCTTCGTTTTCAATAAAAAGTAATATGCACCCAAAGTTCTTTTCATCGTTCCAAAAGGGTGTTCTGAGAGACACATTCTTTGCGACATTTTCTTCTTGTCTAAATGAAGTTTGTATGTCACTATCTTGTGTTCTTTAACTTCTCGTTTCATCTTCGTCATAGGAGGATGCTGATCATCATTCTGATTGCCAGAATCTACTGAGTAATACTGAGCTTTCATTATGAGAGTATCCTTATTGAAGTCTGCCTCTTTTATTCCACTGTCACACTCTTTGCCAGATTTCTCGGCATATCCACATCCAGTCCCTTATCCACAGCTACATAATAAGCAAGCAGCTGCAGCGGAACCACGCTCAGCAGCGGAACCAGCGCATTCAGAGTTCTTGGAATCTCCAGTACATTATCCGCAATCTCCGGCCCCACGTGGATATAGATACACGTATCCGTTTCACGGGCGATAGAAGAACCCACGCCGTTCACGATACCGAAAATCAGACCCGAAGCATATCTATAAATAGCTTAGGATCATGGCAATGATAACCGAATACATTAGCCCTTCTGATAAACCATGTTCAACTGGCTGATATATTGCTGAGGTGAAAATTTACTAAAGATTGTTTCTCGTGCATTGACGCTCAATTTATTCAAGACGTTTCTATCAGAATTAATTTTACTGATAGCCTCCACAATACAATCAGTGTCCTTAACTTTGATAAACAATCCATTATTACCATCAACAACAACTTCCGGAATAGAGCCTACTGGTGTTATTACAGGCACAATACCATAACTCATACATTCAAGTAATGACATCGGCAATCCTTCAAAATAAGTAGGCATTACCAAAACATCAAGGCTTCGCAAAAAATCACACTTACTTTTTCCGGAAACTAAACCTACATAAGAAAAATTGTCACCTAAAGATTGTATAAATCTAGGCAAAAACTCTCCTTCAGTTTGTTCTTTTCCTGCAAGAATTAACTTAAATGGGATTCCTGCTTCTTTTAATTTCATGCAACCAACCAACAGTTCCGTCATACCTTTATTAGGCTCTATGCGACCAAGATAACCTAAGTTCAATGCCTTTTCTGATTTTAAGTTTTGCTCTTTGGCATAAAGCTCAGCATCTTTTAAATCTACACAGTTAGGAAGACTATAAACATTTTTAGCATGAAAACGTTCTTTCAAAATTTTCACCTCACTATCACTCAACACAATAAAAGGAATATTCCATGAAAACACCTTCGATAAAATGCCCTTTAAAAGAGCAGGTATCTTAGGAGATGTCAAGAACAATCCTCCATGAATATGTACTACCATCTTATGTTTTTTATGCAAAGCATAATACATAAATGGCACATCACGAATGATTGATTTTGCATCAAGTGGAAAATTATAGTGTATAAGCGCATCAGAATGTGCATTAATAAATTTTGTCCATTTAAAAAATGAACCAATTAATTTTGTTATTCGATGCCAACCACCTTTTTCAGCGTCCTTCTTTCCTAATTCAAAATGAAGATACTTATAATTGGGATTATTATCTATTATAAATCTAGCTACACTTGATACACCGCTAACATTCTGCGTTGGGTCTAATGATGGTGACGTAATAATTATTTTTTTCATAAATAAACATACATACAACTTATAACATAAACGATTTATCTTTTCAAAGCATTCTTCAAAAAGTCCCAAGACTTAATTCGCTCTTCTTTTAAAATCGCATGAACTTTTTCATAATCTATAGTCCGATTAAGTATTGCTTCCAACTCTTCTGGATCATAATTTACAACATATCTATCCGAAAGTCCTACCAATTCTAACAGATTTTCCAATCTACTATTTTTACCATTTGGAGTAGCAAAAACGACGAATGGAGTCTTATATAGAAGACTAAAGACTAAACCATGAAAAGAATCCGTTATCACAAATCTAGCTCCAGCCAACTTTTTTATCCAATTTTCAACATCAGGGGGATAAGAATATCGAAATCCAGGAATTGGATATACATTAGTTATGGTCCTCAAAGGAGCATTTATTTGCTTTGATATAAATCTTGCAGTCTGCTTAAATTCTGCTCTTCGATTAAACTGATAGCATATTATATCATTTCTCTCAGGTATCGCATCAACAATTTCTGGATATGATTCGTGAAGCATAGTAGGATCTAAAACCAATTGCGATTGTATATCAAATTCGTTAGCGAGCAATTTTTGACCTGCTCTTTCTCTAACAGAAATAAAATCAAATTGCGAAAGAGCCTGTTTTACCTTATCTTTGATTTGAGCATACTCTTTTGGCCATTTTTCCAGACCTAAACTTGATGCATAAGAAACTCGGAGACATTCTTTCGAACCAAAATCCAAAAAATATGCCAAACACTTATCTTTGCTTATAAATGGGTTCCATACTTGATCACTTCCTACCAATAAACAATCACATTCTAAGTCTGCCTTCTTCAGCTCATCGTAAGAATGATACAAGATAGTCTGTTCTGGATAATACTCATTCATAAATCTAACTAAAGTTCTATCCTTATACAAAGAAAAGACATGTTTTATACCATGTTTTTCTTCCTGTCTAAGATTGATTATCTTAACTTCATGACCAAGTTCTTTTAAAGCACGGCAGGTTGCATAACACTGCATTATCGCACCATAATTCACCGAAAAATGATATGTTATAAGTCCAATTTTCATAACTCATTACAATAATTTAATACGAATTTTAGTCAATAATTTATATATCATCCAAAGACTAAAGACTTTTACGTCATTGGCATAAATATGTTTCAACGTTTTAGAAGATAATACTCTAAACAATTTCGACATTTTTTTTCTTTCAAACAATTGCCCTTTTTTACATACACCATCAACTATTCTATGATTATATTTAATCGCATTTTCTTTATCAGTAATTTCAACATGAAGAAATTTAGACATTTGATTTAATAAATCTACAGATTGTTGATTATGAGCTATTACCAAGGAGATTCCATTGTAATGCTCAGATTCATATAAGTTATCTCCCCACAAATCTCCAATCGTAAAATCTGCCTTACGAGACACACCATTATATTGACAATTATAACATGAATATCTATTCGTTAATTCTGAGCAAAAACCATCAGTAATAAAGTTTTTTACGTTTGAATAATCATGAACATATCCATTGTCGTCTATAGTCTTCATATTATATTTAAAGCCAGCACTCTTCCATCCACTCTCCTTAGTTCTAAAAGAAAGAATTTTTTTAATTTTATAAGGCTCACTATCAAAAAACTTATTTATCAATAATTTCGAGGGAACCCCACCACAAATTAAATCAACAGTTATCAGACGACCAGAATATACTTTATGCTTTAAAAATGAGAGAAGCCCAGCTATCTGACACCCCGTTCCAGAAAACAAGACAAACTTTTCGTCTTTCAGCAATTTATATGCATGAAAATATGATGTCTCTGCATTTGACTGAGTATATTTTGACCCTTGCAACAACTCAAGATCTTTCTTATTATCAATGCATATATGCTTAATATCACACACACCAACATTAGCAGCACCAAAAACATAACCACCTTGCTCCAAGACATATAATGCCATAGCAGAAAAAGCTCCGCCAGAGGCACTTTTTTTTCTAACCTTATCATTTAAATTCCAGGCTGCGTAGAATTTTGATTCGGAATTTCCTTTGTATTCAAAATCAGAAACTTCAGGACAAACCTGCTCACATCTATGACAAAGAACACATTTCTCCGTATCACAAAGAACTGCAAAATGACCTTCCTCATCAATATATGAGCTTAACGCATTTCTATTACAAGAAGCGACACAAGCAAGGCAGCCCGTGCACTCTTTTTTATTTGCTAAATTAGGTTTACTCATAGTGCATCAAAAAAAGCTTTATATTTATTGACTATAGATGCCAAAGTCAGGTTTTCATCAACAAACTTCTGTTCATTGGCTTTAACAGAATTGTAGATTTGCTGATGATTGTTCAGTATCCACTCCATCTTATCAGCAAGAGCCTGTTCATCTTGGCTTTTAAAGGTAAATCCCGTAACCCCGTCTGTGACAAATTCAGAGAATTGCTCTATGTCAGAACACAATACTGGGAGATTATATCTAAATGCTACTGTTATAGCACCACTCTGTGCAATATCCTGATAAGGCATGACGAAATAATCGCTTTCTGCGAATAAATCAGCAACTGCCTCGTTAGGTATTCGCTTAATATCTAAATCATAGATTTCAGGATGTTCTATAAGTGGAGCATAATTACTTGCCCAGTCTTTACAATTACCCGCTATCTTAATTTTAAAATTAAAGATTCCCTTTTTATTCAATATATTAACAGCCTTCAACAACAAGTCGATACGCTTATACCTTATGATATTACCAAACACTAAAAATGTAACTTTATTCTTCTCTACAGTTTTCGTTGGCTCACCATAATCCTTCAGAGCCAAATGTGCCATTAATACATTCTTGTTTTTATACGCACTAACAAGAGCCTTGTATTGACTATATGAGAAGGTTTGGATATTCTTAAATGTAGAAAGCCATTTACTTGTATAAAAACGCATAAACTTCTCGTTACTTGCCCCCTTAGGCGTTGTCACATTGTGGCATGCGACAACTATTTTTCGAATCGGCAATAACCATTTGTAAAGCCATATTCCAAAGGGAAGTGCATATTCTGATGTATAATATACAGTAGGGTTTCCCTCCTTCACCTTCCGTATCAGGCGATAGATAAAAAGCGCATTCTTGAAAGAACGCATTCTATAAACTTGCCATTCGTATGTAATAATCACTATTTTATCTTTACCTAGCGTTTCTTCAATATAAGCTTTCGTGTTTTCTCCATCCTTAGGTTGCAAAACAACATACCAATGAATGTCATACACTATTTGAAGTTCTTTAATGATAGGAAGATCCACATCAACAAAACATGATGGGGTAATCCAAGCTATTTTCTTCTTTGTCATCTTATCTATTATTAAAATTCTCTTTATATCATCCGATAATATGAATTTCCTGTACGCAAAAAGAATTACCTTTGAGATAACTCTAGATAATCTTTAGCCGTATTAGGAGAAGATATCATAATTTAACAATTGAGCCAACTTGGGAAAGTGGCTAAAAAAAAATAATTAACATTTTTTATTACGGTTCGCAAGCAAAAGAACAAAGCTTTTCTATTTTGAACTTTAAAAAGTGAACAAGTAGCCAAATAGTGCATAGTTTTTGTCTGCTTATCACCTATCTAAGTTTTAATTTGATAGTACTCTGACTTTTTCAAGTGAACTCATAATTATTTATCTGAATAGGTACCAAAAAGCTTACACCATATTTTAGCAATACCATCTACGGAGAAAAGATTAACTTTTGCTCTGCAGGCTTTATAAAAAATTTCTTTATCTTTATCGACCATATTTGCGAAAGCAACAACTTTTTGAGCGTAGAGCATTTCATCAAATGGTGGAACTTTAAAACCAGAAACAATATCATCCATTATATCAGATAAAGCTTTAAATGAAGCAAAAGTTACACATCCATATTGCATAGCTTCAACCAACACCATAGGAAATTCCTCATAGTTGCTAACCATCCCCCAGAACCTTTTTTAATAATCTTAGGAAGACCGAAAGCCATGGAAAGAGATGCGCTTCATATGCATTGCTGGTTATTTGATAATCATCTGTCTCTTCGATTGAACAATATGCATACAAATTTATTGTATGCATTTAATACCATTAGATACCAGACAAAGCTAATGAATGTTATCTATACTAACGTCAAATCTTTATTGCCACAAAAACCAATTATGTGTCAAGCACTTATAATTCAAATTACGATTACGTTCACCTATCTTCTTAGCAGGCACACCTGCAACAATAGCAAATGGCTCGACATCTTTTGTCACAACAGCACCTGCACACACCACAGCCCCCACACCAATATGCACTCCTCGCAAGATAGTGGCACCAACTCCCACCCATACATAATCATCTATTTGGATAGGACGATGATCCCCTACAAACGTTGGAGAATTTAAATCATGCCCACCTGCTATAATATTGCATCGATGGCTGATACTTACGTTGTTTCCTATTGTTATAAGAGCAAATGGCTGAATAACACACCCTCTATTAATGTGGGTATTGGCACCTATTCTCATTTTGGGAGGCCATGCAACAAAGCAGCCCATATCCATCCTGGAACGTTTGCCAATCTTACCACCAATCATACGAAAAAAAATCTTACGAACATAATGTGAGGGAATATAGGTTATGATATTATTATAAAAATATTGAAGTATAGCTCCTACTAGTCTTTTAATCGTATCCATAAATCTTCTTTATTAATAATTATCAAACATCTTAATCCATTCTCTTGCTATATTATCAACAGAAAATGAAGAAGCCTTATTAACACTCTTTTTTCGCATCTTGTCTTTATATTCTTCGGTTTCATTGACATATCTCAAAACACGAGAAACATATTCATCTTCATCAAAGGGGTTAACAAGAAAGCCATCATGCTTGTCATCAATAACATCAGATACGGCTGCAAATGATTTAAAGGCAAAAGGTACACACCCATATTGCATTGCTTCAATCAGCACCATAGGGAATCCCTCATAGTTGCTAGCCATACAGAGTGCCTGAGCCTTCTTGTAATATTCTTTGGGAGACTGAAAGCCATAGAAAGTGATACGCTTCAAATGCATTTCTTTGGCTTTATTTTCATAAAACTCCTTTTCAGGTCCTCCTCCTACAACGTCCAAGTTGTATTCAGGCAGCAAGTTCTGCAGCTTCTCCCAAATATTGAGTAGTGACTGAAAGCGTTTTTGCTTGGTCGTAATACGACCTACATATAATAATGTTTTACCCTTCTTATTGTGAACTAAATCAAAATTCTTATCCAGTTCTATAGGATTAGGTATAGAAAGGATATTGTGATCGTCTATTGAGCAAAAAGAAGCTAAGTCCTTTTTGAACTTATCAGATAACAAAACCACTTTCATTCCGTTTTCCTCAATTCTCTTGAAAGATGATTTAAAGCGAATAGCATAGCGTGTTTTTTTCGCCCATTCTCCTACAAATGTATCAATAAGACAGGGTGGCACTATCGACACATCCGGATACATAATCTTTGATGGCACATTATGAACGTGGAAAAACACCTTTAACGCCTTTTGCCTTGAAAAGAAATCAAATAGTTGCCAACTTGGGAACGGGCAAATTACTATATTGATATTGTTCTTATGAATGATCTTCTCTAATTGTTTATTATAAGATTTTCTACCTGTAATATCACCCAAATAAAAAGCTTCTGTATAAACAGATGAAAAGTCATACTTCGTTCTAATATTGAATGAAGCATAAACATTACATCCTAACCTTTTTAAGGCAGGACCAAGATTGTGATAAACGCGCTCTACTCCCCCAGATGTGGGATCGATGGCATTTACAAAAGGAATCAATATGTTGTACATTTTATATGTTTATTTATAAGTTCTACAAAACGATTGTATTGTTTTTCCGGTGAAAACAATTCTGCTCTTTTCTTAGCAGCAATCCCCATTTTAGAAATCAAGTCCCTATCTTTGCTGAGATTTACAAACACATGGGCGAGATTGTCAGCCAGCCAATTGTCGTTAGGGACCACTACTGCACATTGCTCGTTTACAATCTCGGGCATACCACCCGACTCAGTGATAACAACAGGTTTTCCACAAGTAATTCCTTCCAAGCAAGTTAAGGCGAAAGGTTCCTCCCATGTAGAAGGGAAGGAACATATATCTGCTACTTTATAATATTTATAAATATCTTCATATTTAACAAAGCCAGTAAATTTAACCTTATCACCTAGACTTTCAACAACAGGAGTTAATGATTCTATAAAATCAGTCTTTTGATTACTTGAGAAAATGTGACTACCAACAACAAGGAGTTTAATCGAAGGATATTCTTTACATTTTTCAATAGCCATCAGAAGCTCCTTAACACCTTTATACTCCCTTAGACGTCCAGAAAACATAACGACAAAATCCGTTTTATCAAAACCAAGTTTTTTTCTCAAGTCTAAAATTTCTTTTTCATCTACAATTCTATTGAATCTATCAAAAGGAATTGAATTATACAACAATTCTATATTGCTACAGTAATTACCTTCCTCTTTTTTCAGTACATCACATATATACTTGGAGATACCTAAATACAAGTCAGTACATTGCGCACTTTGCTTATCAAATTTACGCATTGGTCGAAAGGGCACATTATGAATACGTTGAATGATTGGTAATCCTGTCTTTTTCTTCAAAAAACAAGCATCAAGACCACTACCTTCCAATAAAATTGCAGTATATTCACCTGGAGCCTTATTTACATCATCTACTATCTGCTTATGAAGTGGGTATGAATGATAATAACCACCCAGCCGATTACATAAAGCATTAAAAAATCTTGTAAACAGGTGTTTCATTTTGTATCTGAAGCTACTTATCTTAACAAAATGAAAAGTTGAATATCTGTATTTACGAGAAGCGTTCATAGCTTCTTCGTCAAAGATCGAATAGACTTCAAAATGAAAACAACCTCTTTTTTCATTCTCATTTACCAACAAGTCTATTAATGTTTCAACCGCTCCTCCCTTTACCGCTGGCAAAGGAAGAGTACCATTATTCACAATTATAATCCTTTTCATAACTATATTGATTACTATATATCGTAATAAGATATAATGCTATACCCTGTACCAAGAAACAACCCTGTCGTACAAATTCCGCAGAAGTAAAGGCACATGCAAACAAATACCCGAACCAAACAGATAGATATAATTTATCATTAGGCATTCTTGTTAAGAAAGCTCGAATAGGATACCATATCATAGCTACAAGACTCAACATACCCATCATCCAACTAATGCCTAACAATCCCCAATCAAAATAATGAATGCCACAACTCTCCAATTTTATATAGTATGCTTCATAGATACTTCCAGTTCCTCTCTCTGGAAGACCTGATCCTAAAAACATTTCCAAAAGATTTTGGTAATGCTGTCCATAGTAGTAGAACAGAGTAGTATATCTGATATAGTCTTTATTTGAAAAGTTATCAGAACCTTCCTGCCTTTCTAGCATTGTATTAAATATAGTTTGTCCAAATTCCGTTAAAGAAAAAAGCCACGCTATAATACATAAAAAAATAAAAGCAAGCATAATTTTATAAGAAAAACCATATACTCTTATTATTATGACAAACGAAAAGACAGTAATAAAAACAAGCAATGTTCTGAATCCGAAAAGTAAGATTACGATAAGTGCCAAAACATAAGGAACTATATATTTATTTTGCCCTATCAAAATCTTATTCAAGGAAAAAAAAGCTCCTAATCCCACTAAACTCATTCCGGGAAATCTTATTCTCCTCAAAAATATCGGCAGACTATAATCAATTCGAGCATCACTTGACAAAAATACGAGCTTAGGAAAAACCAAGACCTGATAAATATAACAAGCACAAAAGATAATAAACATCCAAAATAGCACCCTCTCAACAATAATAGGATCCAGTTTCAACTTACACAAAACAAAAAATATACATATTGCAGCGTAAGTGACATTACTTCCAAATGAAGAGATTATATCTTGATTATGAAATATCAAACAAGAAAACATACTCAACACCATACTAACCATCAACAATAACAATGGCTTAGAAAATAGAGTATCGTTTTTATACCCCGATAGAAAGAACAAGAAGTATACAGGAAAGAAGAATTTTGTCATTGGCAATAAGCCAAACATTCCCTCACATAGATACAATCCTATCAATAATAGAACTATAAAAGGATAGCTTCTATAATTATCATCAGTATTTATTGAACTAAACATTGAATTCTAAATATGACTTTGAAACATTTAACATTTTATCAAGATTCATAGCTACAGTTGGCTTACAGACAAAATCCGCCCCTTTGCTGCTCGGAGTGATAGTAGCACCTTCAATACCTAATGTATTCATCAAATCCAAAGCACGGTAATCGCCTGGAGTACCAAACATCATTGTTACGAATGGTTTTTCAAACATTACAGAAAAAGCTGTACCATGAAATGAGGTCGTAACGACCATCTTTGCATTAACAAAAGCACCAACAAACTCTTGAGGTGACAATGAGACATAACGTTCTGAATTAGGGAAGAACTCAGCTTCTGCTGTTATTTCTTTAACACAACAATGATGAGCTGCAGCCAACTCGTGTGCATAACGCAACACGTTGGCATCTCTTTTCACTTGGTAAACCAAAATATACGGTTCATCGTTAAATGGCTTAACCGAAAAGTCCTTCCATTGCTCAGGTGTCAATAGGAATATCGGATCTAAGACCTGCTCTATTTTTTTGCCTGTCAGGCTAGACAACTGTTTTTGAAATATTGATTCCCTGACAGATATGCGCTCAAAGTTATTAAGAATGCCTTTGTACTCCTCGATAGCATTCTGCTTTGGCGTTATCTCTGCACTTGCTGCATAAGATATAAATTTTGCATCAGTCTTAATTTGACCAGTGTAAAATGGATCAAATCCTCTTGTTATATACGGATTCCATACTTGATCACTTCCAGAAACCAAATAATCATAATTGCATATTTCTGTATCTTTTGATGTATATGTCTTTGAAGAGGTAGGCAAGGCATCTATGAATTTCTCAAAAACTTTAGCTCGTTTATATCTTAAAAATATAAAAGGAAGTATTTTAATGAGAAATTTAATTTTACATTTGACAGACATTCTTTTGATACGTCCCCAAGGAATTGTACCATGCGCTCCCTCTATCGCTTCTGGTCTATAATCGACGATTTCAGCTTCAAGACCACAATTGATTAAATAGGTTACAAGTGCATAAGCTTGCAACACCGCTCCATAATTATGTGCTCTATGAAATGTTAATATACCTATTTTCATCTCAATGAAAGTTTACGGGTTATTTTATCTTTTAAAGTTTTCATTTTATATCTCCATCCTACATTTCCATATCTCGTCAACACATACAGATATCCTTTGTTCTTGTAGTCATCTTCAAACTTTTGACGCAACGGATTGGCAGGTGTTGGATGAATCAAATTTGGTTGCAGAACTTGAGATGTTTCTACTTCCAAAAGATTCAATTCACTTTCTGATCCAGAAAGCAATCGTTTTCCTTTCTCTGTATTAACAATTACCAAAGAAACTCCCTTATTGTCTGAATTAAAGGCAGGAGCAACATTCTCAATTCCCCAAAAATCACCAATCGAAATATCTGATGGTCTAGTCATGTTGCAGAATTTACATTCTGCACAAGAATGACGAACACTTAAACCGCTATTAAAAAAATAGCGGTGACCAAAATCCGTCAAAGAAGTACCATCTGCAAAAGTAAATTTTTCCAAAGGAGTAGAATACCAGCCATGAGTCTTATCACGAAAATCGGTTTTTACAATACGCTTTTTATGCTTTTTCTCTTGATAATCTAGATAATCCCTCCAAAGATACGGAGACGGCACCGCATGACATACGATATCTACCAAGAATAATTGCTCCTGCAATCTCTTAGGAATAAATGAATGGAGTCCAGCCGTTTGACATGGTGTACCAGAAAACAATACCATTCGACCAGCCTTCAAATCATCTTTGACCATTTTAAATATGCCAGTCAAGTCACTTTGAACATACTTACTCCCCTTAAATTCATTGCGTTCCTCTTTTGTTGTAGCTCGCTTGTGAACTACCCGAAAGTGATCAGTATAACCTGCACCATACACAACACCTCCATTATCTAATATATAATTAGAAAAAGCAATAAACACAGCACCACTACGACTTTCACGCAATTCTTCAATGTTCTTATTTCTACCAGCATAAGTAGCAGGGGAAACATTATCAGATTTATCATATTGATCATTGAAAGCGCACACTTTCTCACACAAGCCACATTCCACACACTTACTTTTATCCACCTCTGGATATAGGAAGCCCAGTGCATCAGGCTTCATTGTTATTGCGTTATGTGCACATATACTAGCACACGCAGTACATCCGCAACAATCTGCAGGATTTTTTATATCTATCATTTCTTTAAAATTTTATTCTTTAGTCCTTTAACCTTATCAACAACAAACTCACGTTCTTTACCATTGCAGCCAACATAGAATTCTACGAATAACGTCCAAACTATAGCAACTAATGATAAAACAACGAACGAGATGAAAGACTCTGCCATATATTTAGAAAGTAAACCAGGAACAACTAACGACAACAGCGTAACTATAATGACATTAAGATAGACCTTCTTCATATATTGAATAGAAGACAATCCTATCATACTACGCAACATATAAAGTCGAGCAACCAAGCAACTTTGTGAGATTACGATAGCAACAATTAACACGCTCTCTGGCATACATCCCATACGCAAGCAAATATATGAAATGGGGAGATTCATCATTTGCAAACCACCAACCACGATTTGATAGTTTCGAATCTTTCCTGTAGCAAGCATTGCAGTAATCAGAGGGTTCGATATTGATTCTGACATGGCGAATACCAATATTAACTGAACAAATAGTACAGCATGTTCTGGCACTAACTTCAACCAAATAACCAAGATATAATGCGTATTGACCAATACTGGCAACGACAGCAACAGGAGCATATAGAAAGACAATCGAGCACCTTGGTATATCAAAGTCATCATATATTGTCTATCCCCTGCTGCATACGACTTGGTTATCTGAGGGTTTAATGCCGTCATAAAATTAGAGACAAATCCCATGATGGCTCCATTCACCTGATTGGCAATTCCTCGAGCTGCATTCACAGAAGGACCATAAAAGAGGTTTATCACGATGTTACCACCTTGATCTCGCAATACAGCAGATGATGCCCCGATAAAATTCCATCCAGCAAACCCAAACATCTTTTTCAGAATTTCCTTATCCCAATGAAAATGATAGTTGCATTCTGCAAAATGTTTCTTGCAATAATGTCCATAGGTAAATCGGACAATAACAGAGACTGCGCACATCAATATTGCATAGAATATCAACTTATCTATTGGAGATACTATAATAAGGAAAGCAATAGCCAACTTACATACAGCCTCAAGAATGCTGATATAGGCAAATGCCGACATTTTTTCGTGTGCTATGATTGCCGCATTATAGGGTACACTAATCAGGTTGATGACAAAGGTTATAATAGAGAACTGCAGCACCCAGTTGGCAGCAGTCATTCTATCTTCTGGTATCGTCATCTTAGCATTCAAGAACCACACACCTACCGACTCTATCAATACAACGATTATCAGAGACAGTAACAATTGTATGGTTACAGAAGCAGAGAATATCCTGTTGAGTTTACTTTGATCTCCCTTTCCTAATTCGTATGTGATAAATCGGCTTATGGCCGCAGACAGCGATCCTGATATGACAGTGAACATCGCCACTACTCCACCTACCACATTATATATACCAAAGTCTTCTACTCCCAATGCATTCAATATGACACGACTCGTATATAACGAGACTACCATCATAAAGAGCATTCTAAAATAAAGAAGAAGCGTATTCTTCGCTATTCGTTTATTATTATCTGATGTTTGATTTGACATTTATTTTTTCTTTTTTATTGATTTATAAACTTATCTAGAACTACCTTTTTAATTCTCCTTGCTCATCCTCTCCATATGATAATAAGCAGCGTGTAAGAATATAATCGTCATATTCTGTATCGAATGATTCTGGGGAACTAATTGATATACCTATCGAATGTTTCTGCTATATAATAAGCAACCACCTCAGTATTTACGGCTTTCAATAATTCCAAATTATTCTTCAGAATCTCTGCGGTAGTATATATAAGTTTGTCATCTTTTGTCAATGATGCATGATTTCCATTGAAAATGTTGCTAAGATTTTTTCTGTATATGTAGTATGCAACACCATCAGACCAGATACTTTCTTTTTGTTGGCTGTTTTGTGCAATCTTCAGCCAATAGTTATTTATCTCAACATTGACCAAACTATCTTCTTTTGTACAAATATCGTTGTTATATCCAATTACAGGCAAAGACACTTTCAATTGTATCATATCAAGATGTTGTGAAATATACTCAGAAAGAATGAAAGCAATATCTTGGGTTGTCAAGTTTGCAAACAGAATCGTCTTATTCTTAATTCTTCCTGCAATGAAATATATCAACTTATCGTCTGCATTCTTGGGATGCAGATTAGGAACATTATAGCGATAATTTATGACACACAGGTTTTGGTAGAGCATAGCAGCTTTAGCCAAGGCAGACACTTTGTTATCAGAGTCATAAATCATTGGTAAATATATGTGGTAAACACTTTCTATTTCATTGTCGTATGGATTATTCAACACACTCTTTGCAATGTCTTCTGATGTTACTCCCAAGCGTAACTTTATTTCGTTTGATATTGAAGAATAGGCAAATCTAACAGCTGTTATCATGTCTCTTCCTTTTGCAAGTGTATCATACTTTTCTGTTGTATTTCGCAAGAATTCATCAAATGTCCCATCATATTCATTGTTTTTATATATGAAACGGAATTCGATTTCTTCTCTTGTTAGTTTCATATGTTCTGCCGCAACGCCACAGATAGCATCGAAGAGCATGTCTCTAAGGAGCTTTGAAGAGTCTATAGCTTTAGGATCTTTAAACATACACTCTCTTAAATTTGCCTTTATTGCACAGCCAATAGCTGTACCTGCATCTTTTTTCAAATCAGTAGGTATCTTGTCTATAGCATCAAGTATACTCTCTATCTTCAAATCTTCTGTCAAGTTTGTTCCCAAGGTATCTCTTGTTTTTTCCAGTACACTCTCTGTAGTAATATCAGGCAAATCATTCATGATGCTGTTAATTGCTTTACCAGTTTCATGTATGTTAACATCATTTACGACATTGAGTAACTGGTGCATGGCGGTCATCTGTTCTTGCTCTATCTCATTAATGCATTTCATTCCTGCACTACGAGTTAGGAAATATGTTGTAGCACCATTGGCAAAACTACCTAACGGAACCCAATTTAATATAGCGTGAGCTATCATTGTGCCATTCTTGGTCAAATGATAAATTGCTCTTGCAATGTGGATGTTTTTAGCAGTTCTGCTTTTTATACCATAAACATTGCAAATTTGCTCTATCATTGTTACAGTCAATGCCGTTAAGGCAACTCTGTCTGCACCGAATTGACCACCAAAAGCTCCAACTGTTATCGCTGTTCCTGCATGATATATACTAAAATTATCGATTATGGCTATTGCCTTTTCTCGCTTCTTTTGTCCTTCTTTTTCCGTCATAACTTATGTTTTTAAGTTTCTTTCTTATCTTTTTGCTCTAAATTATTCTCTTTAATATAATCTTCAAATAATTTCTCTATTTCAACAGAAAAATCATACGATAGGGAAATCAAATCCTTATTATTTGTTTCACCTTTTGGCACTTTCATCTTGTTTGTGACCTCTTTGTCTATCTTAGATTTTAGCTTTTGAAGAGTGAGCAAATGTAATCTTTGAATGTACTTTCTACAGCTGTCAATGTTCTTTTCAACATGCACCAAATTAAGAGAATGCTTACAAATGTAGTCTCTTTACTGTTGTCTTGCTGAATATTTTCTTTTATGCACCCTAATTCTGCCACCTAATTTTCCAATACTCGTTGGAGCAAAGGGACTTTTGTAAGTGTTAACATAGCCGTAAAACTTACCTGTTTTATTTTCAGCTTTATTCTCCCATAATCCTCTTCATCGCTGCCATCATGCGGAGCTGCTTAGCTGTTGGTCCTTTCTGACCTTTCTCAGCCAAGTCGAGATAGAACTTGTAGTTGCTTGACAAAGCCTCACCCAGTTCATCAAGCATGAGCATGTGCCATTCCTGGTTTGCCTCATCACAATAGGTTGCGACCAAATATAGTTTTTGGAGCTTATACTGGGTCTTGCGCATCTTGCGAACGACATAGGTGTTGACACCGCCCTTGACAAATTCATCAATAATTTGCAACTCCTGTTTGTTGAGGCTGCTCAATATCTCAATAGAACTATCGAGTAATTCCTGCGCTACTCGGCGTGCCGTCTCGTTCTTCTTCAAGTTCGGACTAACATACAGGTCGAGTTTGTCGCACACCTTTAACATATTTGCTTTGGTCACTCCTCCAAAGAGTTGCACCAAGCGTATGCTAGAATCAAATGTTTTTGTATCTGGTAAAACTATCATGAGTTATTATTATTCATATCCATACAAATCTACATTGACATCTAATGGAGAATCAAAGTCCTTCTGCATTGCATGCTTCGTATCTTTCTCTGAGAGATTGGCATGTTCTGTTGGGATTTTCCAATCGATACCGAGGGTATCATCAAGGATGGAGATACCTCCATCGGCTTCCGGATGATAGAAGTTATCACACTTGTACTGGAAGACGGCAGTCTCGGAGAGGACGGCGAAACCATGGGCAAAGCCCTTTGGAATGAAGAACTGACGATGATTGTCCTCTGTCAGTTCTACTGCTATATGCTTGCCATAGGTTGGTGACCCTTTACGAATATCTACGGCTACATCGAGGACTCTACCCTTTACGCAACGAACCAACTTGCTCTGGGTATATGGTGGGCGCTGGAAGTGCAAGCCTCGCATAACGCCATGGCTACTCATAGACTCGTTATCCTGGCAGAAGTGAACACCGTGTCCCAAGATTGGGGGTACCTTTTCTTCAAACTCTCACTCGCAAAAGCTCTCGAAGAAGTAGCCACGAGCATCACGGAAGAGGCGTGGCTCTATAATGAGAACGCCATCAATTTCTGTTTTTACTATATTCATTGTTTTAACTTATGTTCTTTAAAAAAAAGAATTTCTAAAATCACCATGTCATTGACAAAACTCTATGGCGCATACATCAATGTACCCTCTGAAACATCCACTAATTGTATATGGATATTAACAATAACAAGAGCCATAATAAATTTCAACAGGTCAAAACCTGTTATTGGCGTTTGGGACATATTCTCCGCTATTCGCTTATTATTATCTGATGTTTGAGACATTGCTATCTAAAATTATACTTTTCTCAACAAGAATGAGTACCCTTGCTTGGGCAATATTACGCCATTGTATCGAATTTCAAAATTGTTATGTACAAGAGTCTCTTGATATTCTCCGATTGTTCCCAAGGCTATAAAATTGACATAAATATCATCAGGATACCTCAGATTTGCCATCAAATTGTTGGTTATTCTCCTAGGAATAAAACTGATGTCATAATCATCGTCAAATTTGTACACCTTTTCTTGCTTAATTTCAATATTATATCTTGTTGCCCCCATAAGTTTTTGAGTTACATACAAAGTCAAGTTATGTCCCTCCAATACTGTACGTGTAACTGTTTTATCTGTTACATCTACACCATTTACTTTATAGGAAATCAAGCTTACTCTTGTTTGATGGTCTTGCGCATCTAGTTTTCGGCATCGAGGCTTCTGCTCAAAATCAAATTTAGATGTGCTATCCGTTACATATGTAAAACGAACAGTTTCTGTCAACTTAACATAGATATGTTCATCATCAACAAACTCCAAAGAATGTTCTACTGTATAATTGTCATAGTAACCTTTTTCTTTATTTGGGAAATACCCCTCCTTGATAATTTTCAAAATTTTAGTAGAAATAGAAGGATACCTATTTTTAAACATCAATTTGGAAACTCTTTCCCATATCTCCCAAAGGTCTTTTCTTTTTAAAAGGTTGTTTTCCGACAATAATTCTTTGAATGTAACATCTCTAAATATAGACATGAAGCGAGAGGTATTGGTTACCAAACCCAAGAATGCACCTAATATAAATAAATCTCCTATCTTCTCTATAATCTTAGATATGAAATTTTGAGATGCCGCTGTATCTTCTGTAAAAAAGAATAAAACCACATAACAAATAATACCTATCAGAATATAGATAACCATGGTTACAGAATACTTGCCTGCAATAAAACCAGAAATCACATCTCTAATCTTTGGAACCAAAAGCAAAAATAGCAATATTAAAATCACCATAACAAGCAATTGGTTTAATTGCGTAAACAGTAATAAATCTAACATAACTTGCTTATTTTAATTTTACATTACAAACAGGATTATTCCCATTTTATTCTCTTTAAAGTTTTCATCTCCCTTTTTAGAGATACGAAATCAACATCATCATGTTCAAAGATGTCGCCTTTATCATATCGCTCACGAAGACGATGCAAGCTCTTCAATACCTCACTCATCTGTCGACCGATTTTTGGACTATCAATAAAAGGACGAAGCAATTCCATTCCTTCAAGAGCAGACATTATCCTGAATGAAATGTCTATTTGCCTATTCTTCATTGGTTCAGAACTCTCGAATTCCAAAAAATCCAAAGAACAATCCACGATTTCTCTCAATAATTTTTCTACCGAGTTGTCTCTTACTGAAGATGCTTGAAATTTGGCTTTTCTTGTAAATGAGGCGATATACATAAAAGAGAAAATCAGTTTGAGTTCTTTTTGTTTTTTCTCCCAATCCAGCCTACGTTGCTTATCCTTCTGAAGCAATTCTGTTTTCAATTTTTTCAACTCCTTTTCTTTTTGGGAAATTTGCTCTACCATTTTCTCGTAATGATTATTGAGCAGCTCTATATATTCCGCATCTTTTTGATGATTTAAAAAAGAAAGAAGAATTGGAGCTACACCACAAATTAAACCAAGAAGAAATATCCACCATTCAATGTTGCCATTGAATTTGTTGATTATGTTATTGGTTTCTTGCCTTATATCATTTTGTCTTATCTCCGTTTGTTTTTCCAGGACAAAGATTGTTTTGCCAAGAGACTGCAACGCAATATCTATGGAATCTAGTTTAGCTTGCAAGTTATTTACCTTCGAAGTATCTTTTGCTATCCGCTGATTAACTATGTCCATCTGTTTTGTCAATTCTATAGACAAACTATCAACTGTAGCAGGAGGCACACTTTGATAATTGTCATTTATCTTACTCATCACTGAAGATAATAATATTATCATAACAGCAAACATAAAAGCTAATATGCCACCATAAATAGCAGAGTGTGCAATTTTCCAATTGTCTAAATCTGTCATTTGCATCTATATTTTTTAATTAATTCGGGAATACAATGAGTATACTTTTTTCGTTTCGCTAATTTCCACTAAATCCCTTTCGTCTATTGCCTTCGGATCTGTTAGTATTCCTGAAATATATGAAATACCACATGGCTCTTTGCTCCCTTCATCTATAGCTTCTATTATATCGGAAAGACTATTCAACACGACCTCATCATGAGTAAACAAGACTATTTGTAGTTCTTTCTTTTTACCCAATCCAAATTCTTCAAAGACCCGAAACAAAACTTCAAAGAATTTATTGATATTGACAGTATTGTCAAAATCACTTGCCGTGAAAACATCATCAAAAACTAGGGGAGCTTTGACTTTTGATATCTTCATGGTCATAAAAGCCAATACAATCTTGATAGAGATGCAATACAGTTTATACCGAAAGTTATTGTAATACTTAGCTGGAGTGGTTTCGTTATTTTTACCAAACACTGCCTCATTTCGCACAATGGCAACAAGTTTTCCCTGATTCTCTATGATATCTAATTTTTCTTCTTTATCATTGCTTTTATCCAATCGTGTAAACTCATTCAGCAGATGAACAATCAACGAACGACAAGCACTCAATAATCGTTTTTTATCGTCATCATATACTTGCTTAAGAGCTTCACATACCTTAGACAAATTATTAATTCTATCAGGATAGTTGCGTAATTGCTCTGCGTTCATACTCAACAACTGCTTTCGTTCATACTCACTTCTCTGCCTTTCAAAGTCCAAGATGGCAGCCAAAGCAACTTCTCGTCTCTGCTCAGCATTACGCTCAAGCCTTTTATCTTGGAATTTTCTATACAAAAATAAGACATACTCTGAAAGTTCCTTTGACAAGGTCTCAATAGGGATTAGCTTTTGATACAACTCTTCTGCCTCAAAATCATTATCTTCTTTTAATAAATTTGCTACGTTGGCATACCTTTTAATGATTGCATCATCTGTTTGGTAAATTTTCAAAGAGCGTATATTCTGTACACTTTTCCATATTTTACATAGAGCATTTATCTTCGTTAATAATTCTTCTTTATCCGCTACCGTCAAGGCATGACTTCCTGAAAAGAATTGCCTTAAAGGTTCTCCTTCTATAAGCGTTCTTAACGCCTTCATTATTTTTATGAAAACACTATCATATAAGATACCGCCTAAATAAAACATATCTGCAGGTAATGAATCGGTAGCTCCCTCAAACAGGAAATTCGTACTTGTTGCAGAATTTGGTTGGCTTAATTCCGTAATTGTATCTTTCAAGGTTTCCAGAAGTTCGTCTATTTTCCCTATACCAATTTCTTTTGTAAAGATTGACTCCAAGTCATGTTCCTGCTGCAGTTTTTGCAAATCCACATCACTGCAAAAAAAAGGATTAAGACTCAAATCACATTCAATCGGTTCCGTGATACGATTACCATCTATCAATTCCGCTTCAAGTGTTATATCTCCCTTTGTTCTATTTCCATAAGGGAAATATTTGTCATCGTCACTAAGATTTCTCTGCTCTAAAGTACTACAATGTTGAGGAGTTAACAAATACTCCAAGGCTGTGAAGATACTTGTTTTACCTGAGCCATTTTTTCCTACCAAGAACAAAGAACTCATACCCTTAACTTTATCCATCAAATTAATTAGATACGAGTTTCCTTCATAATCGTTGAATTTTCGAAAATGGGCTAACATGAACTTTCGTAAGCGAAAATCCTTGATGCCAGTATCCTTCTTTTCTGTATTTATCCAAATATAAAATGAACTCTCATCATTGGAAGCCAAATCTGCTATTAGAGACTCAGAATCAAGTTTGAGACTTTTATCCACCCATCCAAACACGATTCTACATTCAGGCAATTGTCTAATTTCTTCAGGCAATCGCTCATAATAACGTCTAACTAAAACATCCATATTTGATAGTTCTTTTGAATAATACGCAACAGAAGAGTCGGAATCTTTAAACCGCTTGCCATAGAACCTGCTATATAACTCTGTAAGAAATCAAAGTTAGGGCTGATCAATTGCTTTACATAAGAAAGCAACCTCGTCCCATCCTTATCACTATAAGCTAATCTTACGATATACATTAAACGCCAAAATCCCTTTTTCTGTATTTTTTGTAGATTCTGCAGAATGACTTCTCGCAACTTTTTATTATCTTTCACATCATTCTCCGAGAGTCGTTTTTCAAGACAAATATATCTAGCTATGTATTGCGACAGCATCTTCTTACTCTCTATCGCAAATTGAGCTTTGCTCTTTTCGATATCTCCAAAATCATTTCTAGCGATTTTTGTAAAGAACTCAAATGCTTTCTTCAATAAATCTTCTTCACGAAAAACACTGGCTTCTTTTGATTCTATCTTATCTCCAAGCCAAGCATCAAAATAAGGGATATAATACTGATAATTATCCAGCTCCGGAATATCACGTACCAAGACTTCTAAATCTTCCTCAATATCGTCCGTTACAGCATCTGGCAAAGCCGAGCCCTTCGTCAATTCCGCATCCAATTGTGTTTCATTCAACTCCACCAATCCGTTGATTTTATCTATATTGACTATCTCTAATTTTTCCAGCAAATCCAACACATCCACCATCTCCGAGCCTACGTGTATCCTTATCGAATAATGTTCATCAGAATAAAAACATTCTGCATCGTCTAGAAAATATTTTCCTAAAGTAAATTTATTATAAGTGTAACTTAAAAGCCCACAGATGAATGGCACATCAAACTTCTGCAACCCTGTCAATTCCTTTTCCTTTCGAAGAATGACAACACTAAGCCTTGCCCAATGGGAAACAAAATGGAGCTCGTTTTCTCCAGAACGGAAAGCTCTAATCCATGCCTCTTCATTCCTAAGCGTTCTCACCTTTATATATTGAGGGACTATCGTTGCGGAATCTATCTGTGCATCCACCCAAGAATGCATCTCCATCAGATTTTTTCGCTCTGCTAGATTGACTTTTCCTAGTAAATATGCCAATGAGCCAAATGTATGTCCATACTTCAAACGCTCATTATTTACGGAATAAAATATTCGGTTACGCTTATCCAACATAAAGTTTTGCAGATAGAACAAGCCCATCAGTAATCCTGTAGGATTATCAAACTTACGCAGAAAACTATCTTGTAACTCTCGGTAATAGTTGCGATAAGCTAAATTATTGGGAAGATATTCCATAGTTGAATCAATTTGCTCCAACAAAGCTATATGAGGGCTAGACAAATTGACTTCATGAGTTGGAGAGAACTTACTATAATACCAAGATTCAAGTTCTCTAGCCAAGGATTCGCCAAACAAGAGGGTAAATTCCCTACTTCTCAACTCAACCTGTAACCTAGTAAATTCCATATCAAAAACTTCACTAATGCTATTTCTTAAACGCAACCATCTTCTCTGAAAGGCCGCTATAGAAAAGAGAAAGTTTATGGCAACACACATACTTTGTTTAGCTGTATCATCAACAAACGCCAACAACCGAAGATTACTTTTGATAAGTGTCCATGCCTTCTCATAAGGAGTATCATTAAATATATTATTATCCATCAAGTCGTTCATCAAAAGAGGGTGAGTGCATATCGAAGAGATTAGCAACTCGTTGTCTCGCAAATAAAGCCTAAATTTTTGACATGAAGCACCATCTTCTGAGAGATCGATTCCCAGCTCTGTTTGTTTCACCCATTCATTGCTTCCGTTCGAATAGCATCCTATATGATTGTCTATGTTATAAACTCTCCACTCATTTTCCTGTAGTTTAGAATATAACTGTATTGCCTTTTCTTTTGCATTTTTAGGTAACACTATACAAAACACAGGAAATTCCACCTCGAAAGGAGTACATTGCTTACGAAACTCAATGCTTAGACAGTTTACAAAATAATGCCCAGTATATCTAGGTACCACAGTTGTACGTAGTTCATTATCGAAACTTAGATTTACCTCTGAGGCTCGGATGCAGCACATAGGGGTAATCTTGACATGAGGTGCATATCGCAAAAGCTGTTGATAGATGGCTGTGAATGTCGAGCCAAAATAGATGGCATCGTCTATTAGAATCACTCTCTTTACTTCATTCCAATTGACAAATGGAATGGCAATCTCTGTTACGACAACTAACTTATCCCACAAAGTACTTAAAATTCCTTTCTGCGCTTTAAGCAAATCTAACAATTTAGGTGTCTTTCGGGATATGGCACAAATATACACCTTTCCTTTCGTATCCTCCTTTTGGATGAAAGCTGCCTCAACCTCTTCTTTCAGCTTTTCACAAAAAGAATCGATATAGGAATTGAAATTATCAAATAAATCTGTCATGATGGTATTTACAGAAAATCTAATCAGATAAAACAGAATCCAAGCACTCTATGATTTTTTAAGATCGTTCAAAATGTTCAATAATTTCATTGAAAGACATTGAAACATTAATGCCATGGGCTACATTGTTTCTTACCTTATTTATAGAGTCTAAAGATTCTCTTACTCTAGCTGCATTATCCAAACGTTTTACCGCATCTTTAAAATTCGCACACTTGTCAGCCTCAAGCATCACTTCACGATTCGTGGTCTCTATATTATTGAATTTCTCGCCGATGCTTCGTTTAATTTCATTGAGTTCCTGTATCTTTTGGTCTATATTCCAAAGGGCAAGGACAGAGAAAACCAAGAACACAATAGTTGTAACTGTTCCCCAAAGGGATATTGCATCACTTGGCGCAAGTTCTTCTATGTGCCATATTCCATTGGTGTGAACCCATATTCACCAATTCTACTATGGCAAATTGCAAAATAATGAGCAGAAAATATTTTAGATACTTCATTATCCTTATATTTTGTCTTATATCACTTCACGCTCACCTTATCCATAATCTTGCGCCACAAGTCCTTGGTCATGGCGATTTGTGACAGCATGATTGTTGTCTGATGTATGGGAAATATAGGTGATATATGAATCTTTAGAACAGATAATCATATTGCGACAAGAGTCTTTGATAATCATTCTCATATCTGGTCTTATCGTTAGGACTAATATGAGGACTTTTGATAATCTGTTCCATTTCTTGGAGTACCTTGCCTCCTTCACGCATGATGGGGTCGAGGTGTTCCTTAAACTGTTCTATGAATGGAGAATAATAGTAGCCAATCTCCTCAATGATGAAGGAATAGATGTTCCATGTGTCATTGAGGGTGATTCGGTTGTGTGCCACCTCATCCAAGGCGTACTTTCTCAGATAGTCGATGTTTTCTGCCTGCAACGCCACTTCTTTGTCGTCTTTCACAGGATGGAAATAGCGGTCTATCAGTACTTGCCGCTCCTGCAGATTGCGCTTATAGAAGATTTCCTCGTTGGCAAGATGGGACTTATCTTGCTCCACTTCCTCAAAATGCTCGGCATGAATACCGCTGATGGCTACGCTCAGTCCACCTACGTCCATCACCAGGCGGCGGTCTCGGTCGATGCGGATGATGTATCCTTCCAGTCCAGCCATCTCACCCGTGGAAATACGGAGGAGGATGCGATTGCGAGCATAATAATGGTAAGGATGAAGCAGGAAACGGATGCGCTCAGGTGAAATCTCCGCAACACGCATGAAGGGTTGCATCTGTGTATCGGGTATCTCAGCTACCTTGCCTGTGCTACAATTTTTGCATAGACGAGCATGTGTAAAGTTCTGGTCGAGATAGGCTTGTATCTCTTCGGGATAACCTTGAAAGAATACCAGGCCACTGACGGTCGGCACTTCCTGGTGCTGCACCTTTTGCTTGCCAAGTTTTCTGAAATAGCGAACTGTCTTATGCACAAAATAGGTCCTGCCGTCATTCTCTAATAGCACTTCCAACTTCCTCACTTTACTGTTATGAACGAAGATGTAAGACCATGTTGTTCCGTCCGATTGACGACACTTCTTTATTGCAGGACCAGTCTTAGCGTCTGGCTCTGTAACGTGGCTGCCCTTTGGAGAAACAAGTTTCTCGTCGGCTGTAGAAAAAGAACTCGTACCATCCGGTTTCATAAATTCTGCTCTACTTTATGTCCTCAGCTACAACCATATATAATGGTTGTGAAAGCCTAGTCAATTTGTTATTGTCGTGCATGATCTTAATCGTATATATGAGTGCTTGGCATGCAGCCTCTGCACATGTATCTTACATTTATTGCAAACTCTTATGGTAAGAGATGCAAATTGGTGCAAAGGTACGAAAAACAGTTGGAGTACGTGTCAAATTTTATCATTTTCTGTATGTCACTCCCCAAATTTAACACAATTGTTTAGCAAATAAGTATATCTAGGCAAGCCTTGAACTACCACCTTGCTTTCATCGGCTGCATGAACCACGCAGTTCTTGCAATCATACAAACGGATGTCCTCGCCTACCTTGGCATTGCCAGCCTCATCTTGCGGAAGCAAGGTACGGAGGCTGCCTCAGCTACCTAAGTCGCTCCAGCCAAACTCTGCTGGCAAGGTATAGATTTCCTTCGAATTCTCCATTACGGCATAGTCAATGCTTATCTTCTCGCAGGTTAGTCAAGGATTATAATCCTTGACTATGCTTATGTATTTCTCGTTTGTCATTTCCCACATGTTCTCAACAGGACAGATTGGCTTCAATCTTATCTACTGTTAACTGAATGAGGGAACGGCCCACACCCATCACATCAACAAACTGCTTTGGGTAATCGGGGGTTGACATTGGCCTGAAGTGGCTGCCCAATGCCACCGGCCATGATTATAATATGTATGTCGTGCATTAATCTTATTCTTTAAATAATAAAGATTTCTAAAATCATCCCGTCCTTCTTTACCATTAAAGAAGGCTCCACCTTTCTCACCAAGCCTCTCTTCCCTCAGGGACGAGAGGATGTAACCGCCCTCCGGTGCTCGGAACCGCTACGCTATAAGGTTGGCGGACCATCAAAGGTCTGCGCCAGATTGTGCGGGATGGAACCGCTTGGGGTGGGCTGTTTACAACTCCTTATTCTAATACAAATCAACATTGATATTGATATCGAATCGGAGTATTACAGTACTTGTACCACTTCCACCAGCAATACAATTCCTTTCATAAATATTATCTCCTCATTAACTTTGCTGCAAATTCTAAGAAATCCGCAACATTTTTAAATGTTGTCAAACAATTATCTGATACTACATTCCATTCTTTTTTAGAAATTCATGATATTTACGAAGTTCCTCTTTGCTCTGCATTAAGTTCAGCATAATGTCATCGGTAGAAATAGAACTCTTACCTCCAGAGATTTCTCTTCTAACAATCAACATGAAATCAAGCAAAGGCTTAAAAACGTCACTACCATCAGAATTTGGAGTGCATGAGCAAAGATATGAAGTAAAGGATCTAAACGCTTCATCAGAACCATATACAAACAGGTCTTGCTTGACTTTCAACAAATTATGAAACCTTGCGTCGGAATTTACTGTCTTCTTTTGCCTACCTTCTTCTAAAAGGGTAAAGACCAAATTTACAGCATCATAATATGCCTTATATTTCTTATCGGACACATAGCTTTCAAGTATTTTTCTTAACTCTGTTCTCATTTGCCATTTGCAGGTCATTACCGCTACTGCAACAGCAACTATAGATGACAATATTGAAACTATCCATTCATGAAAATTTCCCATGTTCATATCATCCTTCTCCCATAGATTTCAAGAATTTATTTCTATCATTCTCCCAAATGGTATCATCTTCTATTTCTGGCAAATAGAAGAACTCTATCAAATGGTCTTTCAATTGATTCAACTTTCCGTTCACTCGCTTAGCATCATCCAATACCACAGCCATCTTAGAAGGATTGACCGCTCCCTTTATCTCTGGTATTGTGAATCCTGGGCAAACCAATGTTGAATACTTGGCTTTTAACACCCATGTTGCTCCCATCTCGTTCAAGCATGCCACACTTTTATAGTAGTTGTCCGACAGAAGTAATATGACATAGATGTTGTAATCCGTAAACTTCGAAACCAACGTTTCATAAATGTCTTCTCCCTCTGCGATATCATAGCCTGGCACAGAACTACAAAAGAGATTACTCTTATTGAAGCCTAATGTACGCAACAAAGTAACTAAAGCCGAGGCGATATTCTCATCATAAGACGAATGACTAATAAACAGAAGTGGTTGCTTTTCCTTCTTCGGTTCTTCAATTGGGTCTTCTAATGAGCATGGTAACAGTTCAACTTTGTCGTTGAGAGAATCTAAATAATTAATTTTGTCCCGAAGTTCTTCTTTATAGAGTTCAATTATATCTTCATTTGCTGAAATAACAAGTGATTGACCACACTTGACATATTTGGTTTGATATTCATTATTAGGTATGTCAAAATACTGCTTCAGCATCTCACTATTATAGTCTGTCCATTTATGAAACTCTGAAATAAAAGTATTCTGTGTATCAGTAAATTCAACAGGTTGTATTGAGTTTCTCACAGGATATCCGTAATAACTATCTTGTGATTGTCTCTCTGATGGTACATCTTTTGCTAAAAGATGTTTTCCATCTGCAATTCTCTTTACTAAAAGTGAAGAAAATTTATTTCTACCAATTATAAGTTTTGCCTTTGTATCCATAATTATTTTATTTTTTTATATGAGGATATAAAGTTCTCTATTCCTTGATTTTTTTCTAAGTCAAAAAGAGAACTATCATTGTTGTACTCAACTTTTAATACTATACTATATGCTTTTCTATTAAACCACCCAACTTTACCAATAAAAATGAAAAACGACTTGTTTTCTAATCTCTTCTGAATATATCTCGTGTATAAACCTTATCCTTTACATCATCCAGACAAGCATCGTAGCGATTGGCGATGATGGCATGGCTCTGGGTCTTGAAGGCTTCGAGGTTGTTCTCTACTCTACTACCGAAGAAGGTGCTGCCCTCTTCCAAGGTTGGCTCATAGATGATAACCTCAGCGCCCTTTGCCTTGATACGCTTCATAATTCCCTGGATGGCAGACTGGCGAAAGTTATCGCTGTTTGATTTCATGGTCAAGCGATAAACACCAATCACGCAGTTATGCTCCTTGCTTGCATCATAGCTGTTGACATCAGCATAGCTATAGTAGCCAGCCTTCTGAAGAACAGCATCTGCTATATAGTCCTTACGAGTACGGTTGCTCTCAACGATTGCCTCAATCAGGTTCTCTGGAACATCGGCATAGTTTGCCAAAAGCTGCTTGGTATCCTTTGGTAAGCAATAACCACCATAGCCGAAGCTTGGGTTGTTGTAATGAGTGCCAATACGTGGGTCAAGGCCTACACCTTCAATGATTGCCTTGGTATCAAGACCTTTGACCTCGGCATAGGTATCAAGCTCATTGAAGTAGCTTACACGCAAAGCCAGATATATTGGCAAAGAGCTTGACTGCCTCTGCTTCCTTCATACCCATGAAGAGGGTATCGATATTCTCCTTGATGGCACCTTCCTGCAAGAGTGCTGCAAAAGTCTTGGCTGCTTCCTTCAACATCTCGACATTGGTTACAGACTTGATAGCCTCGTTCTCCTCAGCAAACTCAGGGCGCTCGATAATCTTTGGATAGCCTACGATAATACGGCTTGGGTAAAGGTTATCATAGAGAGCCTTGCTCTCACGAAGGAACTCAGGAGAGAAAAGGAGGTTGAACTTCTTCACGCCCTTCTTGGCATACTTCAAATAGAGGCTGCGGGTGTAACCTACAGGGATGGTACTCTTAATGACCATCACTGCATCTGGGTTTACCTCCAGAACCAGGTCGATGACTTCTTCTACATGGGTTGTATCGAAGTAGTTCTTCACTGGGTCGTAGTTGGTTGGTGCTGCAATCACTACGAAGTCTGCATCCTTATAGGCTGACTTGCCGTCAAGGGTTGCCACGAGGTTCAATGGCTTTTCTGCCAAATACTTTTCGATGTAATCGTCCTGGATTGGAGAAATCTTATTGTTGAGTTTCTCCACCTTCTCTGGGATTACATCTACTGCTGTTACATGATGGTGCTGAGATAACAGGGTTGCTATACTCAGACCTACGTAGCCGGTACCGGCTACTGCTACTTTTATATTCTTAAAATCATTCATAATGAAATTATTTTTTTCCTAGTTATAATATTCCAAGGTCTTCCACTCCCAATACATCCAGTATGACTCGGCTCGTGTATAGCGACACAACCATCATAAAGAGCATTCGGAAGTAAAGAAGTAACGTATTCTCCGCTTGTTGTTATTTGACTGACGTGACATTACTCTATGAAATATTTCTTGTTTAATTTACGTGCTCTCATAACTTTTGGCTTTACTATTTTTTTAGCCAAAATGGGAAATGCAGCAATCGCTATTTTCTTGAAGGTACTATTGCTTACAACCATTGGGCACTCTAATTTTATCCACTCTTTTGATACAGAATCTTGCCCCCAAATAAATATGTTGAAATGCCAAAAATTACACATTGTAGGACTATGCTCTATTTTGAAGCGGATTTTGTCTGTAGGAGCGATTCCGTTTGCTTTATAGATAAACGAAATCTCAAAATCTTGGATTTGCGAAATTTTAAAGCCATAATATCGCTGAGCATTGTTATATTTGTAACCTCCTATTTGAGGAAGACAACCATCTGATTTCCATATAAAAGGAATATGAAATTGTGGATCTTGTTTATCTTCTATTGGAAAAAACTTCATGTCATTCTTCTTGTAAATAGATATAAGATTGACTGATATTCCGTTTTTTACAGTAGTGTCCTTCACTTCTCTTCCTTCAGCAAAAGACTCCTTAACTACATCTATAGAAAAAGAATCTGCACCAAGCGACGTTGTTCTCCCAATGAAGAAACCTCTGTGTTTCAAAAAACCTACGTTATCTATCTTCTTGAAATAGGACTTTCCTATTATATGTTTTGGATAATTTGGATAATTAAGCCTCATAGCTCTTCTATTATTGAAAAAATATTAGAAATTGAGTCACATGTGATATAATCTTTCCCTTTCTTTGAATATGAAAGAAATATTTCTTCTTCATTTGTATCTCTTTCTGACTCAAAATCCTCTTCATCTACAAACATGTTTATAGAAATGTTTTTATTTCCTGACAATGTAAGATATAGAGAATCTTCACGTAAAGCTTTTAAATTCAAATCGCTGAAATCATATTTGTTTGAATGGTACAACTTTTCTATGAAACAACACAACTTGCTCTTCAAAGCTTGAAATACATCAGTTGCTATTTGCTCGCCTTTACCCAATTCGTTCATTTGCAATACAGACTGGGCTTGTTGGCGTGCAATCATCATGCTTGCATATTCTTCAACAGGATTGGAATCTTCAGAATATACAGTATTGAGAAAACTTTCAGACATCTGCATCTGATGGCTTTTAACTTCAGAAAACAGAAAATTACATATACTATTCATAGTGAGGTTTTAATGTGTTGATGAATTTTTCGCTCAAAAGCAAGAAAAACAGATGTTTTTCAAATTTATGACATTCAGATAACAGTTGCAAACATTCTTCCAAATGATAATCCCCTATTTTTCCAGCAATAGCAACTTCTATAATAGAGACAGAACTATTCTGAATTTGCTTGTTATTGGTCAATTTGATAGTTGCTTCTGCTATCTGTTCATCTTCTTTATTGCAATTACAAGAAAAATTGAATACCGAACCATTGAAATTTGGAAGTTGGTTTAACTTGATTGTCCCATCCAATTCCTGAAAAATGTCTGTATTTTCAAAGCATGATATGTATTGCAAATAAACACCTCGTAAATTTACTTGACCTATAGAATTCAAAACTATTTTTATTAAGTTTGAATAACTATTCCAGCCAGGATATTTTTTGGTGAAATTAAAAGTTACTCTGTCTTCCGAAACCAATATTCTATAAATAGGGTTGGCCATCAATATTTTGTCATTTGAATCTTTGTATGACAATGATTCATTAGCAACACTTTTGTCTTTTGTAGGAATTTCCTCAAATGGATCATCATTGTTACTATTAATAGCCGCCAAAATATTTTGTGATATATATCTTACGTTATAATCAGACACATAATTTACACTAACAACCGCATCTTTCAAACCGTCATGCTCTAAAGATACTGGCATGTGTTCAATATTTACTTCCATAACTTTTCAGTTTTTCTATGTTATTAATTTTGCAGTTCATCGTATACTGAACGATAGAAACTTCCATCATAATACATCTATTTCATTTTTCCCAAACCAACCATTATGTATAGCGGTCTGTTTTGCTCTTTCGGTATTACTTGTATACATTAATATTGCTAAAGACTCTTTAGCACGTGTACAGGTCACGTAAAATAGGCGACTTGTACGATCTATTGAATTTTCCTTACCCATTTCTTTATTTTTTATATCTGTTTGAGACAAAGGAGTAACATTGAAAAGTTTCTCATAGCTGAACATGTTTCCTTTTGCAGCTTCCTCGTCAATGAGGACTAGAACTCTTGGAAATTCTAATCCTTTTACTCCCTGATGTGTAGCATAAGGTGTTCGTTCATGAACATAATCATCGTATGCTTTAAATTGTCTCAAAGGTAACTGTAAAGCTCTAACCCAAGCTAAAGACTCTTTATCATCCTTATCAACCTCTTCTTCCTTGGAATTTAAAGCCAATGTCAAATGATCAGGAATAGCAAACAGCATATTTCTTTGCACAAATTCTATGATTTCAGAAACTTTCATCTCTTCAAGATTAGAACTACGCAACTCATCAAGCACGTTTCTAATTTTGGCTAACATCTCTGGATAATCCCTGTCAGGAACAGCTTCTAACAATGGAGATTTTTTTTTCAATAAGTTAAGGACACCTATACCATCATTTTCTTTCAGCATGGTCATAAGAGGAAAGACCATATTGGCAAAGAAAGACATCTCTGCCATATCTCCTTGCAAAAAGGACATCTGATATTTTGGCAAACGAGCAAATAATTCATAGAAGTCTTTAAAATCAAGACGCACCGCAGCCATACTATGTTCCAAGGTTAGTACTTTTACATCAGAATTCCATTGTTCATCACCAGTAATAGCACTCATTTTGGCTCGCACATCCAACTCCTTCGCATTTTTATCCAAAACATTATGCGAATTGACCAAAAACAGATGTACATAACCTTCTGGAGCATCGTCTCTCGCTTGTTGTTCAGAGCCATCCAATACCGAAGAGATCTTATTAGCCAGTTGAATGATTCTCTTGCTACATCTGTAATTCATCACTTTCTCAGGCTTTTCCCAATCAGCAGGAATCAAATTCTTGATATCAGCCTTACCATCCATATAGATTCTTTGTTTGACATCACCAATTAGTCCAAGAGTAAAATCATTAGGAAAATTCTTTTGAATAGTAAAGAAAGCATCAACAAGCCCACTTCTTGTATCCTGACTTTCATCAATCAACATAAAAGGATATTGTTGTGTTATTATTTGCTGCAACAACAGGTTCTCCTGCAACATTTGCGTTCCAATCTCTATCACATCAGAATGATTCAGCGAATTGGCTTTGAGATTATCTCCATTGGGATTATAGATGAACTTATCTATTTTTTCTTTAGCTTCCTTTCGTTCTATTAGATGATTTATTTTTTCTTGGTTGGCTTTATAAGTCTTTGTTTCCTTATTCTTTGTTGCATCTATTTTTGCCTGTAATTCATAAATATTAGCTTGTAATCTCTTAAGATAACGAGCTTTGATGTCTTTTTGATAAGTCTTTATGGAATACCAAACAAAACTATGAATCGTAGATACATGAAACAATGGATTATAGTCTATTCGTCGCATGATTTCATCCGTAGCAGCATTCGTATAAGTAATAACAGCCACTTGACGATGTTCACGCATCAACTTATTTCCCCATACATTTTGTATGTTCTCCAAAAGTTTTACCAAAGAATATGTCTTGCCAGAGCCTGCTCCTGCAAACAAAAAGAAAGATTTTCTTTTCTCATTGGAGACACATTCTTTCAATTGCAAATCTATATTGTTATCAGCATTAGCCATACTCTAGTGTTTTGTGTTCAACTTAGACTTTAACCATACCAATCCTTCTTGGATATAAGCAGGAGTTTTAAGTTCTTTAAATTGTTCGAGATAGAGAAGATTGACGGCAAAAGGTGCTTTTTTATTCGAAGTCAAAGTATTATACATGTCCTTGCAACAATCTTCAATTGTTTTTGAAGTCTCAATAATTTTCTTAAAGTTGGTTACCAAAGCCAAGCCTTTCAAATCTTCTTTTTTGAACAGGTCAACATTTGATAATGCTAATGCATCCTCAAAAGTATAAGGATATGCCATGGCTTCAACGCCTTCTTTTAGCTTAACATTAATTCCTGTCTGATAAGCAACTCTTATATTATTGTGAATTTTCTTATCAGAAGGTAAATCTAACAAGTCATCAATGTTCACTATCTTTGGCAACCATTCCTTCAATGTACTATTTTTCGAAATTTGCTCTTTACCTTTCATTGTTGACACACTCCCTATACCATTCGAGTATGCATCGATATCCGTAATAACAAGACATGGTATGTCTAGTTTTTCTACCAAATTACGAAATCTATGTGCATGACTGCCATTTATCTCTATAATTGAGATATAATTGGTTGTCATCTTTTCATTCTCCAAGAACTTTGGCATCAAGATTCTTTCTCCAGAGCCTTCTACAAGAATTACAGCATCAGCAAAGAAAAAATCGTATTGAGACAAGCGAATATATCTTGTTACAAACCGTTCCGTTTCTTCATCCTCACCAAAGACATTTGTCAAATTTACAATTTTGGAGATTGGAATATTTATATCTTCAGAAACTTCTCGATGAAAATATCTCATATCATTCAAGCTAACATCATGAACAATGTGGTTTGAATGAGTACTTAGTACTAATTGTGTTTTATACGGACTATCTCCTTTAAACCTTGAAGATGGATACAATGCCTCATAAGCTTTTCGTACAAAAACTTGTTGGGCTTGTGCGTGAAGATGAGCCTCCGGCTCTTCAATAAAAACAAGATGAATTGGTTCAATATAGTCGTCATCAGCCTTTGTTCTTACCATTCGCCCTTCATGCAACCATTCGTCCCTAAATTGAATCAGCTTGAAATACATGGATATAAGATTTTGAAAACCTAATCCATTGTAATTTTCCGGTAAAGTCAAACCTTCGCCTTCATCATTAAGAGCAAATTGAACAGCAGACTCATGGCTGATAGAATTCTTGATGTCAACATAACTACGAATTTCTATACTTGGGTCATGGAAGCCAGGATAATTGATATTTTTTAGTTCTTCTATTCGTCCTTCAAAAGCTGTACCTATATTGTCATCTAAAGTTTTATTTGCTTCTTGTAATGCAGAGAGTAATCCGATATCTTCTTTTTCTAATTGAGAATCTTTTGGCTTAATATGCTTTTCATAATATTCCTGGAGCTGCCTAGACAATGTATTTTTACTTACATGGTCATTTGAGTCAGGATCAGAAAAGTCTCTTTCTGCATCTACCGAATCAACCTTTATTATAGTTTTAAGCGGATTACCTTCTTCAAATTCAACACTTGGCAAAGGTTGTACCTCAATACAATCTTCAGGTTCTTTCTTTATATCCAAAATGTAATATCTCAATATAAACTCCGAATTGAGTTTTCCCTTATTAAGATAATCCAATAAATCCTTAGGGTAGATTTCCAAATTGGCATTTTCATTTTTCAATGTTTCGGCATTTGTATATGCCGCCTTGAAATTTGCATATAATGCCTCAACATCTTTTGGCGCAAAAACAATTCTAACACCAACAGTCTTACCTTCCCACTCTAAAGACGGAATCAAGTCTTTTACCAAATAGGCTTCTTTATTTTCAACCTCAATCCAAATATCCATCTGTGGAAGATAATCTATAATATCATTCATAGATGGATGGGAATCTTCATCGTTTATCCAACTTTCAGCTATCTCGTTGATAGATTTCCAATTAGACAAAGTAAAATCCCTTGTCGAAAAGTTCTTGCTTTCCTTCAAAAAGCGAACGATAGCTTGAATGCAAGATGTTTTACCGCTATTGTTGGCTCCTACCAGAATTGTTTGCTTCTTTCCAAAGTCAAGGGTACAATTCTTCAACTTACGAAAATTCTGTATATGTATTTTTGATATCCTCATTATATTTTATTTACAATAGTTTTAAGTATATCACCATTACAGCGTCCCCACTATTTTACAAGTAGTTACACGTATAAGTTTTTTTGCAAAAAGTTATTCTTGTATCGTTTTACAGAAGATAAGCTGCACTCGGCAATTTGAAAGTCAACTTTCATTGCGTTCGTTTGCATTATCTTTTAGGGTAAAGGATTGCTAAGCACACACCTTCACCTCATTTGTTTTTTTCAACATAGCAACATGGAAACATAGACTTATAGTCCTTATCCCCATCTTTCATGCGGGTAAGAAA
>ERZ1034680.167-NODE-167-length-44714-cov-10.887279_pt1 | contig 44714 bp, 35 predicted proteins | sample MGYA00520639_ERZ1034680 | MGnify/ENA primary metagenome ERZ1034680 (study PRJEB33766, sample SAMN09781760) | gut metagenome | biome: gut microbiome | host: Homo sapiens | place: Madagascar | study: EMG produced TPA metagenomics assembly of the PRJNA485056 data...
AAACCTGCACATCAAGTAACTCTTACCAATGATTATTACATTGGTAAATATGAGGTGACACAGGCTTTATGGAAAGCAGTGATGGGTAACAATCCTTCGTACTCTAAAGGTAATAACTTGCCAGTGGAACGGGTTAGTTGGGACAACTGTCAAAAATTTATCAGCAAACTGAATCGTATAACAGGCAAGACGTTCCGTCTTCCTACAGAAGCTGAATGGGAATATGCTGCTCGTGGTGGAAAGAAGAGTCGAGGTTATCAGTATAGTGGTAGCAGTAACCTTTCTGATGTGGCATGGTATGAAGATAATAGCGGCAACAAAACTCATAATGTAGGTTCTAAGCAAGCTAATGAATTAGGCATATATGATATGAGTGGTAACGTACATGAATGGTGTCAGGATTGGTATGATAAATACAGTAATTCTTCAAAGGTAAATCCTACTGGTGCCAATAGTGGATCTTACCGCGTGAGCCGGGGAGGTGGCTGGGCTAACTCCGCCGGGCTCTGTAACTCGTCATCCCGTGTCAACGAAACGCCTGGTAACCGTAGCGGCAGCCTTGGACTCCGCCTGGTCCTCTCCGAGTAACTACTTCTTATTTCGAGTTATCCACTATTATTAATCTCCTAAGCCCTCAAATAAATATATGAGTAAAATACTTTTATCCATCATTTTGTTTTTTGCAGCAATATCATCAGCCATAGCTCAAAAGCTTACAGTCGTGTCCTTCAAGCTTGCCTCAAGCGACTTGACTGCCCAGACTCAGCCACGTAAAGATCTTAACAACCACAACTGTGCCTTAATCAAAGTTGGCCTTGGACTCCAAGGGGTTCAGTTCGAGGGCAGCATCATGGGTAATGTGGAGAACAAGACAGGAGAGTACTGGGTATATATGCCGCAAGGCAACCGTATGCTAAAGGTGAAGCACACTAACTATGCTCCAGTAATGGTGAACTTTGCTGACTATGGAGTGGAGAAAGTAGAAAGTAACAGAACATATGAGCTGGTTGTAACTGCTTCTGGTGGGATGCAATCTGAGCAAAAACAAAAGTTAACCATACGATATACTCCAAGTTCTGCCACTGTGCTTGTGGACAACAAAATGGTGAAGGGAAAGAATGGTGTTGCTCAGACGACACTACCCGTAGGTCAACACTCGTATATTGTGGCTTGCGATGGTTATGAGTCGGAAGAAGGAACAGTAAAGCTTAAAGCTTCAGCGCCGAGCAATATACAAATAACGCTGACGAAAGAAGCAACGGCAATACAACAAAATACTGTTTCTCAACCAACAGTGGCTCAGCAACCTGTTGTGCAACCCACGGTTACTAACAGTGATAATATCTCTATTCCTGTAAAGGATGGTGTAAGTATCGATATGGTTCGTGTAGAGGCAGGAACGTTTACAATGGGAGCGACTCCAGAGATGAAAGAGCCTGATGATGATGAAAAACCTACACATCAAGTAACTCTTACCAATGATTATTACATAGGCAAATACGAAGTTACTCAAGCTTTATGGCAAGCGGTTATGGGTAACAATCCTTCGTACTCTAAAGGTAATAACTTGCCAGTGGAACGGGTTAGTTGGGACGACTGTCAGGAATTCATCAGCAAGCTGAACAGTATAACTGGCAAGACGTTTCGTCTCCCTACTGAAGCCGAATGGGAATATGCTGCCCGTGGCGGAAACAAGAGCAGAGGGTATCAGTATAGCGGAAGCAGTAACCTTTCTGATGTGGCTTGGTATAAAGATAATAGCGGCAGTAAAACTCATACGGTTGGTTCTAGGCAAGCTAATGAATTAGGCATATATGATATGAGTGGTAATGTGTGGGAGTGGTGTCAGGATAGTTTTGGTACCTACAGTAATTCCTCACAGGTAAATCCTACTGGTGCTAATAGTAGGTCTAAACGCGTGATCCGTGGTGGTTGCTGGTACTACTCTGCCGGGTGCTGTCGCTCGTCATACCGTGACTACAACACGCCTGGCAGCCGTTTTGACAACCTTGGGTTCCGCCTAGTCCTCTCCGAGTAACGACTTCTTGTTTCGAGTTATCCACTCTTATTATTAATGTACTAAGCCTCAAACAATATAAATTTTATGCGTAAAATACTTCTATCCCTTGTCTTGCTCTTTGCAGCAATATCATCAGCCATTGCGCAAAAGCTCACAGTCGAGTCCTTCAAGCTTGCTTCAAGCGATTTGACTGCTCAAACTCAGCCACGCAAAGACTTGAATGACAAAAACTGTGCCTTGATAAAAGTAGGTATAGCTCTTGATGGTGTGAAGTTTGATGGTAGTATTATGGGGGAACCAGTTCAAAAGCTTGGTGAATATTGGGTTTATATGCCAAAAGGTGTTTCCATGCTGCAAGTTCTACATAAGAACTACACTCCTCTTATGATTAACTTTTACGATTATGGTATTGGTAAGGTGGAGAGTGGAGAGACGTATGTGTTGACATTGAAAAAGCCAAATACCATTGCTGAACGACAAACCCAGAAGTTGAGAATAAAATATTCCCCAGTTTCAGCTTCTATTCTTATAGACAACAAATTTATAAAGGGTTCAAATGGTGTGACTGAAATAACATTACCAATAGGGCAGCACTCGTTTATTGTAGCTTGTGATGGTTATGAGTCGGAAGAAGGAATGATTAAGCTTAAGGCTTCAGCACCGAGCAATCTTCAGATAACGCTGACGAAAGAAGCAACGACAAGACAACAAAGTACTGTTGCTCAACCAGCTGTAGCTCAGCAACCTGTAGTACAAACTCCTGTTACTAATGGTGATATTATCTCTATTCCAGTTAAGGATGGCATAAGCATTGATATGGTTCGTGTTGAGGCAGGTACGTTTACTATGGGAGCAACACCAGAGATGAAATCTCCTTATGATGATGAAAAGCCTAAACATCGAGTAACTCTGACCAATGATTATTATATTGGCAAATACGAGGTGACACAGGCTTTATGGAAGGCCGTGATGGGTGATAACCCTTCAAAATTTAAGGGTGAAAACTTACCTGTAGAACAGGTTAGTTGGAACGATTGCCAGATATTTATCGGCAAGCTGAATAATATAACCGGTAAAACGTTTCGACTTCCTACTGAGGCAGAATGGGAGTATGCAGCTCGTGGCGGTAAAAAGAGTAAAGGTTATAGATTTAGTGGAAGTAAGGATCCTTATGAAGTTGCTTGGTACATCAGCAATAGTGAAAACAAATCCCATCCTATAGGTTCAAGGCAAGCAAACGAATTGAATATTTACGATATGTCAGGCAATGTAAGCGAGTGGTGTCAAGACACATATAGCAAATATGAAAAAACATCACAGATAAATCCTATTGGTGCATCAAATGAGTTAAACCGAGTAATCCGTGGTGGCAGTTGGATTGCCAACAGTTGGCATTGCCACTCTTCCGATCGTGGAGCACAGTCACCTGACTGGAGCCATAGTTCTCTAGGTTTCCGTCTCGCCCTCTCCAAGTAAAAACTCTCTGTTTTGAATTATCAGCTATTTCTCTTAATGTCCTACGTCCCCCAAAGGGATGAATTGAACAGGTGTTTATCCGTATAAAAGTAAAAATATGGATTTGTAGACATTAATTTATTGCTTCTGTTCATACCACATGAAACTATGTTGACTGGATAAATGGTGAATAATGATATGTGGAAACAATTTAAATAAACAACAACTATGCGAAATATATTTCTATCTCTTATTTTACTCTTTGTGACAATATCATCCACCCTTGCGCAGGAACTAACAGTAAAATCTTTCAAGCTTGCCTCAAGCGACCTTACTGCCCAAACCCAGTCACGCAAGGACCTTAACAACCGCAACTGTGCTGTTGTGAAAGTACTGTTTGTAGGTGAGTTGACCAACATTGAGGGCAATGTTATAATGCCTTTGGTAAAGCGCAACAACGAGACATGGGTATACATGCCACAGAATACACGGCAGATGAAAGTAATCACCAAAAACTATTTGCCTCTGATGGTGACATTCGCTGACTATGATGTTGAAAAGTTAGAGAGCAACCGCACGTATGTGCTTACGCTTTTGGGCGTCAGTCAACAACAAGCGCAGCAATCCCAAACTCTTACAATCAGATATTCCCCAAGTTCTGCCACTGTGCTTGTGGACAACAAAATGGTAAAAGGCATGAATGGTGTTGCTCAGACGACATTGCCAGTAGGTCAACACTCTTTTGTTGTGGCTTGCGATGGATATGAGTCTGAGGAAGGCATGGTAAAACTTAAAGCTTCAGCGCCCAGTAATCTGCAAATAACGCTGACGAAAGAAGTAATGGCAACGCAAAGTACTGTTTCTCAACCAACAGTGGCTCAGCAGCCTGTTGTGCAACCCACGGTTACTAACAGTGATAATATCTCCATACCAGTAAAGGATGGCATAAGCATTGATATGGTTCGTGTTGAGGCAGGAACGTTTACTATGGGGGCGACACCAGAGATGGATAATCCTTTGGATGAAGAAAAACCAGCACATCAAGTAACTTTAACCAATGATTATTACATTGGCAAATATGAGGTTACTCAGGCTTTATGGCAAGCTGTTATGGGCAATAATCCTTCTAACTTTAAGGGTGAGAACTTGCCTGTAGAGACCGTTAGTTGGAAAGACTGTCAAGAATTCTTGATCAAGCTGAATAGAATAACAGGCAAGACATTCCGTCTTCCTACCGAAGCCGAATGGGAATATGCTGCCCGTGGCGGAAACAAGAGCCGAGGCTATCAGTATAGCGGCAGCAATAATCTTTCTGATGTGGCTTGGCATACAAATAATAGCGGCAGTAAAACTCATGCAGTTGGTTCAAAGCAAGCTAATGAATTAGGCATATATGATATGACTGGTAACGTGTGGGAGTGGTGTCAGGATTGGTATGGCAAATACAGTAGTTCTTCTAAAACCAATCCTACTGGTGCTAATAGTGGGTCTAAACGCGTGGGCCGTGGTGGTAGCTGGATCATCAATTCCTTGGTCTGTCGATCGTCTTACCGTGGCTACAGCTCGCCTGACAACCGTCTCAACTACGTTGGACTCCGCTTGGTCCTCTCCGAGTAACGACTTCTTATTTTTAGTTTCCACTCTTATTATTAATGTCCTAAGCCCTCAAACAAATATATATTTTATGCGTAGAATACTTCTATTTATAATCTTCTTCTTTGCAGCAATATCATCAGCTATTGCACAAAAACTCACAGTCGAATCGTTCAAACTTGCTTCAAGCGACTTGACAGCCCAAACTCAACCACGCAAGGATCTTAACAACCGCAACTGTGCCTTAATCAAAGTTGGTCTTGGACTGCAAGGAGTGCAGTTTGAGGGTAGCATCATGGGAAATGTGGAGAACAAGACAGGAGAGTACTGGGTATACATGCCACAAGGCAACCGTATGCTAAAGGTGAAGCACGCTAACTATGCTCCAGTAATGGTGAACTTTGCTGATTATGGAGTGGAGAAAGTAGAAAGTAACAGAACATATGAGTTGGTTGTAATTGCTTCTGGTGGAACGCAATCTGAGCAACAACAAAAGTTAACCATACGCTATACTCCAAGTTCTGCCACTGTACTTGTGGACAACAAAATGGTGAAAGGCATGAATGGTGTGGCTCAAACGACACTACCCGTAGGTCAACATTCGTATATTGTCTTTTGTGATGGGTATGACTCAGAGGAAGGAACTGTAAAACTAAAAGCCTCAACTCCAAGCAATCTTCAGATAACTCTGTCTAAAGACGCAACGGCAATACAACAAAGTACTGTTTCTCAACCAACAGTGGCTCAGCAGCATGTTGTACAACCTACGGTTACGAGCAGTGACAATATCTCTATTCCTGTTAAGTATGGCATAAGCATTGATATGGTTCGTGTTGAAGCAGGAACGTTTACTATGGGAGCGACACCTGAAATGAAGAAGCCTGATAAAGATGAAAAACCTGCACATCAAGTAACTCTTACCAATGATTATTACATTGGTAAATATGAGGTGACACAGGCTTTATGGCAAGCGGTTATGGGCAATAATCCTTCTAACTTTAAGGGTGACAACTTACCAGTAGAACAGGTAAGTTGGGATGATTGTCAGGAATTCATCAGCAAGCTGAACAGTATAACTGGCAAGACGTTCCGTCTCCCTACAGAAGCCGAATGGGAATATGCTGCCCGTGGTGGCAAGAAGAGCAGAGGTTATCAATATAGCGGCAGCAATAATATCTCAGATGTGGCTTGGTATAAAGATAATAGCGACAGTAAAACTCATACTGTTGGTTCTAAACAAGCTAATGAATTAGGCATATATGATATGAGTGGTAATGTGTGGGAGTGGTGTCAAGATTGGTATGGCAAATACAGTAGTTCTTCTCAGACCAATCCTACTGGTGCTAACAGTGGGTCTTACCGCGTGCGCCGTGGGGGTTGCAGGGGCATCACTGCCAGGTACTGTCGCTCGTCTTACCGTAGCTTCGACGCGCCTGGCTGCCGTGACAGCAGCCTTGGGCTCCGCCTGGTCCTCTCCGAGTAACGACTTCTTGTTTTTGAGTTTTCCACTCTTATTATTAATGTCTTAAGCCCTTATGGAAGACATCGAGTAAAATTCCGGCGAAGCCGGAAAAATAAACAAAAATCTTATGCGTAAAATACTTCTATTCATCGTCTTGCTATTTGCTGCAATATCATCAGCTATTGCGCAAAAACTCACTGTGGAGTCCTTCAAGCTTGCTTCAAGCGACCTTACTGCCCAAACTCAGCCACGCAAGGACCTTAACAACCGCAACTGTGCTGTTGTGAAAGTACAGTTTGTAGGTGAGTTAACCAACATTGAGGGCAATGTTATAATGCCTTTGGTAAAACGCAACAACGAGACGTGGGTATATATGCCACAGAACACACGGCAGATGAAAGTAATCACCAAAAACTATTTGCCTCTAATGGTAACATTCGCCGACTATGATGTTGAAAAGTTAGAGAGCAACCGCACGTATGTGCTTACTCTTTTGGGCAATAGTCAACAACAAGCGCAGCAGACACAAACTCTTACAATAAGATATTCCCCAACGACTTCCACTGTACTTGTGGACAACAAAATGGTGAAGGGCATGAATGGTGTTGCTCAAACGACATTGCCAGTAGGTCAGCATTCGTATATTGTAGCTTGTGATGGATATGAGTCGGAAGAAGGCATGGTAAAGCTTAAGGCATCAGCACCAAGCAATCTTCAGATAACCTTGTCTAAAGACGCAACGGCAATACAACAAAGTACTGTTGCTCAACCAACAGTAGCTCAACAACCTGTAGTACAAACTCCAGTTACTAACAGTGATAATATCTCTATTCCAGTTAAGGATGGCATAAGCATCGATATGGTTCGTGTTGAGGCAGGAACGTTTATAATGGGAGCAACACCAGAGATGAAGGATCCGTATAAAGATGAGAAACCTGCACATCAAGTTACGCTTACCAATGATTATTATATTGGTAAATACGAGGTTACTCAGTCTTTATGGAAAGCCGTGATGGAAAGTAATCCTCCATGTTTCAAGGGTGACAACCTTCCTGTAGTGATTAATTGGGATGCCTGTCAGGAATTCATCAGTAAGCTGAACAGTATAACAGGCAAAAAGTTCCGTCTTCCTACAGAAGCCGAATGGGAATATGCTGCCCGTGGTGGAAAGAAGAGCCGAGGTTATCAGTATAGCGGTAGCAATAATATTTCTGATGTGGCTTGGTATACTGATAATAGCGGCAGCGAGACTCATGCTGTTGGTACAAAGCAAGCAAACGAATTAGGCATATATGATATGAGTGGTAATGTGTCAGAGTGGTGCCAGGATTGGTATAGACGATATAATCGTTCTTCACTGGTAAATCCTACAGGTGCTACCAGTGGGTCTATCCGTGTGTTTCGTGGGGGTGACTGGAACGACGCTGCCAAGGACTGTCGCTTGTCATGCCGTTGCGACCACACGCCTGGCATCCGTGTCATCAGCCTTGGCCTCCGCCTAGTCCTCTCCGAGTAACTACTTCTTATTTCGAGTTTCCCACTCTTATTATTATTGTCCTAAGCCCTCAAACAAATATAAATATATGCGTAAAATACTTTTATCCATCGTCTTGCTCTTTGCAGCAATATCATCAGTCTTTGCACAAAAGCCCACAGTCGAGTCCTTCAAACTTGCCCCAAGCGACCTTACTGCCCAGACTCAGCCACGCAAGGACCTTAACAACCGCAACTGTGCTGTTGTGAAAGTACAGTTTGTAGGTGAGTTAACCAACATTGAGGGCAATGTTATAATGCCTTTGGTAAAACGCAACAACGAGACGTGGGTATATATGCCACAGAACACACGGCAGATGAAAGTAATCACCAAAAACTATTTGCCTCTAATGGTAACATTCGCCGACTATGATGTTGAAAAGTTAGAGAGCAACCGCACGTATGTGCTTACTCTTTTGGGCAATAGTCAACAACAAGCGCAGCAGACACAAACTCTTACAATAAGATATTCCCCAACGACTTCCACTGTACTTGTGGACAACAAAATGGTGAAGGGCATGAATGGTGTGGCAAGGACGACATTACCCGTAGGTCAGCACTCGTATATTGTCTTTTGTGATGGGTATGACTCTGAGGAAGGAACTGTAAAACTAAAAGCCTCAACTCCAAGCAATCTTCAGATTACTCTTTCTAAAGAATCAACGGCAACGCAACAAAGTTCTGTTTCTCAACCAATAGTGGCTCAGCAACCAACAGTGGTTCAGCAACCAGTGGCGCAAACTCCAGTTACTAATGGTGATAATATCTCTATTCCAGTAAAGGATGGCATCAGCATTGATATGGTTCGTGTAGAGGCAGGAACGTTTACTATGGGAGCGACACCCGAGATGAAGAATCCATATAGTGATGAAAAACCAACACATCAAGTAACTTTGACCAATGATTATTATATTGGCAAATACGAGGTTACTCAAGCTTTATGGAAAGCGGTTATGGGCAACAATCCTTCTAATTTTAAGGGTGGCAATTTACCAGTAGAACAGGTAAGTTGGGATGATTGTCAGGAATTCATCAACAAGTTGAATAAAATAACAGGCAAGACGTTCCGTCTTCCCACTGAAGCTGAATGGGAATATGCTGCTCGTGGCGGAAAGAAGAGTAGAGGTTATCAGTATAGCGGCAGCAATAATATCTCAGATGTAGCATGGTACGACAGCAATAGCGGTAATAAGACTCATGCTGTCGGTTCTAAACAAGCTAATGAATTAGGCATATATGATATGACTGGTAATATATGGGAATGGTGTCATGATTGTTATGGCATATACAGCAGTTCTTCACAGACCAATCCTACTGGTGCTACCAGTGGGTCTATCCGCATGGGCCGTGGGGGTTGCTGGGGCAGCGGTGCCAGATACTGTCGCTCGTCATACCGTAGAAGCGACGCGTCTGGCAACCGTTACCACTACCTTGGGTTCCGCTTAGTCCTCTCCGAGTAACGACTTCTTGTTTTGAGTCTTCACTCTTATTATTAATGACCTAAGCTCTCAACACGAGAAGGCTTTGCTTGATTTTTATTCGTTGCCACAGAATAAAATTACCGAATTTTATTTTGTGCCACCGAATAATAATAAGTGTAAGAAAACATAAACAACAACTATGCGAAATATTCTTTTATCCTTCTTCTTGCTCTTTACGGCAATATCATCAGCCCTTGCCCAAAAGCTTACAGTCGAGTCCTTCAAGCTTGCTTCAAGCGACCTTACTGCCCAAACTCAGCCACGCAAGGATACCAACAATTACAATTGTGCTGTTGTCAAAGTGCTGTTTGTTGGCGACATTATTGATTTCGGTGGAAATATTGTTAAGCCTGTTGTTAAGTACACGAATGAGACTTGGGTGTATATGCCACAAAGATCACGGCAATTAAAAATCACAACCAAAGACTATCTTCCGCTTATGGTTACATTTGAAGACTACGGAGTGGATAAATTGGAGAGCAACCGCACGTATGTGCTTACGCTTTTGGGCAATAACAAAATAGACGAGAGGTTGATAGCCCTACTATCGTCTAACCAACAATTTGCCCAATCACCAGTAAAAACTGTATCTATAAACGTAAAAGATGGCATAAATATAGAAATGGTAAAGGTAGAGGCAGGAACGTTCACTATGGGAGCTACTGCTGAAATGGAATCTCCAACAGACGATGAAAAGCCTGCACATAAAGTTACAATAACTAAAGATTTTTATATCGGTAAGTATGAGGTAACTCAAGCCCAATGGTATGCTATAATGGAAGAAGAACCTATACCTGGGTTTTATATGGGCGACCAATATCCTAAAGACGAAGTCAGTTGGACTGATTGTCAGAAATTTATAAGCAAATTGAATCAGATTACAGGCAAGAATTTCCGTCTACCAACAGTCGCAGAATGGGAATATGCAGCCAGAGGTGGAAGCAAAAGTCGAGGCTATCAATATAGTGGTAGTAACAACCTCTCTGATGTAGCATGGTATCGAGCTAACAGTAATAACACCATGCATCCCGTGGGTACAAAACAAGCAAATGAATTAGGTATATATGATATGTCTGGCAATGTTTGGGAGTGGTGTTTACTCCCAATGGGGAAATATCCACACAAGCCACAAAAAGACCCTATGGGTAAAAAACAATGGAATACTCTTGATGAACTCCGAGGTGGAGACTGGAACAGTTATACTAAAGACTGTCGGTCATCTAACCGTAAATTTCTTAGTAATCGGAACCTTACTAATGGCATTGGCTTTAGGTTAGTATTAACAGAGTAACACATATACCTCAAAACCGTCAAATTAATATCCATTACACCCCACTCCATTTTTCATTTTAAAAATTCTTCTATGCTACACCATTGTTTTTTCTCTCAACTTGGCAACCGCCCTTCTCAACAAGACTGTCTTTCACCAACAGAGCCAACAGCCAATACTTCTTTTTTTGTTGTCTGCGATGGTGTTGGTGGCAGAGACCATGGTGAGATAGCCAGCAGTCTTGTTTGTCAATCGTTCGAACATAATCTTGCCAACAACGACTGTTGCAATTTAAAAGCAGCAGACATTGCAATACTTATAAATGAAGCATACAAGACATTATACAAAAACAGGGCTGTTTGTGCATCAATGGCTACAACACTTGCTTTTATGGCAAAGACCGACGAGGGAATGCTCTTGGCGCATCTTGGCGACAGTCGCATTTATCAGATACGCAAGAGAGAGGGAGTGGTGTTTCAAACCAAGGACCATTCGCTCGTAAATGACTTGCTCGACAGTGGAGAGATAAAGCCAGAGGAAGTCAAAAATCATCCTAAAGGTAATGTCATAACAAAATGCTTGTTCGTTACCGATGACAAAGACCGCTATATGACTCCGACAATAACCCTGATACGCGACATAAAGCCACATGACGTATTTATGCTATGTACAGATGGAGTATATGGCATGGTCGACAACGACGACTTGGCTGAGATACTGACATCCGACATTTCTCTTGAAGAGAGAACAAAAGAGTTGGCGGCTATATGCAGGAACAGCCACGACAACAACACGGCTTATATCGTAGAGATAGATGGCATAGACGATGACAGAACAGACAAGAAAGAGAACATAACCTACACAATAGACAAGCCAAGAAAAACAATAAAAAGCCGATTTTTCGACTTCGTCAGAGAAACCCTTGGTTTCGTCAAAGAAACTTAGCCATTGAAGCAACATGAAGAAAAAGACTTGGCTGAGATATAAATAAGTCCTATCTTTGCATCAGAAATAAAAACAAAACGGAATTATAAACCCTATAAAAACATTTATTATGGAGACACAGGCTTTGAACATCAACGAAAACTCAAAAGAGAACTTGAAGAAAGGTGCAGCATTAGCTGGAGCAGCTATGGTTGGTGCAGGTGTTATGGTAACTGCCGATATTATAAGAGGTGAGGAAGACATAGATATTGTGGATTCTATAGATGACAACCCTACTGCCCCTATTGCAGGAGAGACGAATGCCAACAATGCAACAACACAGGCTACAGACACTCACAACGCAGCACAAGACAATGCCGCAAGTGCAACAACACAAACAGCAGAACCTGCTGCAACGGCATCTACCACAGAGCCACAACCACAGGCCACTGTAGAAGAACCGGCTCAAACCAATGGACCATCGGCTAATGAATCTTCTACTAATGAGGTGAACACAGAAGTCAACGTAGACGATATTCCTGATGTTGACCCTAACCTCGTGGCACAAAACCTGACAGACGACGTTATAATGGTTGACCCTACCGACATCGACATGGAGAACATGGACATTGCAGCGGTGGGAACAGTGGAGACCGTTGACGGCGAGGTGTTGACAGCTGCACAGATTGTAGGTGACAATGGCGAAACTCTGTATATGGTGGACGTAAACGGAAATGGCTCGTATGATGTTGTTACCGACGATACTGGCAATGTGTTGGCTGAGGTGCCTTCTACTCTTACTGTGAGCGACACCGAAAGCATCATTGGCACTAACAATGATGACTATGGCTATTTGGCACAGAACGATAGCGACAACCCAACGGATGCTGTTGTGGACAATGCTATGGACGACGTTGTAGACCTTGGATAATAAAGGCATGTTAAATCAAAAGACCAACAAAAACTATGAGATATAAATGTATAATGCTGACTGTGGCAATGGCTTTATTTACAGCCTATAATGCCACAGCTCAGAAAAAATCAGCCCCAAACAAACAGGCAAAGCCTGCGACAGTGAATGCTGACTCTGTAGAGGTGAGGAAGTTGACCGATGCAGCCAAGAATGGCAACAGCGAGGCTCAAAACTCTCTCGGCACTTACTACTACTCTGGCAAGAAAGTAAAGCAGAACTATGATGTGGCTCTGAAATGGTTCAGTATGGCTGCCAAGCAGAAACATGTGAAGGCTATAGCTAACATGGGACTCTGCTACCAATTGGGACGTGGCATTAAGCAAGACTCTGTGATGGCTGTGAAACTCTATAAGGAGTCGATAAAGGCTGGCAACGCCGAATTGGTGAAGCAACGCGAAGAGAATGTGGCAAAGAACAAGTCGGCTTTCGACATAAACCTGCTTGCCGATATCTACTACAATGGATGTGGAATCACTGTTAAGAAGAACAATGAGCTTGCACTGAAATACTTGAAGATGGCAGCAGCCAACAACTCGATTGAGGCTGCGGTAAGAGTGGCAACCATCTACGACCAGGCTAAGATGTATGCCGAGGCTTTACCTTACTACCAAAAGGCGGCGAGCAAAGGCGATGCTGTGTCGGAATATAAATGTGGCGATTATCTCTGCAATGGCAAAGGCACTAAGGTGAATAAGGCTCAGGCTGCGGCATATCTCGACAAGGCTGCTAAAAAGAATGTGCCTAATGCGATGATGATGCTCGGCGACTTGCTGTACAAGGGCGACGGCATTCAGCAGGACTATGCCAAGGCTATGGGCTTGTATAAGCTTGCGGCTGCCAAGAAAAATCCTGTGGCAGTATGGAATGTGGGAATAATGTATAAGAACGGACAGGGCGTGAAGCCGAACTATGTCATTGCACTGCAATGGCTTGCCGATGCTGCCTCAAAGGGAATGAAAGCCAACTTCCAAAAGCTTCTCAACGAACCTAATGTGGAGATAAAGAACGGATGGAAGAACACCGACTTCTACTCGTTTGTACATGCCATGACGTTTATGGAATCGACGACACCCGATTATGCTACGGCTGTGAAGGAGCTTACTATTCTTGAAAAGAAAAACATTGCCGTGGCTTCTACATTGCTCGGACTCTGCTATGCCGACAAGTCGTGGAAAAAAGCCAACGAGAAGAAGATGATGACTTATTACGACAAGGCTGCAAAGGCTGATGACCCTTATGCCAACTATCTGCTCGCAAAACTCTACTTTGAAGGAAGTAATGCGGTGAAGGCAGACAAGAACAAGGTGGTGGAATGCTACGAAAAGGCATCTGAGGGTGGATATGCACCTGCAAAATGTGAACTTGGCAACTTGTATTTCACAGGAAAGATTGTCAACAAGGACATATCGAAGGCTATAGCTTATTATAATGATGCCTTGCTGAACGGTTATCTCTCTAAGGAGGCTGCCGACAATCTTGCTTCTTGCTATCAGCAGGGACTTGGCGGTGTGAAGAAAGATACCGAGACGGCAAAAGAGATTGCCAAACGCGGAAAAGTGGGCAACACATGGACTGCTTTGCTGCGTGGCATAACGTTTGAACAAAAAAACTAAACATATATGAGAACCATTTTATCTGCCATTGTCCTTCTGTTGTGTATTGCAACAGAAGGCATGGCACAAAACATGTCGTTCAAGACGGAAGAACTGAAAAGGGTTGCTGCGGAACTGAAGCTGGACGGTCTGGACACTCTTAAGGTTGGCTATTCTGTCTTCCCAAAGGACAAGTATAAGATTGTTGTCAGGAAGACTGACAATGGTATGGTGGAGCATATAGGATTAAGTCTGTTCCGCAATGGCTACCGCCAGAAGGACAACAATGCTGTGCTTGAGTTCATAGAGAGCGGACTGCTGTGCCAGACGTTTAAACTGACAAGAAACAATCTGAAGTATATGGACGCTAAGTTTGTTAAGGGTGGATGGAGCAATTTGCTCGCCATTACCGACTCGGCTTCGTTCACGATAGGCAAGATAGACAACAAGGCGTATCAGGTTGTGTGGAAGGAGGGTGATGCGGAAGTTGTCAACATGCTTATCCCCATAAAATACGACCTCTTGCTGAGTACGCCACGCAATGAACTTGAGCATAACTTTATGCGCGACTTGAAAGCGTATAAGCCTAAGCAGCAACCTGCTGAATGCGACATTGACGTGGCTGACCTAAGAACGGTTAGAGATCTTGAGGACACTCTGTATACTCTGCCTGGCAAGAACTATATACTGCCTACCGTAACCAACACAACATATTATAGGCTTAGCGGAAAGCAGGACTATTTGCCAGTGATTGACCCAAAGTATCCTGTGCAGACTATTGCTAACACTATGCTGCTTAACTGCAAGAGTATTCCCGAAGCCAAAATGTCGATAACGATGATAGCAAGCGACAAGAAGAATGAGACAGCTACGGTTAGTGTAAGGCAGTTTATGGAGTTTGTAAGGAGTCAGGGTTGCATTCCTTATTTCAGTTTCGAGGAGATGAAGGATGGTAAGTTGTATGGAGCCATGTTTATATATAATAAGGAGACTGGCTACGACCATATCTTTAGTCTGGTATGTGATGTGAAGGATATTGCCACAAACAAGTTAGTGATTAATTCCAAAGCATACCTCTACACTCCGACGACAAATGTGAAGAACCTCTACAACGACATTAAAACAAAGCAAACGAAATGACAATAAGACGATTATGCACATCTGTTGTGGCATTGGTTGCTTGCGCTCTGTCGTGCTTTGCACAAGACACTGTTGAGGCTATCAACGAAATAAAACTGTCGGGCAAATACTTCACTGCTGAGGCTACTGCCGCAAGTGTTGACGAGGCAAAGAACAGTGCGTTCAGCAATCTTAAGGAGAATATAGCCAACTACTGTGAGGAAATGGAGATAGAGGAGGTTGGCGAGGACAAGATAATGGCTAACTTGCAGCAAAAGAGCGTAAACCGTGGCGATGCTGTAATGGTGTTGGTGTATGTGGCTAAGACCATTGTTGAGAAAAAAGAGGCTGTGACTTTACATCCCAACACAAGCGTGAACACAAATACTACTAATAATAATACAAATTCAACTCCCGTCTTGGGGTCGGCTAACTGGCCTGACATAATCAAGAAGGTTTGTGACGTGAGCACTTTCGCCCAATTGATGTACTTGCTTGACATGGCTATGGACAACAACCTTATTGACTCGTGGGGCAAATACAAATCCATGCCTAATCAAACCGAATGTTATCTTGTGATGATGAACGTTGACCGACAAATAGTGGGTGTTCTCTCACCAGTGAAAAATGGCGCAAGAACGGACGTGAAGACAGGAATGGTTGTTGACTCTGAAGGCATGAAATCATTTGATAAATGTGCACCTATATGTGTGCGTATAAAATAATCTGCATATAAAATAATCAAAGCTTTATGAAAAGATATATTCTTTTACTTTATGTCGTATTGGTTTCATCGTTGATGTCTGCTCAGGTGACGTTCCAGTTCAGCGACGGCATATACAATGAATCGCTTAAGTCGCATGTTGAAAGAAACGTGTCGTCGTTGCTGAGCGAGATAAACAAGGCGGAAGCCAACCATCGCCAACTTAACCTTACTAATGTTGACATTGACGATATGGCTGCGAGTGGCTTGAAAAGCCTTTGGACAAACATTCATTTCCGTTGTGAGTGGAACAATAATGTGCAGCCTTGCCTTAAGGACTTCACTGGATATGAGATAAGACAGATTCCTGTGGAAATGAAACCCATCGACAATACTTACAAGGGTGAGATACATAAGGAGCTGACTGTCAGCTTTAATAAGAAAGGTGTAATCACGGGTGTGAGAACTGCCATCGACAACAACTCGTATGTTGCCATTCTGCAAGGTAGCAACTCGAATGTTGACCTTAGAATGAGAAGGGAAATTCTGAACTTTGTGGAGAACTTCAGAAGCTACTATGTGGAGAAAAACATCAATGCTCTGCAAGAAATCTTTAGCGATGATGCTCTTATCATTACTGGTCGTGTTATAAGAACATTGGGCAGAAACAACATTGACGGTGTCTCGCAGAAGGTGAATGAGAAAGTGGTGTACAGTAAACAAAACAAGCAGCAGTATATCAACAATCTTAGGTATCTGTTCAAAGGCAATGAGTTCATAAATGTTGACTTTTCGGACATTGAACTTATGCGTCATGGTTCAAATCCTAACATTTATGGTGTGAGATTACGCCAGAAATGGAGCAGTCAGCAATACAATGGCAGACAATACTCCGACGATGGATACGTGTTCCTGCTTTGGGATTTCCAAGAAGAAGGCAGTCCGAAGATTCATGTTAGGACATGGACTCCCAAAAGAGCAAACCAGACAAAAGACGACTTCTCGCCAGAGGATTTCTTTATTCCGAATAACTAAGTGGAATCATTAGTGTCCCGATTTTAATGGAACACTAATGAGATTCATCAATAACAAGAATCAGCGTTGATAATCTAATAGCAAATTGTTACTTTCCAACTCTATATCCCATAAACATACAAAATAACAAACTTAAAAGTTGTGCCCGTCACGGATTAGGGTATTGAGATATGAGATTTTCTTGTGACTTTGATAACGTAAACAAGTGAAAATTATGATAGGAAGTATTATAGGAGACATTGTGGGAAGCATATATGAGTTCCACAATATAAAGACGAAGGAATTCCCTTTGTTTTCAGACCGGTCTGACTATACGGATGACAGCATTTTGTCGATAGCTACTGCAAAGTGGATTCTTGAAGGTGCAAGCAAAAGTAATAGCGGTAGGTATTATTATAGATATGGTACAAACTATCCACATCCATTGGGTGGATATGGCAGCGGTTTTCAGAAATGGCTTTGGCAAGCTGAAAATGGAGATTTTGAACCATATGTAAGTTGCGGTAACGGTTGTGCAATGCGTGTTGGACCTGTTGGATGGGCTTTTGATACCATAGAAGATGTTCTTGTATATGCAAAATGTTCGGCAGAGTGTACCCACAATCATCCAGAAGGAATTAAAGGTGCACAGGCTACGGCACTTTGCGTGCTTATGGGCAGGAAAGGGCTAAGCAAGGAAGAAATAAGGAGTGAAATATCAGCACGTTTTGGCTACGACCTAAACTTTACTTGTGACGAAATTCGTAACACGTATAAATGGGGAGGTACTTGTCAGGACACAGTGCCACAGGCTATTGTCGCATTCCTCGATGGAAATAACTTTGAAGATTGCATACGCAACGCTGTAAGTATAGGTGGCGACAGTGATACTATTGCCTGTATTACTGGCTCTATTGCTGAGGCTTATTTTGGAGTACCCGAAGAACTCTATGTAGAAGCTTTTAATCGCTTAACTCCACATTTTAAGAATGTTGTTACAGAGTTTGAGGAAAAATTTGGCAATAACTTTTTGTAACAGCTAAGATATCGTCCCGCAGCTTGCTATTCTCGGATATTGTAGAAATGATAGAAAAAGGTCGTATGAAGAACTATAAACATTATATATCTGTTGCTGTTATATGGCTTATATCCACCTGTTGTATATGTGCGCAGACAAATCCGTACAGATACGGAAGTCCACATTATTGGATGGCACAAAGTTCTTTGGATATTTACGCAGGCAAATTTGACATTGCTTACGAACATTTGCAAAAAGCGCAAAAGGGATACCGCGATGTTGGTGATATAGCTTTTCTGATTCAAGCCGAAGAAGCAATGGGAACATTGAACGTGGCATTGGGCGAATGGGAAAAAGCTAACAATCATTATAAGGATGCTTTGCAAATGGCTGTAGAATACAAAGATGACTTTGTTCAAGCCCAAATTGTGGCTAATTTAATTTCTTTGTATAGAACTACTGGCGACATAGTAAACTACAACCATTATCAAAAAGAGTTAGACTCTCTTTATAATGTGTCCAATTCTGCCAAACTGAAAACCATATATCATATATATTGGGCAAAGGAATATTTTGCCCGAAAAGAGTTTGCCATGGCAGAGACTCAATTGCAGCAATGTTGGAATGTGATGCAAGATTTGTCTTTCTCTGACCGGGAACAGGCAAAACTTGATTATTACAGCAACATGATGAACTTGAAGCAACAACAAAAGGAATACAAAGATGCTATCAGATTTGCAAAGAATCATATAGAACAGACTAAAATATTGAATGGTAGAAACTGTGATCTACAGTACCTTTCTTACAGTAATTTATGTAAACTCTATGCCTTGAACAATGACAGCACAGAAGCCTTTGCATGTTTGGACAGTTTGGAGCGTGGAGTTGGTCATTCATATCAAGACAAGGAGGTAATTGCCAACTTTTATAATATAAAAGGCTGTTGCTATGCCGATTTTAAGAAATACGAGAAAGCGATAGAGTATTTCAATAAAGCATACAATTCTCTCGATGGTAAAATGATAGAGGATTCTCCTTCAAAATTCACAAGTCTATTGAACAAAGCAGAAGTATACTTCGTACAAAAACGGTATAATGATGCTTTTGCTACCTATAGCAGATATGTAAAAGCATGCAAGAATAAATATGGAGAGACATCAGGTACATATTATCAGACGCTATTCACTTTGGCCAACATTGAAGGTGCTCGAGGAAACATAACAGAGGCAGACCGTCTGTTCCGGGTTTCTATGAATTACTTAATTGGAAACTTAAAACAATTATGGCGATACGCAACTCCTTCGCAAAGAGAACAGTTCTGGATGGAAACGCTGAATAATCTTAGTGGAATGGCAGCATTTGCAATAAAATGCGGAATCAATAACAATGATTTGATAGAAACATGTTATAATGCCTTGTTGTTCTCAAAGTCCTTGCTGCTTGAAACCGAGAAGTCTGTTGTCGATGTCATCCGAATGGAAGGAACTGATGATGACATTGCCTGCTATCGTAATCTGTTGGCTGTAAACAATAGAACTCTGGCATTGAAAAACAACTATGAATATAATAAGATTGAAATAGACAGTTTGACGATACAGCAAAGAGAGTTGGAACAACGGTTAAGTCGCAAGTGCCAGAGTTACAGCAAATATGAGACATACCTTGACATAAACTATGAAAAGGTTAGGAATAGTCTGGCTGATCATGAAGTAGTGATAGATTTCTCTGATTATCAAGCGGAAGATTCTGTTCGCCAATATGTAGCATATATTTATGATAAAGATAAAAGCCATCCTCTTTTGGTGAAGTGTTTTGACCAACAGCAACTGGGTGCTATGCTGGATGGTATGCAAAACTTTACACTCTATGATTTTGAGCAATTGCAGGATGGGGCTGCAAACTTGATATGGAAACCTATTGAAGCAAACATAGCCAAAGGAAGTACTGTGTATTATATTCCATCGGGTGTCATGCACGGCATCGCATTGGAAGCTCTTCCTCTTTCTGATGGAACGACATTAGGGCAGCATTATGATTTTGTAAGACTGACGTCTGCAAGAGAAATTGTGAATGCTCACCATTCTAACAAAATCAATAGAACTGCTACACTTTACGGAGGACTGCAATACAGTTTAGCTCCACAAAAGATGGAAGAAGAAAGTAAGGTGTATGAAAAATCTGATTTGGCAGGGCTGGTACGTTCAGAGTATGGTGAATCTGGATTTAAGGACTTGCGCAATACGAAAGATGAAGTAAAGAAGATTGAAAAAACTTTGATGGACAACGGGTTTAGTGTTAAAGCTTACTTAGGTTCTAAGGGAAATGCTGAGTCTTTTGTGGCTTTAAATGGCAAGTCTCCATCTATAGTGCATATAGCTACGCATGGTTTCTATTATACCCCAGATGAGGCGAAAGACAAGGATTTTCTTAGTGGTTATACCGATGCGATGTCATTATCCGGGTTGGTATTTGCAGGAGGAAATGCAGCTTGGTTAGGTAAGAAGAATGTAGATGGTGTGCTTGGTGGAGTACTGACTGCTAAAGACATTGCAAATCTTGATTTCAAAGGAACTGATTTGTTGGTTCTTTCTGCATGTAAGACAGGACAAGGTAAAGTAACTGCAGAAGGGGTGTTTGGTTTGCAGCGTGCGTTCAAAAAAGCTGGTGTTGGTACCATCATCATGTCGCTGTGGAATGTAGATGATAAAGTGACTTCAGAATTTATGGTTGCTTTCTATGGGCAGCTTACTGATAAGGCTAATAACTGGAACAAGCGCAAAGCGTTTGAACAGACCAAAGAAATCATCCGCAAGAAGCATCCTGATCCATATTATTGGGCTGCATTTGTGATGTTGGACTGATAGGAATGGTTACTTTTCTCCCTCTTCTATCATAAATAGTCAAAAAAACTATTATGAATATGAAACAGGACGAAATTGTAAATGAGATTTGTCGAATGTGCGGTCAAACTAAAAGAGAAAATAATTTGTAGAAAATAGGTTACTTTTGTTTCAATACTTTTCATAAACAGAACAAGCTTTATAAATATGGATAGAAACAAACAATTAGATAAGATACGCGGTTCGCTGGTTGGAGGAGCCGTTGGCGATGCGCTCGGCTATCCTGTGGAGTTCATCAACTCGTACATGGGTATACAGAAAAGGTATGGCGAGAATGGCATCACACGGCTGGACACTACTCAGTGGTGGTTGCCAGATGAAGAAAAGAGCGGCAAGGCATGGATTTCTGACGATACTCAGATGACGCTGTTCACAGCTTGTGGCTTGCTGAATGCAAAAGCGCAGGGCACAGCTCCCAAGTATGCTATTTGCGAGGCTTATTTTGAATGGTATTACACACAAATAGGTAAGAGATCTGGTCGTCATAAGGATTGCTGGATTGGCGATGTGCCTGAACTCAACAATCGTCGTGCTCCAGGCCAAACATGTATTACTGCCTTGCAGGATATTCTTAGAGGTAAAGACACATACAACAATAGTAAAGGTTGTGGCGGCATCATGCGTACTGCTCCTGTGGCACTCTATGGTGCTGTGTGGAGAGACACGCCCGAAGGTGAGCCTCTTGAAGGACGTATCTCCAGCATAAAGGATGTTGATATGTTGGCGGCTGATGCTGCTGAGATAACCCACCAGCATCCTCTCGGTTGGCTATCATCAGCATTGGAAGCACACGTTATCTACAGAATATTGCAGAAGGACAGTTCCACAGTGGATGACTTCAAGGCTTATTTGTCCGAAGGCTACGATACGTTGCTCTCTCTTTATCCAAATGAAGGTGCGAGCATCAGTCAACTTAGAGCTTTGACCGACAAGGCTCTCGGTCTTGTTGATTCGCCTGCATCGGATGTGGACAACATCGAAGCAATTGGTGAAGGTTGGGTTGCGGAAGAGACTCTTGCTATTGCCGTTTACTGTGCGGTTAAGTATTTCGACAACTTTGAGAAAGCGATAGTAGCTTCTGTCAACCATAAGGGTGACAGCGACTCCACTGGAGCCGTGACAGGCAACATCCTTGGAGCTGTTGTTGGCTATGATGCAATCCCTGAGTTCTTCAAGACGGACCTCGAACTACATGATGTTATCCTCCATGTTGCAGACGACCTTTGGAGGGGCAGGACAACAAAGTTTAAATAATATATGGATGAATATAAAATAAGTTTTTTTGTCTTGTTATTACCATAAGATGAAAGCAAGATTAATCATATACCTTTTCTTATTGCTCTCTTTGTCTGTCACTTCACAGACAAAGAGAGCACTTGTCGTTGGTTTAGGACAACAGCAGGACAAGGCTTGGAATAAGATAAATGGCGACAAGGATGTGCCTATTGTGCAAGGAATGTTGAAAAGCGCAGGATTCAAGTCTGTCACTACGTTGGTGAACCAACAAGCCACTAAGGCTGGCATTATCGGAGCATTCAAGCGGATGGCAGCTTCGTGTAAGCAAGGCGATGTGGTGTATATCCACTACTCTGGACATGGTCAGCAGATGACGGATGTGCATAATGATGAGACGGACGGACTGGACGAGTGCTGGATTCCGTATGATGCCTACAGAAAGGCTTGCAAGACATATCATGGTGAGAAACATCTGACAGATGATGAACTGAACGTTTACCTCAATGCCATTCGTGATAAAATAGGAGCTAAAGGAAAACTGCTTGTGGTGATAGACGCTTGCCATAGCGGCGACGGCACTCGTGGTGATGAAGACGAAGTGGTGAGAGGTGTAGAAGATGTTTTTAAGGCTGTAAAGTCATTAATAATTGGTGATAATGATAAGGAAAAGGTCATTAATCAAAAGGCGAAACCATTGGCTGAACGTTGGATTACGCTCAGCGCTTGCAAGAGCGATCAGGTAAATATTGAAATGAAGAATCCGGCTGTCGGAAAGCTGACATATGCCTTGTGGATGGAGTTGAAAAATGGCGACAAGATAAACAATGAGGAGTTTATAAAACGAATCAGAAAATTCGTGAATCGTAATACCAGTAGCCGACCACAGCAACCTGTACTGACTGGTAACGATAAAGACAAATATAACATAACTGATATACTTAGAAAATAATGGCTAAAACAATACAAATGCGCACACCGCAGCAGGAGATGGAAGCCCGTCTTGTTGCTGGCATGTATGATAAGGACAGGAAGATACAGTCAGAACTCTATGCTTACTGCTCTGAATATTTCTGGGCAAACTGCCATGGTCTGTTCTTCGCTGACGACGATACAGCTATGGAGATATTCCAAAGTACATTCGTCACGTTTTGGGAGAAGATAGAGCAAAGGAAGATTTATGTGAGTGAAGGCAGAGTGATGGGAAATAATGGCGAGCCTTTGACAAGCAGCATTCTTACTTATTTCATTAGTATAGCCAAAAATAAGTATAAGGAATGGGCAAGAAAGAATCCTTCTTATGTTGATATAGATACTTCCAAGAAGCAATATGCCGATATGCTTTACGATTCGGATGAGAACAAGATGCTCGACATCATCGCAGACATAATATCTCGTATGTCGGAACAGTGTAGCAAGATATTGAGCAAGTTCTATTATGAAGGGAAGGACTTGGACACTATTCTGATGGAGATAACTTCAATAACGTCGAAGAATGCGCTTAAGACAAAGAAGTACAAATGTATGGAGTCGTTGCGCAATTCGGCAAATGATATTTATCGCAATTATTTGAACTCATAAAAACGAAAAGAATTATGGATAAGGATTTTCAAGACAGAATAGATGAATTTCTGCTTCATGGCAACAAGATGTCTGAGGAAGACAAGGCGCAGTTTCTGAAAGAAATAGAGGAAGATGAGGAGAAAAGGGAGCAATATGAGTTTACGAAGAATGTAAAGAAGGCTTTTGAAAGTCGTGGCGATAAACTGAAAGCCATGACTGAGTTTCAAAAGGAATATGAGACTCGGGATGATAAGTCTAACTTCAGAAAGAAACTGGTATGGTTCTCTGGTATTGCTGCCGTATTGGTTATAGGCTTCTTTGTTATAAATCCTTTGTTTGTTTATGAATCCACAAATAGTAATGTGCGTGGTGAAGAAGATGACGTATTTGAAATGGAAGCGCCTGCAGATAGTGTTGCAAATGATTCAACCTCAACAGACACCATAACATTGCACCATGAATAAAGTGTTGTTGGACTGATATGAATGGTTACTTTTCTCCCTCTTCTATCATAAATAGTCAAACAAAACTATTATGAATATGAAGCAGGACGAAATAGTAAATGAGATTCGTAGAATATGTGGTAATGTGCTGCCGATGTCTTCTTTAGGTTGGCATTTCAAGTACAATGACCAAGTGTATTTCTATGTGGTAGGCAAAGATGAAAGCATGATACGCTTTTGTGTTCCTTTTGTCGCTGGTCTACCCTCGCAGGATAAGGAATTGCTAAAGAAGGCTGTGAATGATACGAACAGAAATGTGAAGTTCATCAAGGCTCTGCTGGCTGAAAAAAAAGAGGCGAAAGTGTCCTTGGACTATGACCACAAGATTACAGATAAAGAATCAGCCAAGGAGATCGTGCCGCATATCATCAAGGCATTGGACTTTGCGGTGGAGTACTTGGGGAAGAGAGTAAGAGAATATTTATAACAGAAACTTAGAAGTTGCGCTCGACACGGATAAGGGTATTGAGATATGAGACTTTTTGAATATTTCAAGAATTTAGTTTGTCGTGAAAAGCCGACACCCATAAATAGTGAGGATGAATTTGTTTATAAGCAATTACGTCAAATAACATCAGCTCTATCTCAAAAGCTTGTTTCCATGCAAAATATAGAACATAACATCAGCGAAAGTTTTGTATTGTCTTCCAATGACTGGTTTGCGAGAGCAGTTGCTTTGGAAATACGAAAAAATACACATAATGAATGTTATGGCTATCTTCTCTTGCATTTGTTACATCCTCATTGTATGTGTGACGCATCCACAAATGTCCTTTATGGGGAAAAAGATAGTTTGTTGAAATTTCTAAATAGCAATGAGGGCATCGAAAATTTAATTCATGGAGCAAGAACCTTGGATGAGAAACTGAAAAATTGGGATGATCAGTGATAATAATAACGAAATAAGAAAAAATAATGGATGAATATAAAATAAGTTTTAGGAACTGCATTCCAGGCTCTTTGCCTATGACTTCTGTTGTAAGTAAATGAAATAATAAGTAACTGTTTAAAACTAACTTTATAAATATGACAAAATTAAAATTTATTCTAGTGTTATGGGCTTTTGTCTCTATTCTTGCTTGCAAGAATGAACGAGTTGACATGGCGGGATACATGAAAGAACGCGACTCGTTGATTATAGAGAATCAGGCAAACAAAGAAGAACTGGCAGAACTGAACAGTATCATTTCTACTGTGTCGGCAGGACTTGACAGCATCGCAATACAAGAAGGTATCTTGTATTCGGGAAAGACACGTGACGGTGTGGCTCTTAATCGCAATCAAATTATTGCCAACATTAATAGTATGGCGGAGATATTAAAGCGTCAACGCGAGAAGATACAATCTCTGCAGGATTCGCTTGCAATGCGCTCAGCTAATCCTAACAAGTCGTCACAAAGCATTGAGAAATTACAAAATGTTATAGCCTTCCTTAACAAGCAACTTGCGGAAAAAGACAATGAAATTCAGTCACTTCGTCGTGATGTTAATTCTAAAAACAAAGACATTAACCAGCTTCGTACATCGTTGTCGGATATGCGAAATAGAGCCGAGAAAGCTGAAAACCGCACTCAAGTTGTAACACAGGCTTTAGCCAAGCAGGATGAAATCATTAACGAGTGTTATATAAAGATTGGTACCAAAAAACAACTTGTCGCTTCTGGATTGTTGAAAGGTGGTTTCTTGCAGAAAAAGAAAGTCAATTATGAGGATGTGGACAAGAGCAAGTTCAATGCTGTTGACATCCGTAAGTTCCGTGAGGTTACCTTGAAATCAAACAATCCTAAGATTCTGACACCACAACCAAGCAATAACTCTTTCCATTTTGAAGAGAATGGAGATGGTACTTGTACGCTTGTCATAACCAATCCTACTCAATTTTGGAGCGTGAGCAATTTCCTTATTATACAACTCTAAAACTTTAAAACTATGATAAAAAAAATGATTCTTTCTGTACTTCTTTGTACAGTATGTGTGTTTACAATGGCACAAAGCCAAACCGTTACCCATGTAGTTCAGCGTGGCGAAACTATCGAGAGCATTGCTGAGTATTACAAGGTGAGTGTCGAGGACATCAACAAGGCTAATCCTAATGCGGATGGTATCGTATATGTTGGAATGAAGTTGAATATACCGACAAGTTCAAAGCCACAAATTGTATCAAATAACGATAATCAAGGTGGAAGTACGTACACCCAAGAAAATAACATTAAACATCATTCTAATAATAAAGTTTACCAAGAACATAAGTACAAAGCTGCAAAAAATGAAGATGAGAAAGTCGGAAAATTTGAATTTGCCGGTGAATTAGGTTTTGGCTTTATAAAAGGTGCGGACAATTTTATGTATGAAGCTACAGTTGGAGCCAACTATCGCCTTCCATATAATCTATATATTGGAGCACGTATAGGATATAATAGTGCAAATTATACAGGCTTGATAAAGATTGAAGGTCAGAACATTAATGCAAAACAAAATTATCATCTTCTTGAAATCCCAATAGAATTCGGGTATTCGCTAAAGAATGAAAGTGAGACCTTGGGATTAATCCCCTTTGTTGGTTTCAATACAAATATAGGATTGTCTGGCAAGTACAAACAAAGGATACTTGGAACAGGAGGAAAAGAAGAACCACAAAAGGTTAAGATAGGAGGAAAAGTGGGTATTGGAGCAAGAGTTGGTGTACGCGTATGCCTTTGGGGATTTGATATAACAGGCTCATACCAAATACCATTGAATGATAAGCAAAAAGGATGGTTTGGAAAAGATGCCTTCCCAGAAATAACTTTAGCTTGGGGGTTCTAACATGAAAAGTATATATGTTGTTATATATTTGTTGGGATTCAACCTTGGCTTGTATGCCCAAGATGCCATCATTTATCGTGATGGTCGTGTGAAGTCTGTTAAAATCATTCAGACTAATAATGACAAAATTCTTTTCAAAGAATCTGGCAACAAGAATGCCTCTGAGGAATATGTTGAGAACACGAAGGTGTTCATGCTGAAGTTCAAAACTCGTGGAAATGTAGTGTTCAATGCCAATGGCGAACGCATACTTGCTACTTCAGAACCAACACAAATTCCAAAAGATGCTATCGTTGTCTATTACAAGGACGGAAGAGAAGTTCCTGCCTATAATCTTACGATGGACGCAAATACCGTGTCGTTCAAAACAAGCAAGAAAGGCAAGGACAGACCGATATTCTCGCCAAAGGCTGAAGTGTTTATGATTCGTTATCCAGACGGAACACGTGATATTCTGACTGACCTCATGGCTGAAGAACAACTTGAACGTGAGCGTAAAGCAGAAGAAGAGAGATTAAGAGCGCAGCAAGAGGCAGAAGAAGCTGAGGCTGCTCGGAAAAAGGCTGAAGAGGAAAACATGGCAAATGCCAAGAATCCAAAGAAGGCTACGATAATCACTCAAAATGGAGTACGCATGAAGGTCTGGATATGTGAAGATGACGGAATGACTGTTTCGTACAAAAAAACAGATTCTCCCAAAGCTGCAATCTTCAAGCTGAGCAAAAAGCGTATTAAAAGTATAAACTATTAATAAAAAAGTAGTAATCCATTTATGAAAAGATTCTGCTCTCTATTTATTAATATCATCCTGTCCGTTATGGTATACGGGCAGGATGAAACCATTGTTCCGCATATTGTACAACGTGGAGAAACCATCAATATCCTTGCAAGTCGTTTTAAAACATCAGTAGAAACATTAAAGATGCTAAACAATGATTTTGATGAGTTTTACACAGGGATGAATGTTTTTCTTCCGCGACCGAATGAGTTACGCAACACATCAGAATTATCCATAGATGAATATGATGTGTTACTAAAAGAAGTGGAGGAATATTGGAGTGAATGCGATAAGGCTGACAGGCTTTTTGCGAAAAGTAAGTTTCAAGCAGCGCATAAGTACTACGAAGATATTATCAACCGTTACTCTGTAAATCTTAACTGTAATGCTGCCTTGTATGGTATGGCAGTATGTAGTTATCATGCCAAGAAATGGAAAGATACAGTACAAGAATTTAATCAAGTTATAAAGTCTAGTGGGTGTAGTGAAAAAGTTCGCAAAGTTAGCGAAAACTATAAAGAAGAAGCGTTGGCGCAAATAGAGCAACGCAAAGCAAATAGAAACTTGTTTTGGCAAAATTTGGGCGAAGCTTTTTTACAAGTCGGACAAATGACATTGCAGGCATATGCAGATGCAAATTCTCAAAATTCCAACCCATACTCAGGTGGAATCGTATCTGTTTCAAGTGGAAATAATCTATATCCAGACCTTCCAGTAGCATTAGATCCAAATCGTGTCGCACGAATGTCTGTTCCTACATACTCATTTGACTCAAATGGAAACATGATGATGTCTTTTCCAGGATTTGCCCAAGCAGAATATGAGATGAATGCTGCTCTTCAACAAACAATTTCCAATACTTCATCTAATTTAATGGCAACGGGTGATTCTTACCATATGGCAAAAGCACAATCATTACAGGTTATGGCACATACAAACAACTGGATGTCATCCCTATCGCAACAGTTTTGGAGTACTCCTATGTATCCAAGTGCTTGGAGCGAAACAGGACATAAATATAGTTCCACGGAAAGAAAACCATCCATAGAAAAGAATACAAATACAAAAGGTAATAATAAATGTATTCGACTTGGAATTTATGATTATGCACATTGTGGAGGTACTGGAATCTGTTCTCGATGTGATGGAAAAAAGAAGTATTTTTCTAACGCATACGGAATATCGCGTTGGTATGAATGCTTAGTTTGTCATAAAACTGGAGTATGTCCAAGTTGTCATGGTAATTAACAGAATAATAACGGTTACTTTTTCTAAACTTATCTCATAAAAGGTAAAAAGAAACCATTTAGAAGTTGCGCACGACACGAACCAGTGTAATAGATTATGTATCATGCAAAGTTTTATGTCTTTATATTGTTAGCTTTTTTGCTTAGCGCATGTGGTAGTAATGAAGTTGAAAATGTAGAGGAAGAGAATTATCCTTCAGCCAATTTGAAATTGAAAGGTAAAAAATGGATGTGGAATTCGGAGAACATTTCTATAGGCGATGACTGGATAGGGGTGAATAAGTATATTACGAAGGTTTATTTTCATTCGGCAAACGAAGGTGTTCTTTATACTTCAACAAAGGATGATTACTCGGATATTGGTGCAAGCACTGATCGCCGAGCTACGCATTTCAAATATGAATTGTCTGGAAATAATATTATTTTAGATTATATAACCGATAATGGTCCTTATGATGTAACGACATTAGGATATGATGGTGAATATCTGCTGTGGGAAGAAACAAAATCTCAAAAGCAAGAAATCATTAGTAATGATGATTACAATTGGATAAAAACCTTATGTGGAAATACAGGAGATTGCAAATGGTACCACGACATGAATACTACATTATGGATAACCGGCGAAGGAAAAATGGCAGACTACGATAGCTATAATAATACCCCATGGAAAAAAAACAATCAAGGTGTCAGAACTGCAGTATTATCAAAGGGTGTTGATCATTTAGGAGCATATGCTTTTGCAGACATGACAGTAGAAGAAATAGAAAATGGTTTTTATTTCAAATCGGTAGGTGAAGGTACTTTTCAAAGTTCAAGCTTGAAAACTGACCCTTTACCTGATATGAAAATAATACCAGCAAATGTTTGTCGTAATTGTAGTAATATTTATGGTTTTCTAGGTGAGTCAGTCGAAGAAATCGGCAAATATGCTTATTCGTCATGTAGAGGAGGTTCATTGGCGAAAACGCCAAATTTGCGAATAATCAGAGAAGGAGCGTTTGATAAAACTCCCATTGCTGATTTCACAAAATCAGAAGTGCTGACAGATATTGAGGATTATGCCTTTACAAAATATAAAGGCAAGTGTATTAATTTACCTAATTCTCTTAAATCAATTGGAAATATGGCATTTAATGGACCAACAATCAATGAAATTCATGTAGGAACTGAGTTGACCAATGTGCATGGATCACCATTCTTTGCAGATGAAGTTGGTAAGATATACGTAAATAAAAACAAGCCTTTGAAACTTGAATGCGATTTCGTAATCCCATATTCTGGAGAGAAACCTAAAAAATGGACATTGTATGTCCCCAAGGGAAGCACTTCGGCATATAAAGCAGCCCAATATTGGAATAACTTTGGAAAAATAGTTGAAGATGAGACCTTAAAAGGAGACGGAACAACTGTGGAAGAAGAAAAACCAGACGAGCCAAGTGGAGAACAAACAACCGATGCCGAACAAGACATAATTGATGCAAAAGATTCACGTAGAGGCAACGTTTCTTCAAGCTTAAGTGGAAAGGGAACTGCAAGTTCGCCATATTTGATTTCTTCTGCAGCAGACTTAAGATTTCTATCTGATGAATGTAGAGCGGGTAATACATTTAAAGGCAAATACTTTAAAATGACAAGCGACATCACAATTAATAAGAATGTTCTTGACAAGAATGGCAATCCTAATGACAGCAGGAACTTTGAGCGGTGGATACCTATTGGCAGGTCTCCTTATAAGGATTGCTCTTTCCAAGGCTACTTTGATGGAGATAACCATTATGTTGCAGGAATTTACATCAATCGTTCTGCTAAATCATCACTTAACGGACTGTTTGGTTTTACTTGTGACACGCGCATAGAAAATATAACATTAAAAGATTCATACATAGCAGGAGGAAGTGCCTCTGGTATTGTATGTGATGTCGGTTATTTAACAAATAGTTCTACAAGTAAAATAAGCAATTGTTATAATTATACAACTGTTGTTGGAATAACTAGTGCTGCAGGTATCGTACGTTCTTTTTACAGAAATTATAATATTTCAAAATGTGTCAACTATGGTAAAGTAATATGTTCAGATACAGAAAATGGATATGTTGGTGGAATTGTTGCAAGTGGCAAATCTACGACCTCTGAATCATACATTACAGATTGTGCCAATTATGGAAATATAAAAGGCAGAATAGCAGGAGGAATTGGTGGAGGTGTAAAAGCAATTACCATAAATTGTGCTAACTATGGAAATGTGTCAGCACACCTCAGAGCTGGTGGTATAATTGGAATGTTAGAGCATAGAAACATTAAAAACTGTATCAATATTGGTGATATTACCAGTGATTACACCTCAGGAGCATTGGTTGGAGCAGCAATCAATGTTGGGGCATCGCACTGTCACTACCTTTCCCAATCATGTTCGGATGCTTTTGGAAGCACGAGTACTAAACTTACAAAAAGCAATATTAATGCATGTTCTATAAACGAGATGAAATCGGAAGATGTTCTCAATTCGCTTAACAAGTATTGTGGATCATATAGCAAATGGGAAACAGGTAATAACGGTTATCCAAAGTTAAGTTGGATATATTAAATGCTTATTTCTGTAGAAAAAGCTCATATATTGAAAATAAAGTAATTTGCACAGGTTACTTCTACCTCTTCTCTTATATAAATGATCATAGAAAAAATCATTTAGAAGTTGCGCACGACACGAATCAAGTGCACCAAATTATGAAAACAAAACTTTTGTCTTTATAGGTTATCCTCTTTATGGGATTTACCGTTGTCAGTTGTTCAAGTGATGACAAAGATGATGACGGAGGACGAGTAACATTCACGAAACAATAATACCCCCCCCCGCTCCAACCTCGCTTATATGCAGAGGACGGAGTCTTAATCAAATAATAACAATGAGAACATTCAAAACACTAAGTTCCATTGCAACGCTTGTACTTTTGGGTATAATGATATTTGCGTTTTCTGCTTGTAGTAATGATGGAGATGAAAAAGAGAGTACAACAAGTTCACTCCAACCTTTTGTCGGCTATTGGCAGTACCTTGACGAGGATAGAGAATATTATTCAATCCTAATCATATACGAAGAGGGAGTTTACCAGTTCCTATACCAAGATGGCGGCGATAGGGGAGCAGATACCGGAATGATGGCATTCGACCAAAATCTGAATATCATGAAGTTTTTTCCGAAATCTACTCTTGGTTCAGATACTAAAGATTCCGAATATCAATGGATAGTTAGCAGTAAGTCTGATTCTCGTTTACAGATAATTGATGAGAATGGAAATAGCTATACATACGAAAAAGTTACCGATGGAACTTTTACCCCGCATGATGATTGGGGAAAATCGTTGGAGGGCGGAACTTGGAAGATTTATGTGAGAAGTGCCTCTGGCGAAATCTTGGATATACGCCGATACACTTTTTTTGAGGGTGGAACATATTCATATTGGACTGAAAAATATGGAATTTATCAAGATGGCACGTTCAAATTTGATAAGAATAGTATTATTCTTGATGATGAAAAGGCTGACATAGTAACGTTCACCTCAAACTCTCTCAAATTTACGCTGGACGGGGAAAACTATTCAGGAACAAGAATTGTACAAAAAGACAAACAACTTGTTGAGTCGAACAAGAAACACTTTTAGGTTTAATTTTTTACCTCATTCTAATTGTCCTCATCTGTTTTTTTAATGCAGATGAGGACAATATCGTTTTGGGGATGTGTATATCCATATTGTGAGCAGTTCACGCTAGTAAGGTAGCAATAACGAAGCGGTAACGTTAGCAATGGTGAATCTGTGAATAGGTCAAGATGAAATTTGAGCCCAGCTCACTTGCTCTAAATCAATTAAAACATAGAAAAATGAATGTTTTTTGTTGATTGTTTGCGCAAACAGCGAAATCTTCATACCTTTGCATCGTCAAAAGGTTAATAGATTGTTTAGGTTAGTAGTAATAGATTTAGGTTTTTAGTTATTAGGTTTAAGGTAAATTGAACGATTGTTTAACAGGTAACTATGAAGGCTCGTGAGAATCTTCATTAATTACGAAAGTTTTTTTAGTTAAACATAATGCTGCGGCACAACTCGTTGAGAGCTGTGCCGCAGTAGTTTTATATAGTCGGCTATAACTTGTATTATAGCTTCTTGGCTTTTTCCGGCTCGTTAGTTGTGACGAAGTCGATGCCTTGGCGGAAGAAGTATTTTATCTCTTTCAGGTCGTTTACTGTCCATACATTGGTGATGAGTCCGAGTTGGCGTGCTTCCTTTATCCATGACGGATGGTCCATGAAAACAGAGTCTTCGTAGTCGATGCCGGCATAGCCGGCTTCTTTGGCTTCGCGAGGCGAGAGGTCGCCGTTGAGATAAGACACTTTGGATTTAGGGGCGTGCTGTACAATATAGTCGCAAGCGTGCTTGCTGAATGATATGTATTCGGTGCGGTCGGCAAGTCCGGCTTCATTCACCATCTTAAGCGTAGCGTCGATGCAGCGGTCTTCGTCGCTCTTCTGTATATGCTCCTTCACCTCAAGTATGAGCTTCATGTTGCCCAGCGGCTTGGCTGCTGCAAGATATTCCTGCAACTTAGGTATGCGTTCGCCATTCTTGAGGCGCTTGTCCTTGATGTCGGCATAGTTGGCATTCTCTATCTTTATGCCTTCTACATCGTCGTCGTGAAATACCACTACCTCACCGTCGCGAGTGATATGAACATCAAATTCAGAGCCATAGACTCCAATCTTGTATGTGTTCTGAAGAGATGAGATGGAGTTTTGTGCCGATCCTTCAGTCTTCCAATAGCCTCGGTGGGCAATAACCTGCTTTGCACGGTTCTTGGCTGCCGATGGAAGAATGACTCCCATCAGCAACATGATGTAAATAAACAGTCTTTTCATCTTTTATTGATAATCAAATTGTTGTTAGAATCCAATCTTGAACATTACTCCAACTACTGAGCGTGTGCCACCTACGTATGTTGGGAATCCAATCTGACGACCAGAGTTGCCTGCATCAACCACATACTTCTCGTCGAGAACATTCTTGCCGAAGGCACCAATCTCATAATATACCTTACCTGGCTGCATACGATAGCCAGCGGTGAAGTTGAGCAATCCGAATGCACCCTGTGTAAGTTCAGGCTCATTGCTCTCCTCGAAGAATACCTTCGACTTCCATGAATATGTAGGACGGAAGTAGATAGAGGCATTCTTGCCGGTAGGTACGTTGAGATCGAAACCTACTGCAAAGCTGTTCTTCGGAGTGAGACGGAAGCGGTTGCCGGCAAAACGCTGCTTGTTGCCGTTGTCGTCCTTTTCGTTGAACTTACCCTCAATATACGACCAGTTGCCGAACAGGTTGAGATAGCGGCATGGCGAATAGCTGATGCTTGCCTCTATACCGAAGCTGTGAGCACGTCCGGCATCGTCATATTCGTACTTGCTTGTTGTAGCATTGAACACCGATGTCTGGTAGTTGTACCAGTCGTAGTAGTAGGCACAGAGGTCGTAGTTGAGTCGGCCCTGCAGCAGACTGCCCTTCACACCAGCCTCATAACTATAGATAATCTCTGGCTTAAGAGTCTCGAAGTCTTTCGGGTCGTTGTTGAAGTAGAGTACCCCTGGACGTCTACCACGTGATACACTGGCGTAGATGTTGTTGCGACCAATCATATAGTTTAGTGCTGCACGACCTACCCACGACCAATAGCTGTCCTTTGCCATGACCTTGGCACCGTTTTCTGTGGGATGATAGAGTACTGCGCCGAACATGCTTGGTACTGTAGACGAAGAGTAGCCAGTCTCCTGATTCTCGTAAGTGCCACGAACGCCAAGTGTGAAGTTAAGGTTCTTGGTCAGCTTAAGCGTACCGTCTGCATAAAGTTCTACAGCCTGATTGGTGCCATAGTTCTTGCCCTGCTCGGTGTATGCTGTGTCGAGAGGCTTGGCAGATATGCCTTGCAGAGTGGCTTGAATAGTGCGTCCGTTGTCGCCCATACCAGCCAATACCTGGTCTAAGTCCAAACCTACTGCACTAAGTGCAGTCTTAAGGTCGCCGTAGATGTCGGGAGTGTTGGTCTGCGGTATAAGCTTACCATTCTCGTCTACTGCTGGACTTTCGGGGAACCACTTGCTCATAAGTTGTGCGAGAGTAGCATCAACCATAGGCTGGTAAGCAGCAGGAAGCATTTGGGCAAGCAATCCCTTAACATTATCTATCTGACTATTGAGCGATGCTTTAACGCTCTTCTGTATGAATACCGGGTAGAGATATTGCAGATTTGCCTTTGCGTTGACATCTTGTGATGAGTTCTCATAGAAGTAGCTGGCACCTACGAAACCAGAGAAACGGTTCTTGTCGTCGTAGTTGAATCGGAACTCCTGGCTGAACTGGGTTCCCTTTTCCTTTTCCTGACAAAGCAGTAGTGGCAGATAAGTGCCGTCGGCATCAAAACGCTCTTTGCTGTTGAAGGCTCTGAATCCGGTAATTGAGTTGAATGTCCAACGATGATTGATGTTGTGGTCGATATTGAGCAATGCTCCACCGACATTACGCTTTATGCCGAGCTTCTTGCCGGCTTCAAGATTGGCTGTGCTATTAGGGTCGCTGTTGCCATACATGGGGTTAATGCTATGGAATGAGGTGCCGGGATAGTCGTCGTGCTGATAGTCGAGTACCAGTCCGATAGAGGTGTCATCATTAGCCCACCACTGAGTAGAGTTTCTGAATGCCAAGGCATTCTTGCCGTTCAGTCTGCCGCCAGCTTCATTCTTTATAAATCCGTCGCGTGCATCGTAGTCGAATGCAAAGCGGTTGGCAAGCTTACCTTTTATAATAGGTGTATTGATGAATCCCGATACCTGTCGCTGGTTGTAGCTGCCATAGTTCATTGAGAGTTCGCCTGAAAAATTGTCTACAGGCTTGTGGCGTATAATGCTGATGCCGCCAATCTCGGCACCTCGACCAAACAGAGTTCCTTGCGGACCCTTTGCCACTTCCATACGTTCCAAGTCAAACAGCTCGACAGCCGAAGCACGGCTTCTTGAGGTAGACACGCCATCCATGAATACTGACACTCTTGGTTGTGAGTAAGCTTCACCATCGTCAGATGTCACACCACGTATTACGTATCCTGGATTGTTAGGACTCTGTAGCTGAATCTGTACACCTGGCGTAAACTGTGCCACATCGTCCAATTGGTGCAGGTTGAGCTTCTCCATAACACTACCCGTTACTGCACTTACAGCTACAGGTATCTCCAGACTGCTCTGCTTCTTCTTCTGAGTTGTGACAATCACCTCACCAAGAGCGTGGCTGTCCTCCTTCATTACCACATTGATATCCTTGTTGTCGACATCTTTCGTTGTAGTGTAATATCCTATATAAGAAAATGTGAGCTTGTCGCCTTCGTTCACGTTGAGATGGAATTCGCCATTTATATCTGTCTGAACATTCACGTTGCCACAACGCACCACAACGCCAGGCAATGCTTCGCCCTGCTCGTTGGTAACCCTGCCGCTAACGGCACTCATGTTGGGTGCCTTAACGTTGGTCTTCTCGCCTTCAGGCATTCTTGCTGCTTTTGCCTCCAGGCTTATTGCACCTTGTGCAAGCAAGGCAACAGCAGTAACTGCTAATACTTTCTTTTTCATAACGTCTGTATTATTTTTATCTTCGTTGTTTTGTTTTAATAGTTTATGCTGGTGTTGTTGTCAGCCACACCGGTATCGGTAGAAAGGTGCTTACCAATCTTGTTCATAATGAAAGCCCACTTCCATGAGTAGGGCTTGAGCCTTTTTACGGCAGCCTTGAGTCTTGACTTGAAATCTCCTGATGGGTGTTCGTCGCCAGCCAAGTGCATAGCGTAAGCCTTGCCCAATACCTGTGCACACTCCTTCTTTACTTCGTCTGGCACTTTCTTAGGCACCATTGTCTCCATAACTCCGCTAAGTGCAGAAGTGGCAAACCGCTCGCTTTTCTGTTGTAGAGTCTCCTTGTTGTCTTTCATTGAGGTTAGCGATTCTACCTTTTCGGTACGTATTTGCAGAGTTTGCTTGTCGGTATCAACGTCAATGAGGCGATAGGGGTGGGGATAGCTCACAGTAGAACCAGTCTCAATGTCGGTAAGTCCGTATTTATTAGAGATATCTTGTGCATGGAAATGTCCTGTGAAGCAAACCTTTATGCCCATTTGGGCAAGTCGTTTGGCATCTTTCTTCCAATTGTTTACCAAGTATTCCTTCATGATCTTGTCTTGCCATTTGAAGTGACTCACAATGCCATGGTGCATCATCATAATCACGTTCATACCAAGTTTATGAGCCTTTTGGGCTTCAGCCTGTATGAAGTCCATGGTCTGTGGTTTTATGCGACCAGCCGTAACACATATGTCCTTGTCGAAGTTGTTGTCTTCGTATCGGCATGCGTCTACAGCAATGAGTCGTGTCTTGTCGTCGAGTTGTACTACGTACGAGAGAGAGTTGGGGTCGGTGGCGAGTGCTTCGCCATAGCCATAGTCATTATATATATGTGTGAAGTCTTTGGCTGATACTGTTGTGGTACGTTGGGCGTTGTCGCCATTGTAAACCTTAGCATGCGGATTGTTAACGTCGTGATTGCCTGGGACAACGTATATTCTGATGCCTTGTGCCTTCAATGGTTTCAGATATCTGTCTACCAATAACTGATGTGAAATGCGTTCGCCGTCCTTGGTGAGGTCGCCCGTTATAAAAATAATTTGTGGTTGGTAGGCAATCAAATGCTTGCTTACAGAATCCAACAGTTCGGAACTCTCCACGAGCATCTTTCTGTCGTTGGCGATGTAGTTGTCAAATGCTTTTCCTTCCTTCTGTAGAAGTGATGGAGCCATAAGGTGAACATCTGATATTACAGCCAATCGTTTGAGTGGCATCTGTTGGGCGTAAAGTGCAGAGGTGCACAATAACGCTGCACCCATTGCAATCCTAAATTTATTCATTACTAATGCTGTGTCTTTTTTCGAGTGCAAAAGTATAAATGGAATATTACAACATAGTTTCTAAACTGTGAAGAAAATCCGTTCTTTTTTTAACATGCCTGTTATGTCATTGCAATAGTGTACATGTACTTTTGCATCCGTAAAAGATTTGACAACAAATCCTTAATAATAAGGTAAAGAATTTATATGATGTACAACGAGAAAAAGAAAATGATTTTTGTGGTGCAGGGCGAGGGACGAGGACATCTCACCCAGGCATTGGCAATGAAACAGATGCTTGAGAAAGAAGGACATGAAGTGGTAAAAGTGTTGGTTGGCAAGAGCCGAACCAGAAAGATACCGAAGTTTTTCACGAGGCAGATAGGTTGTCCTATTGAGTATTTTGCAAGTCCGAATTTCTTGCCGTCAAAGGACAACCGCAAGTTTCATTTGTTCCGCTCAATAGCCTACAATACAATGCTGGTGCCTTCGTATTTTTCAAGCATCAACATGATACGAAAGAATATACAGGAAAGCAGAGCCGACCTTGTTGTCAATTTCTATGAAATATTGTGTGGCATCACGTATTCGCTATTCCGTTTTGGCATACCCGAGATTTGTGTAGGACATCAATATCTGTTTCTGCACCCTGCTTTCCAAATGCCGGGAAAGTATCGCGTGTCAGAAAGTCTGCTGAAGTTTTTTACACGCCTCACTTGCATGCGAGCCACTTCAAAGTTGGCTTTGTCGATGCGTGAATATGATGAGGATGCAGCACAGAGTATAAAGGTGGTGCCGCCATTGTTGCGTAAGGAGGTGAGAACCACGGTAAGACATCGTGGCGACTATATAATGGGATATATTCTTAATGCAGGGTTTGCCAAGGATGTAATGGCATGGCACGAGAAGCATCCTCATACCCAGCTGCACTTCTTTTGGGACAATCGCGAAGCACCGGAAGAATATAAGGTTGACGACACGCTCACGTTTCATCGCATAAATGACGTTAAGTTCTTGCAGTTGATGGCTGGATGTAAGGCCTATGCTACTACTGCTGGATTTGAAAGTGTGTGCGAAGCCTTATATATGGGCAAACCTTGCATGATGATACCTGTGCATGTAGAGCAGGAATGTAATGCCGTGGATGCTGAAAGGGAACTGGCTGGCGTAAGGAGTTCGGATTTTGACATCAACAAGCTTAAGGCTTTCGCTCATGAATATGAAGATAACGTGGAGTTCAGAATGTGGGAGAATCGTGCCGAAACGTGCATCGTTGCAACAATAGAAAACATTTGTGAAGATTACTATAACAACAAGAGCACATCGATATGGGACTACCGGCAGGTGTGTCCTATGCTTGAACGTTGATGATGATTGTATTTTATAGTTTATTTAATCCGACCGATACAAGAAAACCATTTGACTTTTGTTGATTGTCGGCGTTTTTGTTGTATCTTTGTCATTAGTATAAAATAAAACAAACTATTAGGTTATGACGAAGAAGGAACTCTATACGCGTGTACTCTCTTATTTTCGCGAACTTCATCCCGAGGTGACTACCGAACTTGAATTTGGTTCGGTGTTTCAGTTGCTTGTAGCTGTTGTGTTAAGTGCCCAATGCACAGACAAGCGTGTCAATCAGGTTACGCCCGAATTGTTTGCGCATTACCCTGATGCACAGGCTATGGCTGAGGCTGATGAGTCTGAAATTTATGAATATGTAAAGAGCGTGAGCTATCCAAATGCCAAGGCGCGCCACCTTGTTGAACTCTCGCGTATGCTTGTTGATGAATATGGTGGCGAGGTGCCTAACGACTTTGATGCATTGCTGCGTCTGCCGGGTGTAGGTCGTAAGACTGCCAACGTGATGCAGGCTGTAGCGTTCGGCCAGTCGGCAATGCCAGTCGATACGCATGTGTATAGGGTGAGTCATCGCTTGGGACTGGTGCCGAGTACTGCCGACACACCGCTGAAGGTAGAGAAGATGCTGGTAAAGCATATTCCTGCCGAAGACCTGGCACGAGCTCATCATTGGCTGTTGCTGCACGGGCGTTATGTGTGCACTTCGCGCAAGCCACATTGCGACAAATGTGAACTGAGCGACATCTGCCCTAAAAAGATAGAGAACTCGAAACTGCAATAATCCTAATACACTACCTAACGTATGAATACCCAGATGTATCCGTTTCTACGCATTGCCATAGTGCTGGTTGCCGGCATTATGGTTGGCGACCTTGTGTATGTACATGTTCCGGTAAGAGTGGTGTTCGGGGTACTTGTGGCATTGGTGTGCGCCACTGTTGTGGCGTATAAGAAGGCGGATGCTAAGAAGTTGACCACATTGCTGCTGATGCTCGATGTGTTTGTGATAGGTATGTGGAATGTAGGTAGGGTGGAGCAGCGGTTGGATGTGCCTCTTAATAGAGGTGCGGAGATGTATGACGCTGTTGTTGCGGAACGGCCAGTTGTAGGGCAGCGTACTATAAGGTGTGTGTTGGCTGTGGCTGAGGGGCGACTTGCCGGACAGCGTATAAGCGCTTTCTTTCAGAAGGATAGTGTCATTGGCGATGAGCAGCGGCTGGCTGTGGGCGATGGTGTGCGGGTTGTGTCGCGGCTGAATGCCATAATCAATAGTCAGCGACAGCAGGCTGGGCATTTCGACTATGTGCGTTATCAGCGTGTGCATGGCATTGTGGCGCGTACATATATTAATAGTGGCAGTTGGAAGAGAAGCAGAGTGAGTATGCGCAGGCTTGGCATAATGCAGCGTGTGCTTATCGGGATGCGTTCGGCTCGCGACAGGTTGCTGTCGTATAATGAGATGCACAATATGTCGGAGTCGGCTTATGCTGTTGTGGCTGCAATGACAATGGGCGACCGCAGTAGGCTGACACGAGAGTTGCGTCAGTCGTATGCCGCTTCTGGTGCGTCGCATGTACTTGCCCTTTCGGGTTTGCATCTTGGTGTGATATACGGTTTGCTGTCGTTGATATTCGTTCACCGTCGCATGCGTGTGTTGGGTCAGGTGCTTGCCATGGTAGCAATATGGGCTTACGCAGCCCTTGTGGGTATGCCACCGAGTGTGTTGCGTTCGGCAACAATGCTCACGCTTTTTGCTTTTGTGGTGTTGACGGGTCGCCGACAGGTTTCGCTCAATACGCTTGCATTTGCCGCTGTGTTGCAGTTGGTGGCCAATCCGTTGGCTCTTTGGGATGTCGGATTCCAAATGTCGTTTCTTGCTGTGCTTGGCATCGTGATGCTCAATATGCGATTGAGCAATGTTGCAACTCCCGCTTGTATAGGTCGTTGGCGCGTGATAGGGTGGGTGTGGTCGCTTGTTAAGGTGTCGTTGGCAGCACAGCTGGCAGTGGCTCCGCTGTCGATGTACTACTTCGGTACATTTCCGTGTTATTTTCTGTTGACTAATCTTGTTGCCATACCGTTGGCAACGATTATTGTATATACCTCAATAGTGATGTATGCCTTAGGTTTTTGGGTATGGATGCAAGGTGTGGTGGCAACAATTGTGGGGTGGATGGCAACGCTGATGAATACATCGCTTGGATTTATAGCCTCTCTGCCTGGCGCTTGTATGTATGGTGTACATATAAACGCCAGGCAGGTGTGGTTGATGTATGCGCTACTGCTGGTAGCGTATGCAATGTCGTTTTATATAGAACGCAGGAACATGACTACTGCGTCGCGGTCGGCCTTGGACAAGTTGTAGAACTTCAAGGCTGAGTTGTAGGCATGAGAGTTCTTCGAGTAGGCATGCCACATGATGGCTTCTACCTCGTTGCGTGCACGACAGTCGTGCAGACGCTCTGTACCCGAACCATTTACGCCAGCAAGTCCTCTACCCCACAGTGGAGTTGTACGGCACCATGAACCATGGATGTCGTTGATCATATAGAGCTTGTGCTGCATCATATCCGAGTAAGGATATATGGTCTGGTTGGCATAACGTGGCAACTTCTTGTCGGCAATCATGTTTGGAGTCCAGTAATTGTCAGAGCCTGTCTTCCATGACGGACGATGGCAGCTGGCGCAACCAATCTCATTGAAAACCTTCTTGCCTTGCTGTACGCGAGCATCGTTGAGGTTACGTGCACGTGGAATAGCCAGACCACGATGCCAAACCATAAAGTCGTAGAACTTGTCAGCCGACATCTCTGGCTCAAAGTTGTGCCACTCGTTGTCAAACTGGTTAGTGCCTGGCTTAAGCAGATTCTCCACCTTTGTAGCAATCTCATCGTCGGTACTTGCCCAGAACGGCGATGTAGGGTCTTTCTTTATCTTCTCTATCACCTCCTTGTCGGCAGCCATTGCTGCAGCCCAAGCATTAGTGGTGTAAAGCTTCGGACGGTCGGGACGTGTCACATTGGTGATGTTCCAGATGGCGTTGGCTCCAGGTCCGTCCTGAAGTGTGGCACGTGTCAAGGCGTATGTGAAACGCTTTACCATCTTCTTGCCTTCCTGACCGTCGGCATACTTACCAGCACCTATTGTTGCTGTATACCATGCGCCGTTGGCAAAGTCGTTGGTGTTGGCATCCCAGAAGCTTGGGTTGACGTATTCGCTTACATCAGCCACCTTAGCAATGTTCTTGTAGTAGTTGGCTGTTGATGCATACTGAGCCTTGAGGTCGTCCTCGGTAATGGCATCGAGCAGACCAGTTCCAATCACTCCGATAGTTGACTCCATACGTACAGCTACAGCCTTGTTGCCAGTGTCGTATGGATTAGGACTTGTGCGGAATGCAGAGCGAGGAATTGTCACCTCTGGATAGATGAGCGAATACTTCTCGCCATCGGGGAACTGCATTGGCAGTCCGCTCTCCATTGCTGTAACTTCATGCCACTGAAGCTTTATCTGACTTTCGTCGATAGGTGCCTTGAATGGCTCTGTAGCCTGTGTCTGAGGCATTCCGGTAACCTCTGCTACATATCCTCCATCGTTGCTGTTGGCTCCATCAGTAGGATGATAAACGGCGAGCAGATAACCATTGCCGTTGCCATACTGTGTTGTATAAGAATCCATACGTCTGCCATGTCCGTAGTTAGGATGGCAGTCGAGACAAGAACGGCGTACTGAGGCAGGACCAAGACCGCCAAAGCCTGAAGATGCTGAAGTGAACTGGCGCTCAAAGAACTTCTCGCCTGCGTTGAAGTTGTCGATAAGTCCCTGCTCGTTTACTGCAGGAGCCTCGTCCTCGTAGCAGCCTGAAGCCACATTGTCGGTTGTGCCAAGCTCGCCGCCAGGATACCATTCCTCCTTAGAGAAGTTGCCTACAGCCTGACCCACATACTTACCGTCAGACTCGATAGGGTCGGCGCCATTTCCGTCTGGTGTCGGATCGTCGTCAGAACATGATGCCATTGAAAGCGATAGGCACATTGCCAACGACCCGAAGAGGTAAAATTTCTTATTCATAATGTATTTATGTGATATTGTTGTTTAAACATAATAGGTGGGTATGACATTACCTGCCACACCCACGCAAGTAGTTAATGATATTGTTATGTTAGATAGCGTCCTGCATGTTAATCCATGAACCAGCATTGTTAAGTTCCTCGTCAAGGGCTGATACCGCATCAATGCAATCCTTAACGCGCTGTGCACCCGGCTCCTCAACAAACGACTTACCGCTGTTCTTGGCTGTCTCAAGAGTCTGGATGGCTGTGTTGAGGGCGTTGACAAGGTTGTTATAGCCTGAGTAGTTCATCTTCTTGAGCAGGTTGAGCATAGAATTCTCGGCAGGTGTTGTTGCGTTTACGTCGCGTGTGCCATAGAGAGAGTTCTTGATTGAATAGATGTTGTCCTGATAGTCGATGAACGAACGGTGGCTGTAGGGAGACTCGATATAGTCGATTGACTCCTTCTCGCCATCCTCTGTTGTGCCACCATGACCGGTAGCAACACGATAAGCCTGACCCAACTTCTGGTCGGCTACCTCAGCACAGATGTTTGAGCAACCGCCTATGAAAATCTGGTTCATAGTGCCCTGCCATGAGGTATAGCCTGTTGTAGACGACGGAGAGAGTAGGTTCTGGCCAAAGCACATTGTGCCATTGGAAGCAAGACCATTGTAGCGGAGTGTGCTGAACACGTAGCTACCCTCGCCGCTGAGGATTGCCTTTGTCTCGTTGCTTGCTGCGCTACCCATCCATGTGAACTCAAGAAGAGCTGTGATGTTGCGTACGTCGGCAGCTACAGCCTGAAGGAAGGCAAGCTCGTCGATACCCTTTACTGATGTCACACCCTCGTCGGTATCATTGGCCTTGAGAGCCTCTACAGTACGATGTGCGCCATTGCGGAAGAGTACGAACTCCATACCGTGGAAACCAAGTACCGACTGGAACTCTGTGTTGTGCTCAGAAACAAACTTGGCAGGGTTCTCGCTCTTGAAACCTGCGATAAGGGTCTCATTTTTGAGTGCTTTCTCAAGTTCGTCACGGTCGAGTGGCCATGAGTCGATATGTGGGTCAAGTTGGTTGTCTGTTGCCGAACCGAAGAGGAATGCCTCGCTGCGCTCCCACTCACGACGTGTGTCCTTGA
>ERZ1034680.168-NODE-168-length-44428-cov-17.399162_pt1 | contig 44428 bp, 45 predicted proteins | sample MGYA00520639_ERZ1034680 | MGnify/ENA primary metagenome ERZ1034680 (study PRJEB33766, sample SAMN09781760) | gut metagenome | biome: gut microbiome | host: Homo sapiens | place: Madagascar | study: EMG produced TPA metagenomics assembly of the PRJNA485056 data...
CTGGCGGTCTATCTCTTGTTTTCGGTTGCTTGCTTCCTTACCGTACATGAGCATTTATTCCCGGAAAAGCAGCACGGAGAAACCTCCAGATGTGTCTTTTCGCCCATAAAAATGCTTTGTCAGGATTTATGTAACGGATAGAGATGTCTTGAAATCAAGCATTTCTAGGAAATATGCATAAAAGAAAGTAGAGAGAAAAGATATGAAGACATTAACGTTCAAGAATGGAAAAGCTTTCGACTTTCGCGACACCAGCACCATCAATACTCTGGTGTATGACTGCACAACCTTCGCGGCTCTGGATGCTATCAAGGCGCAGTTTGAGGTAGCGGACAACCTTGTCGGCGGCACCTTTGATGGGGATACTGTCACCAAAGTAGTGTATACCGGAGCACAGGTAGAGCTTGGCGAGGACGGAAAGATTGTGGCGCGCTTTACAGTCAGAGACCTGACCGAAAAAGAAATTCTGGAGCAGAGAGTAAGCGACCTTGAGGACGCTATGGCTGATCTGATCGCATAAGGAGGGTATCAATATGCCATTTTATCCGTGTCGTGTGGGGGGGGTAACATAAACTTAAATAACGTTGTACACAAAGCATTCCTGGAAGATAGCGGTGATACGTGGATTACCACTTATACGCTAGAAACGAATTATAAGTGCGGTCACGTTGTTGCCTTTAATGGAACTGCAAGCTCCGTTTATGTCAGCTTGAACGGAGTCGAGCAAGAGTGTGAGTCAGCCCAAAAAGGTGAAAGAGTTTTCAAGAGTGTTTTGCTTCGCAACCTCAAAAAAGGCGATGTGTTGGTGGTTCGTGGAGCAGGAATGGGTATCTTTATCAAGTAGTAATTATCTTCACAAAAGGAGAAAACTATGACCAAAGCAAAGGCAAGGATTTTAGCAAGGTGCGTCTATCGTGGGTCTAAGGCTATTGATGACATTCCGGCAGAGTATCGGGATGCAGTGAGAGAAGAGTATTATTTGCTCTTCGGAGAGGAGCTTGTATGAGTTTCTATCCGTGTCGTGTTGGGGGGGGTAATGGTATTGACCCAGATAAGATAAGACATCCAATTAGCTCAGGTAATGACTATGATGCGTCACCATTACAGCGATTGAACTGTATTACTTATAACAACAATACAGGGGTATCCACGTTTATAGCTCCGGAAGATTGTGCATTTGTATATCTATACGGAGGAGGAAATTTTAGTGGTGGAGCATTCAAGTATGAAGGGACGGGAAAGACAATATATGCAGGTTGCACTTACAACGTAAATTATAAGCTGGGCATGTTTGCAGATGTTAAAAAAGGTGAAAAGATAACGTGGACTCCGTTAGCACCACAATATTCATCTGGTTTTTCTGGCGCTTCCTTCATCATTTTGAAATAGGAGAATCATAAATGCCATTTTTTAATATTGGTGTAGGTGGTAAAAATCTTCCATCAATAACTTATGGACAGATATCAGAATACGAATCGGCTAGCGGTATGCCGCATGATTATGATCTGAATATTTATTTCGGAGATCGGCATTGGACGACAAGTGCTGTAAATACGAACATTTATATTTATCGTATAAGCGAAAAAGCTAAAAAGTACAAACGGCTTAGAGCACAGATTTATTACCGGCATCAGCAAGGTTCAGGCTTTAATTTAACTGGTAAAAACTGCACATTGACTACTGTCAGCAGAGAGGTAAGCGGAACTACCACAACATATGTTGTAGACATTACAGATATGACCGGAGATTACTCAACTATTACGATTGTCAACGGAAATATTACGATGTCGGCAGGAATCGAAATCATCGAAGCAGAATAAGGAGGACAATATGCCATTTTATAGATGTGGGGGGGTAACAAGAAATTGGAATTAGCAGATTATATGTCGGAGTATTCCGTCGTTGGGTGCGGAGCCAAGGCAAAGGTTGCATCGTATACGTATGCGATCCCAGAGAACGTCGATGCTGTCATGGTATTTGCAGTTTACACATATAACACGGCAAAGGTATTGACCAACTTGTCGGATGTCGTGATTTGGCTCGATAAAGATCACAAATCAGGGACTTGCACTCAGATGTTTGATGGAGGAAATGCAATCTCTGTCACTACGACAGCAACCATTAAAAATGGATCGCTGAAGATTGTTACGAGTAACACAAACGGCGGGGTTTCATTCGTGCTTCTTTCAAAGAAATAAAAAAGGAAAACCCAGCCGCGGCTACACCGTGGCTGGGTTTTCCCATTCAATATGAAGTTCACGCTTCTGCTGGGCACAATCGGTCAGATACAGGTTGATTAGTGTCTGATAAGGAATACCGGATTCCTCTGACTGATGCTTGAAATAATCAATCGTATCCGCATTGATGTTTATGGTAATCTGCTTCTTGAGATTCTTGGTATAAGGATTTTTCCGGGCGTTCGTGAAATTATATTCGTTTCTCATACATATCACCTCCAGTATTGTTCGGATTCGGCAGAAGTCGCTTTTCTTGCGGAGATAATCCGAATAACGGAATCAGATTCGCGGTAGCAGTGGCAGACGACAAGGAGCTTTCCGGAACTGCTGTTTCCGAGAATAATGAAACGATCTTCCTCTATGGAATGGTCCGGATCATCTATGACAAGAGCATTGTCATCATAGAACACGGAAGAAGCCTCTTCAAAGGAAATTCCGTGCTTCTTTTTGTTTATGGAGTTTTTGTTTTCATCCCATTCAAAACGAATCATGTTCATAATTACATTATAATTATAAATACAATTTGATCAAGTACATGGTAAAGAAAGGACAATCAGAAAAATGAACACAGTAATAACGGTAGTACTTGGTATCTTCGGCTCCGGGACCTTCTGCAGCCTGCTCACGCTGGGGTTAAACCGGTACTGGCAGCAGAAGGACAGCAAGGCCGCAAGATCCACATCAGAGAGCAGGATGATACTCGGCCTTGGCCATGACAAGATCCTGTATCTGACAGATCGGATGGTGAAGAGGGGAGCAATAACGCTTAAGGAAAAGCGCAATCTCGAGTATTTATATGTTCCGTACAAGGAGATGGGTGGAAACGGAGACTGCAAGATCGGATATGATGCTTGCCAGAAGCTCCGGATCGTCTCAGAGGATGAAGCTGAAGTGCTGGATTGGGAAATTCGGAAGAGGAACGGAGAGGCGGAGCTGTGAAAAACAGAATATGCGGAACAGATATCGTCCTTGCGCTGATCGGCGTGGGGACGATTCTTTTTATTCGAAAAGTCTTCGAGACTTTTGTGCTTACCGGAGCTGAGCCAGATGCTCTGGTGACTGGATTTTTTGGCTTTGCAACCGCAGAGGCGGCAATCTGCTGGCGGATCCATGAGAGCAAAAAGAAGCGGCAGAGAAAAGAAGAGACAGCACCGGATGAGGGAGACTTAGACATAGATGCAGACCCGAACGAATACGATGAGCGAAACAAAGGAGGCGAAGGATGAGCGAATCGACATTTAGAATTGTGGAACTTGCAGTTAAGCTGCTCGCGGCTGTACTTGCTACTTACGTAGTGCCGGCAGCGGCGAGATGGATCAGGCAGCAGATGATCCAGACGGAGATTGGAAAGGCAGTGCTTGCCGCACAGCAGACGCTCTGGCAGCAGTCTGGAGAAGTCCGGAAAGACTTCGCGATGCGGGTGGCCAGAGCCGCGTTGGATGACTTGCATATCAGTATGTCGGATGATCAGCTCTCTACACTAATTGAAGCAGCTGTACTGGAGCTGCATAGGAGCTATCCGAAGGAGAAAGAGAATGACCACTCAGCAGACAATTGAAAAAGCAGTGACATGGGCGATCCAGATCGCACAAAGTCCGACTCACGGGTACGATCAGACACGCCGCTGGGGACCGGACTACGACTGCAGCAGCCTGATGATATCGGCATGGCAGCAAGCCGACGTACCGGTCAAGGACGCCGGAGCAACCTACACCGGCAATATGCTTCAGGCTTTCTTACGCTGTGGCTTTGAGGATGTGACGGCTGAGATCAACTTAAACACAGGCGCAGGACTGCAGAGAGGGGATGTACTGCTCAATGCGCAGCATCACACGGCCATGAGCATCGGGAATGGCCAGATTGTACACGCCAGCATAAATGAAGCTGGGAAAGCAGTAGGGGGCAAGAGTGGAGATCAGACAGGGCGTGAGATCTGTGTGCGGAGTTACTATCGGTATTCAGGGGGATGGGACAGAGTCCTCAGGTATGTCAGATCTGCGAAGAAAGAAGAGACAACACAAATGAAACAGTATGCGGGAATCATAAAGGTATCGAGCTATCTCAATGTCCGTTTAGGACCGGGCACGCGTTTCGGCACGGTCAAGCTTGGAGGGCAGGAGATGCGGTTGCCTCCCAACATGGTAGTCAGTATCGACAAAGAAACAGAAGAATGGGGCAGGTTGACCGGTACCGGATACTGGATCTCACTTCAGTATTTACAAAAGTGATGTGGAGGATCAAATGGGAGCATTGATATTACTCACCTGTGTTGGCGTGGGTCTTGGCGTGATCTATCTTGCCGCACTTGCGGCGGTCACGGCTGCTGGAGTACTGATGTGGTGGGGTTGAGATTATGAGGGAGGCGTTTTTCGTCTCCCTCTTTTTTTTATTCTTATAAAAAGCATTGACGTGGGGATATCATATGCAAGATTTGGCTATTTAATGCTCTGAAAAGCATAGCTTAATATTAAAAGCAATCGCAAGGCTAAAAAATAGTGGACACGGAATGGACACGAAATCAGAAAAAAGCCTGATTTTAAAGGATTATTATACAAATCTTGCAGGTTCGATTCCTGTCAGCCGCAGAAAGCTAAAAACCTTGTATTCTCAACGAAAGTGCTGAAAAACGTTGAAAATACAAGGATTTTTTCATGTTTATTTAGAAATAATCCCCAGACACTCTTATGAGTGCCTGGGGATTGCAAATATCATGCTGTTGATTTCTCATCCTATTCACAGGAAACCGGCGATACACGGAAACGGTTCATACTGACATGGCTGCCGTCTCTGACAGAAAGTCCGATCTGTCCCGAAAGGTACGGATGGTCGGTGTCGGTATATTGCAGAACCTCATTTTCGACCTGCGCCTCGATCCTGTTTCCGTTGGCGGTTATGCGGATTCTGACCGGCTTGTCAGGAGCCCATTCAAAGGACTTTTCGGTTAAGATGCGGTATCCGTTGCTGTTCTTTAAGAGGGCAATCTTATGATCCAGCAATCCGATCGCATAAGAGCGAACGCCTCCCTGCACACGGAAATTTACCATGTGGAAGCTTCCGGTCCGCGGAGTGATGAGAAACTCTGCAGAATAATCGGTCCAGTGATATGCTCCGGTGTAGCATTCGGCAAAATCAGAGCATGACAAATGCAGTTCATTTTCCGCGAGATACATGTGACCGGTCAATCTGGTAAACTGGCTGATTTCGCGGTGCAGGCCGGGCCATTTTTCTTCCTTGCTGTAGGCCATATCATAGGTGTAATCCGGGCATCCGTCGATATAGAAATCATCAACAAAGCCTGCGCATTCAAAAGCGGGACGTAGTGTGTTTATTCCGGTGAAAACAAACCCGATCTCGTCAATCAGTACGTTCTCCATCTGAGGGATGGAGTAAGACAAGGACGCCCATTCCCCCTTTTTCATTCCAACCGAATCGCCGTAATAAACTCTTCCGGAGTAGCCATCATGGAAATAAAGTCCTGCTGTTATCGCATCCGCTTCCGAATAATCCGGGATGAATGCATTTCCGTGTATGGTCTGCCCGGGGTAAATGAGCGGTGAGAAGCAGGGATTATACCGGTCATCGCTGAAGTCGTCCGGACAGTAGCAGGTCTTTTTATAAACATAAACATTGCTTCCGGAAGGCACAGAGGTAACCGTGAATTTTAAGGATCTGGCACCTGTGTGAGCAGCTTCGGAGGAGTTCTCAATCCGGATATTGGAGGATCCCTCCTGCTTGAGCGCGTCGTCGTCCGTCTTTACATGCATGGCATGCGTGGATCCGGGAAATTCAAAATGGCAGGCATCAATATGGCTGTCAATGATGTCCTTCCACGGCTCCGGCGGTGTTTCGCCGGAAAGCGCATAGGCGAGCTTCGTGATATAGAGCGCTCCATAGGGAATATCCATGTTGTTTAAGGATCCGATTACGCTGGAGCATGCCAGAAAATCATTGACGGGCTCACGGAACTTCCGGTAGTTAATCGCATTCAGACCACCCCGAACGCCCATAATTGTGCTGATGTTGCCGACATTGCAATCGGTATCCCATCCGCACATGCAGCCAATGGCAAGTGTGCGGTCAAAATCACCTTCGCCATAGAGAAGCGCCAGAATCATGACACAGATGTTCGGAATGATATGGCAGTTTCCGGGATACCGGTCATAGCCAAAGTTTTCGTAGATGTATTTGAAGCCGTCCTCCCAGGTGCTCTCCGGATTCCGGTCATAAAAGTGCATGACAGAGCGAACCGCTCTTGTGTATTCACAGTCGGAGGAAATGTAGGAAAGTCCCTTTTCAATGATGCTGCGGATGTCATTTTCTTCGAAGGCATAGCTGATGCATGCCGCAATAAAGATTCCCCCGTAAATCCCGTTTCGGTCATGCGTTACGCTTGCCGCCTCTCTGGCAAGACGCGCAGCAAGATCCGGATTCCCGGGTGCGACCAGTCCCCAGGTATCGATAAAAATCTGACCGCCGATCTGTTCGGCTGTAGCGGCCCCGTTCTGCTCGATGCTCCCGCTTCTGGGAGCAGGAATTCCGTTCCGCAGATTCAGATAAGCCGTGTGTTCGGTGGAAATTCCGTAGCCGCCCCACCAGAAGAAGCCGTGCTCATAAGGAGCATAGTTTAATAAAGCGTCGGCGACATCCTGGGCACAGAAATCCTTTCCCTCATCCTTATAATGTCCGGAATCCTCCAGGCCGCGAAGGAAAAAGAGCGGCCCGTTTGTGTCGTCATCTGCCGCAAATAATTTGTAATCCTGCGGATAGTCATCCAGTGTTCCATAAAACTTTTTGATTTTCTCGTAGGTCCAGCTTTCCACCGGAGCGCCATATCGAACGCCGATCACCTTTGCAAGCCATCCGGCATAGATCTTTTCAATATATTCTTTTTTCATCTTTCCTTTTGCCTTTTCTCCTTTTCCCGTTGTGATTTTGATCGTGTTCGGCAGAATTCAGAGTCATACTTTTATTGACTAAAAGAATGGAACGCTATATATCTAAAACAGTAAGATTGCAAGCAATGATTTGCAATACGATGGATAAAAATGGGCATTAAGCACAAATGTAAAAGTATAGAAACTTTCGCTTGGACTGATGATTTTCACATAATAAATTTTACACAATGGGGGTTACATTTTATGAAAGATTTTTTGAACGACTTGATTTATGATCCGAATCCGGCTCCGATCACAGAGCCGAGATTTCAGATGGAGAGCGTGGAGGATCTTCCGAAGTCGGAGCGCTTCTCACTGACCTGCAACGGAACGGAGCGCCCGGTATACTGGACCGATTCCTTCAATTATGTTCCTGTGGTCGTGGATGAACAGGAGGAGCTGGATATTACGGTTACGATCCATGATGAGTTTCAGGAAGTTGTCATTCGCCCGACCAGCTATGGCATCCATTTTGAGCAGGAAGGCAACAAGCTTCATATTCACCTGGATCAGCCGATGAAATTTACGATTGAGACAGATGGCGGACTTCACAACGCGCTTTTTGTACTCTGCTCCAGAAGAATTCCGAAGCCGGAGAATACAACGATTTATTTTGAAAAGGGAAAAGCATACAACGTCGGTGTGCTGACCTTAAAGCCGAACGACACGGTTTATGTGGAAGAGGGGGCTGTTGTTTCTGGCTGTGTGTACGCAGACCACTGCGACAACATTTCCATCGTAGGAAACGGAATAATCAATGGTGCCTGCTGGCATCTCCCGGACAGCAATGCAGACCGGTTCTTTATTTATCTGAAGTGGTGCAACAATGTCAGACTGGAAGGCTTCACGGCGGTGGACGGACCGTCCTGGCATGTCGTTCCGGCGGCCTGCGATCACGTTCTGATTGATAACATCAATGTGATGTCGCGTATTGTGACCGGTGATGGAATCGACGTGACGAGCAGCCGCTTTGTGGAGATTAAGAACTGCTTTATCCGTGCGACGGATGATTGCATCTGCATCAAATCTCATGCTCTGATCGGAGATACCTCGACGGTCAGAGAGGTGACGAAGGTGCATGCGCATCATAACGTCATCTGGAATGCAGAGCCCGGAAATGCCATTGAAATCGGTTACGGTCTGCAGGCCGAGGTTCATGATCTTCTGTTTGAAGAAAATGATATCATTCACTGCCAGTATGAAGGGAACATGGGCGGAGCTGCGATTTCCATCCACCAGGCGGACGGCGGTCATATCCACGATATTCGCTACAGAAACATTCGCATCGAGCAGGCGGAGCAGAAGCTGTTTGATATCAAGACGCTGCTTTGCAAATATACGATGCAGTGGGAAAAGGGAATGATCGATGACATTCATTTCGAGAATATCACGGTATTGAACGGCGATTTCCCGGTTTCCACGATCCGTGGTTTCCAGACGCCGGAACGCGAAGTGCGGCCGCATGATATTTATTTTGACAACATTAATATTCTGGGCAAGCACTGCAAGACGTTCCAGGATCTTCGCCTGATGAACGAGCTGGCGAATGATATCTATATTGATGGTGAGAGAACGTTTGTTCAGAACAAGTTCTGAGGGGTACCGGCTGCGGGATTGGCGATGTGAACATCACATTATATGAGGATGGAATACATGACTGACACAAAAATACTCCCTGATATTGATTTGGGGATAACAGAAAGAACCGGTATTTTCTACGGAACCGGTGCTTCGGAGGGAATTCCGAATCCGTTCTGTGACTGCGAAATGTGTAATCACGCAAGAAAATACGGTGGAAGAAACATTCGGAAAAGGTCATGCTTTCGCGTGGGAAAAGATTTGATGATAGATATGGGGCCTGATATTTTTTCTCAGGCCCTGTTATATGGCTCTCTCCGTGATATTGAGCATGTCCTGATTACGCATACGCATGACGATCATTTTAATTTCGAGGCTCTGGGCCTGATCATGATGGCAACCGTGCACCGGCATAAGCCCATTCATTTTTATCTGACCGAGCGGGCGTATGATTACATCGAAGAACTAAGAAACAGCCCGATTGCATTTGGCGGAGACCTCAGGAGGATGGAGAGCCAGGGGCTGTATTATTTCCACCTCCTTTCCTGTTTCGAAACCTATGAGATCGGGAGGTATAAGGTGACTCCGGTAAGAGGCAATCACCGGGGGAATATGCCGGACGAGAAAAGTGCCAACTATCTGATTCAGCTGCCGGACGGGAAGAAGCTTCTTTACAGTCTGGATACGGGGCTTTATTCTGAAGAAACCTTTGAATTTCTGGAAAACGCGGGTGCCGATATCTGGGTGACGGAGTGTACCTTTGGAAATTTAAGCCCGCAGGAGGAATGGAGCGCGCATTTATGTGTGGAAACGCTGATGGAGCAGACAAAGCGTCTGGATGAGAAAAAGGCGCTGGCTCCCGGATGTCCGGTTTACGTTACGCACATTAACCACTGTCATACGGCTTACCATGAGAAGCTTCAGAGCCTTCTGGACCAGACGCAGGGAGAGCATCCCTTTACAGTGGCTTATGATGGCTTGCATATTGAACTGTAAGCAGGAAGGAATGAAATGAGATCATATCCGAAATGGCTTTCTGACGCGGTTTTCTATGAAATCTATCCGCAGTCCTTTGTCGTGTTTCGAACTGCCTGAGGAAAAGAAAATGTCGGATGTAAAAAATCATTCAAAAACACTTGATACAATCGCTTTGCTGCGGCGGCTGGAAAAGCCGAAGGGAAGGGTGGACGTCATTCTGGATACAGACACCTACAATGAGATTGATGATCAGTTTGCGCTTTCCTATATGCTCCGGTCTCCGGAGAAGCTGAATGTGAAGGCGATTTATGCTGCTCCCTTTCATAATGAGAAATCAAATGGACCGGCGGACGGAATGGAAAAGAGCTATCAGGAGATTCTGAATATTCTGGAGCTTGCGGGAAGAGCGGAGCTGAAGCCGGAGGTGTACAGGGGCTCGCTTCGGTATCTTCCGGATGAAGAAACGCCGGTGGATTCCCCCGCTGCGGCAAATCTGGCGGAGAGGGCAATGGAATATTCTCCGGACCGGCCTCTTTATGTGGTTGCGATCGGAGTGATTACGAATATTGCTTCTGCCATACTGATGAATCCGGAAATCATTGATCGCATCGTAGTCGTATGGCTTGGGGGCAATGCGCACAACTGGCCGGACAGTCATGAGTTTAATCTGTTTCAGGACATTGCGGCGGCAAGAATTGTTTTTGGCTGCGGAGTCGCCCTGGTTCAGCTCCCCTGCAGCGGAGTGGTATCTTCCTTTGTAACAACGGGTCCGGAGCTGGAATACCATCTTTCCGGGAAAAATGCACTTTGTGATTATCTGATGAAGACGACCGTCAGCGAAGGCCTGAGATGCTCGGGCGGTCAGCCCACCTGGTCACGCGTGATCTGGGATGTTACCGCAGTGGCATGGCTTCTTGACGGTAATTTTGAGGATGATTACCTGGTGGCCAGTCCGATTCCGGAATACGACCATCACTACAGCTTTGATCCCACCAGGCATTTGATCCGATATGTGTATCACATTCACCGGGATGACCTTTTTGAGGACCTGTTCCGGAAGCTTTCGCAGTGAAATCGTTAAATCATGGATGGGCGATATCTTTGATGGTGACTGTATTCTTCATGACTTTCTGGCTTCTTTCTGAGGCAGGATGGATATTGAATAATGAAACCCGGACGCCGATTTTCAGGCGCCCGGGCTTTTTTTCAGAGATCCTGCTGTTGGTTTTCTTTTTGACCATCAGCAGGTATAATATTATTTCGGATGTGTATTTTCAGAAACAGGATTGAGACTGATGTTCAAGGACAGACTGATTGATTTTTATTACGATACAAGAGAATTCCTCAGAAGGAACAAAAAGGTTGTGATGCCATTGTTCCTTCTTCTGTGCGTTTTGATTACGGTAGGGCTCGCTTTTTCGCTGCGAAGACAGACAAGGGAAAAGGCACAGGAGGCAGCGTCCCTTGCAGAAACGGAGGAAACCCCGGCGGAGGAAGTGGAGCTGGAATTAAATGCATATGAGGATGTCGATGCTCTGTTCCAGAATTATTACAGGGCAGTGGCAGAGGGAGATGCAGATACCATTCAGAGCATCAGTTCCGCACTTTCTGACGAGGAGAAGATCCGGATCCAGGAGCTCGCCAACTATATTGATTCCTATACAACGGTTGACGTCTACACCAAAAAGGGACCTGTGGACAACTCCTATGTAGCTTATGTCTATACGAAGCTGAAGCTTAAGGATCACGAGTGGGAGATACCGGGACTGCAGACCATGTATGTCTGCACCAAGGATGATGGAACTCTGTATATAAATAATGATGAAACGCAGCCAAAGACGGTTTCAGAGTACATTCAGCTGGTATCGGTACAGGATGATGTGGTAGATCTGAATAACCAGACCTCTGCGGAATACAACGATCTTCTTGCTTCGGATGCGGAGCTTGCGGATTATCTGGATCAGATTGCATCAACCATTGATATTTCTGTTGGACAGCAGCTGGCGGCCTTGAATGCATCCCGAAGCGAAGCGAATGAGAACACAACCTACCTGAGAGCGAAGACGGATGGTGTCAATATCCGCAAATCGGCCTCTGCAGAAGGAACAAGGATCGGCTCGGCCTCTGCAGGAGACAAGTTCCAGCTGGTGGAAGAGCTGGCAGATGGATGGAGCGAGATCATCTTCAACGGACAGTCCGCGTATGTAAAGAGCGAGTTCTTCGATAAGATCGAGCCCGGTGCGGCGGATGATAGTCAGGAAAGCACTTCCGGGGAAGCCGGGCAGACGACGTCGGAAGATGCTTCGGACGATGCTGGCTGAGGATGCATTTTCGTGGGGAAAAGCATCCTGATTCGGAAAAATGTCCTGTCAAGGATGCATTTTCGTGGGGAAAAGCATCCTGATTCGGAGAAATGTCCTGTCAGGGATGCATTTCCGTGGGGAAAAGCATCCTGATTCAGAGAGATGTTCTGTCAGGGATGCATTTCCGTGGGGAAAAGCATCCTGATTCGGAGAAATGTCCTGTCAGGGATGCATTTCCGTGGGGAAAAGCATCCTGATTCGGAGAAATATCCTGTCAGGGATGCATTTTCGTGGGAAAAAGCATCCTGATTCGGAGAAATGTCCTGTCAAGGATGCATTTTCGTGGGAAAAAGCATCCTCAAATCATAGAGCCAGCAGATAGAGATGCAATGAGTGTAAGCTTACCGGCTTACGGCACAGGATGGGAGGTTTGAAATGAGCAGATTGAATGTAGGAATTCTCGGGTGCGGTGCCATTGCCGCGACGATGGCGAATACGGTACGGAAAACCAAGGGCTTTTGCATGTATGCGGCGGCTTCCAGGAATCTGGATAAGGCAACCGGTTTTGCAAAAAGAAACGGAGTACGGAAGGCTTATGGCTCCTATGAGGAGCTTTTGCAGGATAAGAAGGTGGATCTTGTCTACATTGCAACACCTCACTCTGAGCATTTTGAGCATGCAAAGCTTTGCATTTCCTATGGAAAGCCCTGCCTTGTGGAGAAGGCATTTACGGTTAATGAAGCACAGGCGAGAGAGGTGTTCCGTCTTGCGAAGGAGAAGAATGTTTTCATTACGGAGGCAATCTGGACAAGATATATGCCGTTTGTCCGGACAATGAAGGAGGTTCTGGCAAGCGGCGTCATCGGAAAGCCTGTCTGCCTGTCGGCAAACCTCGGATATGCGATCAAGGGCAAGGAGCGCATGGTGGAGCCTGCACTTGCCGGAGGGTCCTTACTTGATCTTGGCGTATATCCGCTGAACTTTGCCTCGATGATGTTCGGAGATGACCTTTTACGCGTGGAGGCTTCCTGCACGTATACGAGCAAGCATCTGGATGAGCAGGACAATCTGACACTGATTTACAAGGACGGACGGATGGCTGCATTGACCGCAACGATGCTCGGGACGACGGATCGAAAGGGCACCATTGTCGGAACAGAAGGCTATCTTGTGATCGATAACATCAATAATTTCGAGAGGATGACGGTCTATGACGGGAAGTATAAGAAGATCGCTTCCTACAAGAGACCCAGACAAATCACGGGCTACGAATATGAGCTGCAGGCCTGCCGCATGGCTCTTGAGAACGGATGGCTGGAGTGTCCGGAGATGACGCACGATGAGACCATCCGGATGATGCGGATTTGTGACGTAATCCGAAGACAGATCGGTGTGATCTATCCATTTGAGAACGGATCGGTTCCGGATCCGGTCAAGGTGGAAGAAGGTGCAACCTCACAGGTTGAGGAAGTGATCGAGATTTCGCCGGAGCTTCAGATTGCTCCGCAGGAGGATGCGACGCTTTTCATGGAAGGACCTGTGGCAGATGCGGTGGATGCACAGGTGATCGCGGGCGAGCCGGAAACTGCAGAAGCTGACGGCAGCATGATCGCGGGCGAGCCGGAAACTGCAGAAGCTGACGACAGCATGATCGCGGACGAGCCCATTGCTGCAGCGGATGTGAGTGCTGGCTCAGAGCAGGCAGGCCCCGATATGACAGAGGAAGCTTTTGCGGTGTCGGAGAAAACCGGTGAGTCAGAAACACCGACAGAAGTACTGACAGATACATCGACAGAAACACCGGCAGCAGCACCGGCAGAAGTACCGGCGGCTGCAGACTGAGGAATGTGATGGCAGAACGAGTGGTTGTAGGTATGTCCGGCGGAGTAGATTCCTCCGTCGCGGCATACCTTTTGAAATTACAGGGATATGAAGTGATCGGCGTCACCATGCAGGTGTGGGATGCGGCCTGCTCCTTACAGATGGAGCGGGAGGGCGGCTGCTGCGGGCAGAGCGCTGTGGATGATGCAAGGCGAGTCTGCGGACTTCTGGGAATTCCGTATTACGTGATGAATTTCCGTGATGTTTTTCAGGAAAAGGTGATCGATTACTTCATTGATGAATATTTGCAGGGGAGGACACCGAACCCATGCCTTGCCTGCAATCGGTTTGTGAAGTGGGAGGCACTTCGGATCAAGGCGGGTGAGATTGGAGCACGTTACCTTTCAACGGGACATTATGCCCGGGTGGAGCAGCTCCCCAATGGACGCTATACGCTCCGGAATTCCGTGACCGCAGCGAAGGATCAGACCTATGCGTTGTACCGCCTGACACAGGAGCAGCTTGCACACACGCTGATGCCTGTGGGAGATTATCATAAGGATGAGGTCCGGAGAATGGCAGAGGAAGCGGGAATTCCGGTTGCGAAGAAGCCGGACAGCGAAGAAATCTGCTTTATCACGGACGATGATTATGCCGGCTATCTGGAGCGAAATGCTGCGGAACGGATTCCGCCCGCAGGACGCTTTGTCTATCGGGACGGAACGGATCTTGGACCGAACAAGGGCATCATCCATTATACCGTGGGGCAGAGAAAGCGCCTTGGGATTGCACTCGGACATCCGGTTTTTGTGACCGGGATCGACGCAAGGACCAATACGGTGTATATCGGCGAGAACGAGGATGTTTTTGCGGATACGCTGACCTGTCGGGAGCTGAACTTTATGGCGATTTCGGAGAAGGAGCTTCCGATTGGAGAAAGCCGGCGCGCAGAAGGGAAAATCCGCTATGGAGCAAAAGCTGTGCCATGCACCATCACAAGGACCGGCGAGGATGAGCTGACGGCGCGGTTTGACAGTAAGGTCCGGGCGATTACGCCGGGACAGGCGGCGGTGTTTTATGAGGGAGAGCACATCCTGTGCGGAGGCAGCATCTGCGGATAACGCACATGCAAAAACATCTGCAGATAAATCATCTGCAGATAATGCATCTGCGGGATGGACGATGAGAGGAAATGATGAAACGGGCACTGGTAATCGGAGCAAATGAAGAAGCGGTTTTTTCCATCCGGATGGCGCAGCGGCATGGCCTTTGGGTGGATGCCATGGATGGCAACGAAAAGGCAAAGGGGCTGCCGGCGGCCGATGAGGCTTATCCGGTGGACATCAATGATCTGACCAGGGTGTTTGAGATTACAGACCGGCTGCAGCCCTGCGTGGTGGTGCCTGCGCCCATTGGGCACTGCCTGACTACCATCGGCGCTGTCAACGACAGATATCATCTGGCTGGAGTTTCACAGGCAGCCGCAGAGAAGTGCACGGACAAATACCGGTTCCACCAGGCGATGAGAGAAGCAGGACTTCGGAATGCGGAGCTTGTTTTGCTGAAAGAGGGGCAGAAGGTCCGGGAAGAAGAGCTTTCCGGGATGACCCGGTTTCCCGTGATTGTAAAGCCTCGCTTTGGCTCCGGAAGCCGCGGTGTGGAAATCTGCGGAAACCGGCAGGAGCTTTTATGCTTCCTTCAATATGAGCTCGGAAAAGACACCGGACTTCCGGAGGATTACATCGCGGAAACCTGCATTCCGGGACCGGAGTACGGCGTGGACGGAGCCTATGTGGACGGAGAATTCCGGATGGTTTTGCTTCGCCGCAAGAAGAATACGCCGCCGCCTTACCGGCAGTGTGTGGGATACTATGCGCAGCTTCCGGAGGAAGAGCCTGCTTTCTATGAGAAATGCTGCCGGCTGATGCAGAAAACCGGCGAGGCCATGGGCTTTCGAAACTGCGTGGTGCATGCGGATCTGATTCGGGAAAGAAGAGAGGACGGAACGCTCACGGATGAGCCGTTTGTCATTGAAACCTCGGCAAGACCCTCCGGACATAACCTTTCGAATCTGTTCACCCCTCTCTCGACCGGCGTGACGCTGGTGGAGGATTTTCTGAAGCTGGCACTCCCGGAGCTGATGGACAGCCGGAATGAGAATAATGAGAATACAAAAGGGCTGTTCCGGCCGGAGAAGACAAGAAAGCTGCTGATCCGGTATTTTGACCTTGCAAAGGGAACGGTCCGGTCCGTGCCGGATCCCGGGGAATTGAAGGAGCGTTATCCTCTGCTGGACTACGTATGTCATATCAGGCCCGGAGATCAGCTGGCGGAGGTAAGAGACGGCGCCTCGGTGATGGGCCGCGGCTATTATATCCTGGAAGGGGAAAATGACGCACAGCTGGATGCGGCGGATGAGAAGCTCCGCGCGGAATTCTGTGTGCAGGCATAAGGACAGATGGTGGGAAGAGATGAGAAATCTGGCGATGATTACCGCGCGGGGCGGCAGTAAGAGAATCCCCGGGAAAAATATCAAGGAGTTCTGCGGAAAGCCGATTCTGGCCTATTCCATAGAAGCGGCGTTGAAAAGCGGCGTGTTTGATGAGGTGATGGTTTCCACGGATGACGACAGGATTGCAGAGATCGCAATCCGATACGGCGCAGCGGTGCCGTTTCGGAGATCAGAAAAGACGGCAGGAGACTATGCGACGACGGACGAAGTCATCGCGGAGGTTCTGGAGACCTATGCAGAGCTGGGAAATTCTGCGGAGCGCTTCTGCTGCATCTATCCGACGGCCCCGTTTCTTACGCCGGAGCGTCTGAAGGCCGCGATGGAAATGCTGGATGAGCATGAGTCGGTTCTTCCTGTGGTTGGATTCTCCTATCCGCCGCAGCGGGGCTTTGTCGTGCGAAACGGCTGTGTGGCGAGGTGGATGCCGCAGTATGAGACGGCAAGGTCGCAGGACCTGGATAAAATCTATCACGACGCCGGTCAGTTTTATGCGTGCAGAAGCGATGCCTTTTTCCGCGGCCGGACAACGGATGTGGAGGACATGGTTCCGCTGGTTCTGCCGGAGAAGGAAGTGCAGGACATTGATACAATGGAGGACTGGGAGCTCGCAGAACAGAAATACATTCGAATGAATGCGCAGACACATGCCAACCCATTGAGAGAAAAGAAGGTAGAGAACGCCTGATGCAAACCCCTTATTATGAAATTGAAGAACAGAAACTGAATGAGGACATTGCGCTTCTTAAGGGCGCTCTGGAGTCGGGATGGGGAAAAAACTCGGTTGCGGCCTGCTCGGTGAAAACCAATTCGCTCCCGTGGCTTTTGAATCATTTCCGGCAGAACGGCTTCTGGACGGAGGTGGTTTCCGCAGAGGAATATGATCTGGCGATGCGAATCGGTTTTGCTCCGGATAAGGTGATTTACAACGGTCCCATCAAGGACAGATGCGTTTTTGAAAAGGTGCTTTCGGATGGGGGACTTGTCAATCTGGATTCTTCTATGGAGCCGGAATGGCTTTCGGAAATGGCGAAGAAATGCACCGGCAGACCCCTCCGCGTCGGTCTTCGGGTCAATGTGGATTTCCGGAAACTGGTGCCGTCCGAGGTTCCTGCAGAGGAAGAGGGCAGCAGGTTTGGCTACTGCGAGGAGAACGGAAGCCTTGCGGCTGTGATCGAAAAGCTTCGCAGCATACCCGGAGCCGAGGTGGCGGGACTTCATCTTCATTCGTCGACCAAGTCGCGCTCGGTGAAGGCATATGCGGCGGTTGCGGCTTTTGCGGTGTCTCTTGCGAAAAAGTACGATCTGAAGGAGCTTTCCTACATTGATATGGGCGGCGGCTATTACGGCGGCGTGAAGGGAAAGCCGGATTTCCGTGATTACGTCCCTGCAATCGCCGGGGAATTGAAGAAGTATTTTGACCCGGAGCAAACAGCACTGATCCTGGAGCCGGGAGTTTCGATGGTGTCATCTTCTTTTACCTTTGTGACCTCCGTGCGCGATGTGAAACGGATCGGAGAGCACGTGTACGTGGTGACGGACGGGAGCCGCGTGAACCTGAATCCGCAGGTGACGAGAAGATGGTACCCGCATCATCTGGAATATAAGACAGCGGACGACGGAAGGGGAGGAGCAAGAAAAACGCTTCCCTCGCAGATGATCTGCGGAGCAACCTGCATGGAGTATGACCGCCTGTTTGAGGAGGAAAATGCGCCGGAGCTGAAGGAGGGGGACCTTGTGATCTATGACCTTGCCGGCGGATACACCATCTGTCTGACGCCTCTTTTCATCCACTATTTTCCGGCTGTGCTGGTAAAAAAAGAGAATGGAACTCTCTATACGGCGCGGGAGCAATGGACAAACGACGAGTTTCTTGCGGGGAATCATTGGACGTAATGGATGCAGGGAAAAGCACCTGCAAGGGAACAGATACGAGGAAAATGAAATGGAACAGCTTGCAATTGACGGGAGAAAAATAGGGCCGGGAGAGAAGACCTATATTGTGGCGGAGATGTCCGCCAACCATCTGCAGGATTTTCACAGAGCTGTGGAGATCGTGCATGCGGCGGCAGAGGCCGGCGCGGATGCGCTGAAGCTCCAGACCTACACGGCGGATACGATCACCATAGAGAGCGATAAGCCTTATTTCCGCATTACGGGCGGAACGCTCTGGGACGGGCAGACGCTGCACGGCCTGTATGAGGAGGCGTATACGCCATGGGACTGGCAGCCGAGGCTGAAGGAGGAAGCGGAGAAGCTTGGAATGGCCTGTTTTTCCTCTCCGTTTGATCCCACTGCGGTGGAATTTATGGAAGAGATGAAGATGCCGGCGTATAAGATTGCGTCGTATGAAATCACGGACATTCCGTTGATCCGCCAGTGCGCGCGAACGATGAAGCCGGTGATTCTGGCGACAGGCGTGGCGCATAAGGAAGAAATCGCGGCTGCGGTGCAGGCCTGCCGAGAGGAAGGAAACCAGCAGATTATCCTCCTTAAATGCGTGTCTGCGTACCCGACGCCGTATGAGGATGTTAATCTCAGAATGATGCCGGAGCTCGGGAAAACCTACGGAACGCTGTGCGGCCTGTCCGATCACACGATGGGCTCTGCGGTTCCGGTGGCAGCGGTGGCTCTTGGAGCCTGCATGGTGGAGAAGCACATGACACTCAGGAGGAGCGACGGCGGTCCGGACGGCGCTTTTTCCATGGAGCCGGAGGAATTTGCGGCGATGGTTCGTGACATTCGCTGTGTGGAGAAGGCACTTGGCGTGTCGGATTATCATCTGACGCCGCAGCAGGAGGAGGAGCACAGCGGTGTCCGTTCTCTGTTTGTGGTAAAGGATGTGGCGGAGGGAGAGCTTCTGACGTCCGACAATATCCGGTCCATCCGGCCGGGGGACGGGCTTTCGCCTGTCCGCATTGACGAGGTCCTCGGCAAAAGAGCGGCGCACCGCCTGGAGCGCGGAGAGCCGCTTCGTGAAGGAGATTTTGTTTCGTAAGCTGCCGGTGGCGGCAGGGAAGAGAGAGCAGACAATGAGAATTTGGATCCGCGCGGACGCAAATGAAGAGATCGCATCCGGACATCTGGCCCGCACGCTGTCCATCGCGGGCGAGCTTCGAAGGCTTGGCGCGAGGGTGCGCTTTGTTCTTGCGGAGGAGGAGAGCAGAAGCTGGCTGCAGAGGCTTTCCGGAAACCCGGATGAATGGGAGGTGTCCGTTCTGGGACTTTCCTACGGGAAGCCAGGCGAAGAGCTTCCGCTTCTTGCAAAGCTGGCGGAAAGGGAGCAGCCGGATTGGATTCTGGTGGACTCCTATGCGGTTTCCGGAGACTGGTTCGAACAGCTACGGAGCACTCTTGCAGCTTCCCTGCAGGAAAAACAGAGAGAGGAAAATCCGGCACCGGGGCTTGCCTTTCTCGATGATGAAAGAGCCTTTGATCCGGCGGTGGATCTTGTGATCAATTATGATCCGGACGCTGAGAGCCTGCAAAGCTTCTATCAAAAAGCGCCATTCCGGCTTCTGGGACCGAAATATGCGCCTCTTCGGGAGCAGTTTGCGGATCTGAGGCCGGCAGTCCGGCCTTCTGTCAGGAAAATTCTGATTTCCACGGGTGGAACGGATCCCTATGGCATGGCAAAGCGCCTTCAGAAACCGGTGCAGTACGTGCCGGAAACGGCAGTGATGGCACCGGGGTATCCTCGTGTGGAGAAGGTTGCAGAGCTTTTGCTTGGCTGTGATCTTGCAATTTCGGCAGCAGGGACAACCTTGTATGAGCTCTGTGCGGCCGGAGTGCCGACGCTTGCTTTTTCCATGTCGGACAATCAGGAGCTTTTTGCGAAGCAGATGGCAGCGGCAGGCGCGGTCACTTATCTGGGCGATATCCGGAATCAGGAGGTTCTGGCAGAGCTGGAGAAAAACGTGGCTTCGTGGCTTTCGGAGCACGGCGCAGCCAAAGAGCACGGCCTGTCGGAAGCGGGAGAGCGCAGTGCGGACAAGGCTCTGCTTCTGAGACAGCAGGAATCCGCCCGCATGCATGCATTGACAGACGGGCTTGGAAGCAGGAGAATTGCAGAGAAGCTGATACAGATTTCGGACGGAGCTCGCTCCGGAAGGAAGGACAGGCAGCAGACTGGAGGCATGAAATGAGCTTTGAACTTAGAACGTATTATCCGCCGGATTTTACCGGAGAGAAGTTTCGCAGTGCGAAGGAAGCAAGACTGGAGCCTGCGCCGTTTGATGCGGTTGCGCCGCTGGATTTTCATGCGATGAGTATTTTCCCTGAGTATTTCAAGGTAAAGGGGGAGTGGCTTCTTGCAAAGGATAGCCGGATGGACTGCGTTCCGGTCTATGAAAACGGAGAGATCGTTGTCCGGGAGCCGCGGCTTCTGAAGAAGGGGGATCTTGTTGTCTGCGGACGCACCGAGGACTGTGAGGATGGAATTTATCTGTATGCAGACGGCTTCCGCGAGACCTCCGGAAAGAAGGATACCTTTGCGTTTCGTCAGGGCCGGTCCCGCGAGACTGCTTTCTCCAAGGATTATGATGAGATTTACGATCTTCTTCGCTATGAGAAGGATCACGGATATGTGGTCTGGGTGATGGGCCCTGCCTTTGCGTTTGATTCGGACGCCAGAAATGCTTTTTCCAAAATCATTGCCGGCGGCTATGCCGATGCGGTCCTTGCGGGAAATGCACTGGCGACGCATGATCTCGAGGGTGCATTTCTTCATACGGCACTTGGTCAGAACATTTACACGCAGGAAAGCCAGCCCCTTGGACATTACAACCACCTGGACACCATTAACCGTGTGCGGTATGACGGCTCCATTTCGGAGTTCATCCGCAGGGAACACATCGACAACGGCATTATCTACAGCTGTGAGAAATATCATGTTCCTTACGTGCTTGCGGGTTCGATCCGGGATGACGGTCCGCTTCCGCCGGTTCTTGGAAATGTATATGAGGCACAGGATGCCATGCGCGCACAGGTTCGCAAGGCAACAACGGTGATCTGCATGGCGACCATGCTGCATACCATTGCGACCGGCAACATGACGCCGTCTTATCGCGTTCTGCCGGATGGAACGGTACGTCAGGTGTATTTCTACTGTGTGGACATTTCGGAGTTTACCGTCAATAAGCTGGCGGACCGGGGAAGTCTTGCGGCACACGGGATCGTGACCAATGTGCAGGATTTCATTGTGAACATCAGCAAAGGGCTCGGGCTGCAGTAAATATTTCTGTAATGGAAAAGGGGATCCCCTCCAAACGGATACCAGTCATATGGGTATTCGCCTGGAGGGGATCCCGATTTTTTATTTCACGGCATCAATCATTTCCGTGACGGCCTGAATCATATCCCGGACCGCCTTTGCGGAAACCGCCGGGTCGGAATTTACTGCGTAGTAATAGAACTTGATCTTGGGCTCTGTTCCGGACGGGCGGAGAGCAAACCAGCTGCCGTCTGTCATCGAAAACCGAAGGACATTGCTTGCGGGGATGTCCTGATAACCGTGCAGATAGTCGATGGTTTCCGCGACGCAGAAGCGTCCGAAGCTCTGCGGCTTTCCTGCGCGGAAGGCGTCCATGATGCGCCCGATGCGGGTTGCGCCCTCCTGCCCCTTCAGAACAATGGAAATCTGATTCTCTGCAAAATATCCGTACCTTTGATAGAGCCGCTCCAGCGCATCTGCGAGTGTGAGGCCCTGTTTGCGGTACCAGGCCGCCATCTCTGCAATCAGCATTCCGGCAAGGATTCCGTCCTTGTCGCGAACCTGCTCACCGGGGGCACAGCCGATGCTCTCTTCGTAGCCGAAGAAATAGGAATAGCCTTCCTCTTCAAGCTGCGGGATGCGGCCGCAGATATTCTTAAAGCCCGTCAGCGCCTCGAAGACATGAATGCCGTAAGCTTCACAGATGACACGTCCGAAATCTCCGGTCACAATGGATTTGATCATTGCGGCTTTCGCGGGAAGTCTGCCCGCTGCCTTCTGGCTTTCTGCCATGTAAGCAATGAGAAGGGCACCGGTCTGATTGCCGTTTAAGGGGAGATAGCCGCCCTTTCCGTCCGGGATTTCGATCGCCATGCGGTCGCTGTCCGGATCTGTTGCAATGAGAACCTCGGCGCCGGTCTTTTTCCCAAGCTCCTCGGCAAGACGGAAGGCCTTCGGATCCTCCGGATTCGGATAGCCGACTGTGGTAAATTCCGGATCCGGCTCCGTCTGCTCCGGAACGAGAAGAAAGCTTGTAAAGCCGCGCTCTGTCATGACCTGCGAGAAGGGCAGGCTCCCGGCTCCGTTGAGCGGTGTATAGACAACGGGAACGGTCTTGTCGAGCTCAGAATCCGGGCGCTGTGCCATGGATTTTACGTAGTCCAGGTAGTCCCGGTCCATCGGCTCGCCGAGCATGGTAAGAAGCCCCTTTTCCTTCGCTTCCTCCAGAGAAAGGCTGCCGAAGGAATCGAACAGGTCAAGCTTCTGAATTTCTGCGAGCATGCCGTCAGACACGGCGCCGGAAATCTGCGCGCCGTCTGCCCAGTAGACCTTGTAGCCGTTGTATTCCTTCGGGTTGTGGCTGGCCGTCATGTTGATGCCTGCAACGGCGCCGAGCTTCCGGATGGCGTAGGACAGCTCGGGCGTCGGGCGAAGAGAAGGAAACAGGAACACCCGGATGCCGTTTCCTGTGAGAATCTGTGCACTCAGCTCGGAAAACTCTCTGGAGTGATAACGGCAGTCATAGGCGATGACTACGCCGCGGGAAATCTCCTCGCCGGAGTGGAGAATGTAGTTGGCGATGCCCTGCGTGGCGCGTCCAACGGTGAGCGTGTTCATGCGGTTGGTTCCTGCGCCGCAGATGCCGCGAAGTCCAGCGGTTCCAAAAACAATTTCCTGATAAAAGCGGTCTGTGATCGCCGCCTCGTCTCCCTCGATGGAAGCAAGCTCCTCATGCATCGGGTCCGCAGGATCCAGGCGGTCCAGCCAGAGCTTATATAATGATTGAATTTCGGGTGTCATCCGCATCCTCCTTTCAGAAGGCAACTCGTTATGAGTGCTCTTTTCTGATGTTCTGATTTTCCGGTGTTGTATCCATACGGTTATTTTACCACAGGAAGAGGAAAAGCATTCCTTTGGTATCAGAACGTGGTATGATCACGTGGTATAAGGGGATAAAAAGAAGCTGCCGGTGACCGGCAGAAATTATTTCAGGAGGGAATGACAGAATGAAAATCTATTTTTACGCATTGAGAAAATTCGATGAGTTTTCGTTTGCGCGCGAGTATGCAGAGAAGTACGGGATCGAATTTGATTTTACGACGGATTATCCGGACGAAGAGAACTATCTTCTGGCAAAAGGAGCCGATGCCATCAGCATGACCCCCTGCGACATGTCGGCAGCGATGGTGGAGAGATTTGCGTCCATCGGAGTGAAGTACATCCTCTGCCGGTCCATCGGCTATGACCATGTGGACCTTGCAAAGGCTCGGGAATGCGGCATGCGAGTTTCCAACGTCAGCTATCCGCCCTCAGGTGTTGCCAACTATGCCATTATGCTGGCGATGATGCTGCAGCGAAGAATTGTCAGCATCCTGAAGCGGGCCGAACTGCAGGATTATTCTCTGAAGGAGAAGATCGGGGAGGACATCAGCTTCCAGACCGTCGGCGTCATTGGAACGGGCAAAATCGGAAGAACGGTCATCGAGCATCTTTCCGGCTTTGGCTGCAGGATTCTGTGCTACGATCCCTATCAGAATGAAGCGGTGAAGAAATATGCCAGGTATGTATCCCTTGAGGAGCTTTTTGAAAAATCGGATGTCATCACGCTTCACACCAACGCGACGGAGGAGAACTACCACCTTCTGAACAGGGAGGCCTTTGCACGGATGAAGGACGGTGTCCGGATTGTCAACACGGCAAGAGGAAAGCTCATTGACACCGATGCACTGGTGGAGGCACTGGAGAGCGGAAAGGTCGGCGGCGCAGCACTGGATGTACTGGAGAAGGAGGACGGACTCTATTATTACAACCGGATCGGCGACGTGATCGCAAACAGGGATATGGCGCTTCTTCGCTCCTTCCCGAATGTCATTCTGAGCCCGCACACTGCCTTCTATACCACGCAGGCGGTTGGCCACATGGTGGAGGGCTGCTTTGAAGCTGCGGATGCCTTTGCGAGGGGCGTTCGGACGGAGCATGAGGTGAAGCTTCCGGAGGCATAGAGGAAGCTTTTAACAGGGGAATTTTACAAGGGGGATTGCAATGAAGGACAGAAAGGATAAGAGAGAACGGAAGGCTCCGCTTTATAAAAGCTTTGGCTATGCGTTTGAGGGAATCTTTCACACAATCCGGAGGGAGAGAAACATGCAGATTCACTGCGCGGCAGTGGTTCTTGTCATCCTGCTTGGCTGTCTTCTGCATATTTCGAAGGCGGAGTGGATCGTCTGTCTGATCCTGTTCGGGATGGTGATGGGCCTTGAATGCGTGAACACGGCGGTGGAGGCTGTGGTGGATCTCGTGACGAAAGAGCGCAGACCCCTTGCGAAGAAGGCCAAGGATGCGGCAGCAGGTGCGGTTCTGATTGCGGCAATTATGTCGGCAATCATTGGAGGTATCATCTTCCTGCCGAAGATCATGGGTGTTATAATGTAATTGTTCAGCACAGTCCGAGGGCTGCTGAACGGTTGGGGATCATCATTCAGTAGACAGAAAAGTCATCATGGGAGGTACATTATGGAACTTGGAGACGGAATTAAGAAATTCTTTCTGCTTGGAATTGGTGCTGCGGCTACGTCGGTAGAGAAGTCGGGTGAGATTCTTGGTGATCTTGTCAGGAAGGGCGAGCTCACTGTGGAGCAGGGAAAGGCTCTGAATCAGGAGCTGAAGCATAACGCAGAGGAGAAGAAGAAACAGGTCGAGGCTCAGAAGAAGGAGAAGAACATCTCCGATCTTGTTGCCGGACTTTCCGCAGAGGATCTTGAGAAGCTGAAGGCTCAGATCGCAAAGGCTGAGGAAGAGATGGCAGAGAAGCCGGAGGAGACGGCGGAATAAGCTGCCGCAGAATCCGCACAGATTTCGGAAAGAGCCGCAGAATGGTCTGCGGCTCTTTTTTTCGGCAGCTTGAGGAAAGGGTACGTGCATATGCCTCAGAACGCAGAAACAATGAAACAGGAAGAGCAGAGCAGAAAGAAAGCGGAGGAAGCCGCGGACAACCGCTCCAGAATGAAGGAAATCCGGCAGGTGCTGTCGAAGAACAAGATTACGAGAGGGATTTCGCCGGAAAAGCTTCGGGTCATTCTGGAGGAACTGGGGCCGACCTATATCAAGCTTGGTCAGATCATGTCCCTCCACTCGGACATTCTCCCAAAGCGCTACTGCGACGAACTGATGAAGCTGAATTCTGAGGTTGCGCCAATGCCGTTTGAGATGGTGGAGGAGGTTATCAACCGCTCCTATCGCCAGAGCTGGCGCGAGGTTTTTGCCTCCATCGATCCGACGCCGCTTGGGTCTGCGTCCATCGCGCAGGTGCACAAGGCTGTGCTGAAAACCGGTGAGGACGTTGTCGTCAAGGTGCAGAGAAAGGGCATCTATGATGTCATGGCAAGAGATATCAGTCTGCTGCACAGGCTGGTTCATCTGATGCCTCCGGTCGGCGACCTGAAGAATCTGGTGGATCTGAACATGGTCCTGGATGAGCTCTGGAGCGTTGCCCAGGAGGAGATGGATTTCCTGAAGGAAGCCGCCAACATGGAGGAATTTGCCCGGAACAACAAGGGCATCGCCTATGTGACCTGCCCAAGACTCTACCACGAATATACGACGAGCCGTGTTCTTGTGATGGAGTATGTGGAAGGCGTGGCCATCAATGACCGGGAAGCTCTGACGGAGGGCGGCTACGATCTTCATGAGATCGGGACGAAGTACGTCAACAACTTCATCAAGCAGGTGATGGATGACGGCTTTTTCCATGCGGATCCTCATCCCGGAAACGTGAAGGTAAGCGGCGGCAGGATCGTCTGGATCGACATGGGCATGATGGGACGGCTTTCGGAGAAGGACCGCCGCGTCATGGTCAAGGGCGTGCAGGGAATCGCACTGCATGACATCAGCATGGTGGAAAATGCGGTCCTTGAAATCGGCGAGTTTCGAGGGAAGCCGGACCGGGCGAAGCTCTGGGAGGACCTTCGGAAATTTCTGGATGATTATGGCTCCGCCGCGATGGGCGGCATCGATATCGCGCAGGTTCTTGCGGATCTCATGGAGATCATGAAGGAGAACGGGATCAGTCTCCCGCATGGCGTCACCATGCTCTGCCGGGGACTTGCGCATGTGGAGGGAGTGCTTGCGCAGATCAGTCCGGACATCAACATGTTCCAGATTGCAGTCACCAGGTTCACGGAGGATTCGGTTCGTCAGCTTGACTGGAAAAAGGAACTGGAGAAGAGCGGTCGTCTTCTGTATCGCACGGCGAGAAAGGGAGCAGAGATCCCCTCTCTTACGGCGGATTCTCTGAATGAGTTTCTGAACGGCAGATCGAAGGTGAACATTATTCTGGGAGCTCAGGACGAATTTACGGTAGTCGCGTATGCTCTTGTGCGAAATCTTGTCATCGGTGTGTGCATCGCAGCGCTTCTTATGGCCTCGGCAATCATCTGCACGACCGACATGAAGCCGAAGGTGATGGGAATTCCGGTGCTGGGGGCGGCCGGCTTTGTGTTTGCGCTTGGCGCCAGCATGTTCCTTGTCGTGCGCAACATTTATTATCGTTACCGGAAGCCGAAAAGGGATCGAAAGAGGAAAAAGAAATAAAGCAGCAGAAATCGTATTTTTCATAGAAGCAAGGGGAGTGTATTTGTTATGAAGAAGAGCAAACTGATCGGAACGAAGGATTTCTACCACCGCGTTCTTATGGTAGCGGTTCCGATTATGATTCAGAACGGAATTACGAATTTTGTCGGCATGCTGGACAACATCATGGTGGGACAGGTGGGAACCGACCAGATGTCCGGCGTTGCCATTGTCAATCAGCTGATGTTTGTGTATAACCTGATGGTTTTCGGAGGTCTGGCGGGCATCGGGATTTTTACGGCCCAGTTTGCGGGAAAGGGCGATGAAAAGGGCCTTCGCTATACGATGCGAATCAAAATCGTGATGGCACTGGTGCTGACGGCAAGCGCGACGCTCCTGTTCTTCAATGGCGGAAGCAGTCTGATCGGCATGTGGCTGAAGGGAGACAGCGCGGCAGGAGATGCTGCGGCCACCATGGCGGCTGCGGAGGGATATCTGCGGGTTATGCTGGTCGGAATGGTTCCCTTTGCCGCAACACAGGTACTCTCCGGAACACTGCGCGAGACGGGCGAGACGATTGTGCCGATGAAGGCAGGCGTGGTTGCCGTTCTTGTCAACCTCGTCGGAAACTATATCCTGATTTACGGAAAATTCGGAGCTCCCGTACTCGGAGTTGTCGGCGCGGCAATTGCAACCAACATCTCAAGATTCGTGGAATTTCTGTTCGTGCTCGTGTGGCTTCTCCGGCATCTGGAGAAGAACCGTTACATGGAAGGACTGTTCCGGGGCTTCTATGTGCCGGGGGATCTGACACTTCGCATTGTCATAAGAGCGTTCCCACTCCTTCTGAATGAGACGCTCTGGTCGCTTGGAAATACGGTGATGTCGCAGCAGTATTCTCTTCGGGGACTCGATGTCGTCGCGGCCTTCAATATTTCAAGCACCATCTGCAACGTTTTCAACATCGCCTTCATTGCGATGGGAGAAGCCATTTCCATTCTGCTCGGCCAGGAGCTTGGAGCAGGACGGCTGAAGGAGGTGAAGGACGATGCCTACCGCCTTGCGGCATTTTCCGTCTTTCTGTGCCTCATCAGCGGAACCGGGCTTTTCCTTGTCGCTCCGTTCTTCCCGCTGATTTACAACACAACGGAAACGGTGCGGGAGTTTGCAGCCGGTCTGATCCGGATCAGCGCAGTCTGCATGCCTCTGTATGCTTATGAAAATGCATCGTATTTCACGCTGCGCTCCGGAGGAAAGACGTGGATTACGTTCTTCTTCGACTGCGGCTTTGTGTGGGCGGTATCTCTTCCGCTCGCGGCGGCTCTGATCCACTTCACGACACTTCCCATTCTGCCGCTGTACCTGGCGGTACAGGCAGTTGAAATTCTGAAGGTGGCCGTTGGCTTTGTGCTGGTACGCCGCGGCAAATGGATTCATGACCTCACGGTGTACTGAGCATGGATAAGGTATTATCCTACACGCTGCTGCCGGAGGATCTGGACCGGACGGCTGGCGGTCTTGTCAATCTGGTTCTGAAGAACTGCGTCCGTGTGACGGGACATGAAATCAGCGCTGCGAAATTTCTGGAGGATGGCATCACCTGCGGCGGGAGACTCATTCACGTGTCGGAGCGCATGCAGCCGGGACAGACTCTTCGCGTCCGGCTCCCGGAGGAAAAGGATGCAGGAAAGCTCATCGCGTCCCCCGGTCCGATTCACATTTTATATGAAGATGAGGATCTGATCGCCGTGGACAAGGCCGCGGGAGAGGTGGTGCATCCGTGTCCGGGACATTATGCGGACACGATTGCCAACTATCTGACCTGGTATCTGCAGCGCGATGCCGGCCCGGATGCCTCAGGACTTCGGATTATCGGAAGGCTGGACAAGGAGACCTCAGGAGTTCTTGTTTTTGCAAGAAGCAGGGCGGCGGCAGCAAGATTGCAACGTCAGCGCCAGGAGGGTATTTTCATTCGTACCTATCTGGGGATCTGCGAGGGAGCGTTTCCCAAGGAAGAACCATGCGGCACCATTGACCTGGATATGGAGAAGGTGCCCGGAGTTCTTATGAAAATGAGAACCTGTACAACAGGAATGCGCGCGGTGACACATTACAGGGTTCTTGCGGAAGGAGATGGGAAATCTCTTGTGAGATTTCAGATCGAAACCGGAAGAACGCATCAGATCCGTGTGCATATGGCGGGGATCGGACATCCCCTGTGCGGAGATACACTCTACGGAAGGTCGGCGCAGCAGGAGGGATTTTTGCGGCAGCAGGGAATATATAAGGATGAGGGCGGCTGTCAGCATGTAAAATCCATGCCGGAAGGAAACGGAGAAGGGAGTAAGAGGGCACTTCTCCATGCGCTGTCCGTGGAATGCAGACAGCCATTCTCCGGAGAGAAGTTATCCATCTCTTCGGCAATTCCGGATGATTTTCTGCAGGTTACGAGAGACTGGGTGAAAGACGGAGCGAAAGACTGCGATACGTCATCCCTTTATTGACATAAAGCGGAAGAGCCGTTACAATACCATTTGTCTTTCACATAAAGACAGATGTCTTTTCAGCAGAGCTATGAGCGCAATGGCGCAGGGAACAGCGGCGCCATTGTGTTTTATTGTATCTGTTTGCAGCCGGCAATAAAGGGGGCCGGGGGGACAGATGCCATTGGATAGCGAGCAATATTTTTTATGGAAGAGAGGAAAGAAAGTTGGCTAAGTATGTTGTAAAACGTGTGCTGCTGGCGGTTGTTACGATGTTCCTCATCTGCTTCATTACCTTTTTCACAATGAATGCGATCCCCGGCGGACCGTTCAACGGTGAGAAGGCGAAGTCTGAGGCAGTCATGCAGGCATTGAACGCCCGTTATGGTCTGGACAAACCCGTAGAGGTGCAGTTCGCAAATTATATGAAGAATCTTTTTCACGGAGATTTTGGCATATCTCTGAAGACGGGACGCAGTATTTCCCAGACGATTTTCGAGTCGTTCCGCGTTTCTGCGAAGCTTGGTCTGATGGCTGTCCTTGTGGCACTCATCTGCGGCATCGTGCTTGGCTGTGTTGCGGCACTGAATCGCAATAAGTGGCCGGATCACATCATCATTTTCTTTGTTACGCTGTTTACCGCAATGCCGAGCTTTGTTGCGGCATCGTTTCTGCTCCTTGTGTTCTGCATCCAGCTTGGATGGGTTCCGGTCTGGAGCACCAGCAATCCGAACTATGTACTTCCGGTCATTGCACTTTCCCTGTCTCCGATGGCGTATATCACGCGTCTTACGAAAACCAGCATGCTGGATGTGCTCGGGCAGGACTATGTGCGTACTGCAAGGGCAAAGGGTGTGCATCCGTGGAAGGTGATCTTTGTTCACTCCCTGCGGAATGCCCTGATTCCGGTTATCACCTATGTCGGACCCCTGATTGCCGGCATCCTGACCGGATCTCTTGTTGTAGAGAAGATCTTTACCATCGGAGGACTTGGCTCCAAATTCGTGGATTCGATTACCAACCGCGATTATCCGATGATTATGGGTACCACAATTTTCCTTGCATTCATCATGATTCTCATGAATCTGATCAGCGACCTTGTGTACAAGCTGGTTGATCCGAGAATCACACTGGATTAAAGGAGGGAGGAACGAGATGGCACAGAATTACGATATTCCCACACCGAAGAAAAGGCTGCTCAGCCTCCAGCTTGATCCGGCTAAATTTGAAAAGGCATCCGCAGAAGAGAAGAAGCAGCAGGATGTCATGGCGGAGTCCACAACCTTCTTTAAGGACGGCATGCGGCGTCTCAGACGCAATCCGCTGGCAATGTTCTCCATTGTTGTTCTGCTTCTGGTTATACTGATCATGATCTTTGCACCGCTGGTCGTTCCTTACAGCTATGAGGAAATCATCAGTGTGGAGGGTGTTCGCGACAAGAGAGCAGCAAACCTTGCGCCGTTTGAATACTCCGATATGGAGAAGGCGTACATGGAGAAGTATAACGTCAAAGTGTTCCCTCACATTCTGGGAACCGATGAGCTTTGCCGTGATTATTTCATCCGTGTGGTATACGGAACCAGAGTCTCCTTCATGGTTGGTATCTTTGCGGCTGTGATGGTAACGGTGATCGGTACCATATACGGAGCGATATCCGGATATGCGGGAGGCAAGGTCGATCTGATCATGATGCGGATTGTCGATATTATTTATTCGCTTCCGGATCTTCTGATCATCATTCTGCTGTCAGTTGTATTCAAGGAAACAATGGATTTCTCCAGTATTCCTGTCATCGGAAAGCTTGGCACCAACATGGTATCTATGTTCATTGTATTCGGTCTTCTGTACTGGGTCGGCATGGCGCGTCTTGTGCGCGGTCAGATTCTGACCATCAAGCAGAACGAATACGTGCTTGCCGCAAAAGCGATGGGCGCAAGCTCCGGACGCATCATCCGGAAGCACATCCTGCCGAACTGTCTGTCCGTCATCATCATTATGGCGGCGCAGGAAATTCCGGCCGCGATTTTCACAGAGTCATACCTGTCCTTCCTGGGACTTGGCGTTTCTCTTCCGATGCCGTCCCTTGGCTCACTGGCCAATGCAGCCCGGTCGGGAATGCAGTCCTATCCGCTGAAGCTCGTATTCCCGGCAGTTGCAATCATTCTGATTGTACTGTCCTTCAACCTGCTGGGGGATGCCATGCGTGATGCCTTTGACCCGAAGCTGAAGAACTGAGGAGGAGCCGGCAATGTCAGAAGAGAAAGTAATTACCAATATCAATGAAACCCCGGACAGCGGGGCTGCCGGAGCAGAGGAAAATGTTCTGGAGGTCAAAGACCTGCACACGTCCTTCTTTACGGATTCCGGAGAGGTTCAGGCTGTCAACGGCGTTAGCTTTAATCTCGGAAGAGGAAAGATCCTCGGCGTGGTAGGAGAGTCAGGCTCCGGAAAATCCGTTACTGCCTATTCCATCATGCAGATTCTTGCTTCTACCGGAAAGGTTGTAAAGGGAGAGATCCTCTTCAACGGCGAGAATATCCTGAATTACAACAAGAAGCAGATGGACGAATTCCGCGGAGAAAAGTGTTCCATCATTTTCCAGGATCCCATGACTTCGCTGAATCCGACCTTTACGGTTGGATGGCAGCTTCGTGAGGCACTTCGTCTTCACACGCAGTACAAGACCAGATCCGCAGCAAACCGCCGTGCGATTGAGCTGCTCGAGATGGTAGGCGTCAATGAGCCGGAAAGCCGGATCAAGCAGTATCCGTTTGAGCTCTCCGGCGGTATGCGTCAGCGTGTTATGATCGCCATGGCACTTGCCTGTGAGCCGGATATTCTGATCGCAGATGAGCCGACGACGGCTCTGGACGTAACCATTCAAGCTCAGATTCTGGAGCTGATGAAGGATCTTCAGAAGAAGCTTGGTATGGCGATCATTCTGGTCACTCATGATCTGGGCGTCATTGCCTCCATGTGCGATGAGATCATTGTCATGTACGGCGGACGCGTCTGCGAAAGAGGAACGGCGGATGATATTTTCTATCATCCCTGCCATGAATATACCAAAGGACTGCTTCGTTCCATTCCGAATGTGGACAATATGAAGGAGAAGCTGGTTCCCATCGGCGGAAGCCCGATCAACATGCTGGCGATGCCGAAGGGCTGCGCATTCTGCCCTCGCTGTGAGAACGCACTGAAGGTCTGTCTGGATCAGGAGCCGGAGGAGCTGCAGATGCCGGATGGTCATTACGCAGCGTGCTGGCTTAATGTGAAGAAGGCCTATGAGGAAGAGAAGACCGCAGGGAAGGGAGAGGCATAATGGCTGAAGAGAAAAAGAAAAGCGAATACCTCGTCGAGGTCAAGGATCTGAAGGAATACTTCCCGGTTAAGACCGGCTTTTTCCAGACGGTTCCGCTGAAGGCCGTGGACGGTGTTTCCTTTAATATCAAACCCGGTGAGACACTCGGACTGGTTGGTGAGTCCGGCTGCGGAAAGACAACCGTCGGCCGCACCCTGCTTCATCTGTACAAGCCGACGGGCGGCGAGTTCTATTTTGACGGAGAGCTGGTGACGGACAAGAATATCCATTCCTTGCGCAAGGAAATGCAGATGGTATTCCAGGATCCGTATTCTTCGCTGAACCCCCGCATGACGGTCGAGGACATCATCGGAGAGCCTCTGGACATCCACAAGCTCTACACCTCCAAGGGAGAGCGTCATGACAAGATCATGCATCTGATGGAGCTCGTCGGACTGAATGCGGAGCATGCAACCCGTTACGCACACGAGTTCTCCGGCGGACAGAGACAGAGAATCGGAATTGCAAGAGCACTTGCTGTGGATCCGAAGTTCATCGTCTGTGATGAGCCGGTTTCCGCACTGGATGTTTCCATTCAGGCGCAGGTCATCAATATGTTCGAGGAGCTTCAGGAGAAGCTTGGCGTTGCATACCTGTTCATCGCACACGACCTTCTTGTGGTTCATCACATTTCGAAGAGAATTGCGGTCATGTATCTGGGCCGTATCGTGGAGATTGCCGATGCCGACGAGCTGAATGAGCATCCGATTCATCCGTACACGCTGTCCCTTCTGTCAGCGGTTCCGGTTCCGGACCCGAAGACGGCAAGAGAATCAAAGCGAATCGTTCTCGAGGGCGACATCCCGTCTCCCCTGCATATGCCGAGCGGATGCCCGTTCCGCACGCGCTGCCGTTTTGCAACGGAGAAGTGCGCAAAGGAATGCCCCGGCCTTACGGATCGCGGAAACGGCCACATGGTGGCCTGCTGGGTAAAATAATATTGACAATCTGACAGACGGTCATTATTATGGACGCAAAATTTGTTGATTTCAGATCCTTCGGATCTGTTTTCAAACCTCCGGCATTTGCCGGAGGGAGTCATTATAAATTGGATGATCAGCCAATGACTGTATCATCCGGGATTCAAGGAGGAATTATGAAAAAGAGAGTTTTAGCCCTCGTACTTGCAGGCGTAACCGCTGCAAGCCTTCTCGGCGGCTGCGGCAGCGCAGCTTCTGCTCCGGCAGCTTCCGCAACAACGGATGCCGCTGCAGATGCAGATGCTTCTGCGGATACCGCTGACGCTTCTGCGGATGCAGAGGATGTGGACGATCCTGCCTTCATGGAATTTGAAGACGGCGATGTCAATTCCTATGCTCCGAAGTGGGATGCCTATGACAGCCTGATCGATGAGATCCGTACGGACACCGATCTTGCAGATCGTGAGGCGAAGATGCATGAGGCAGAGGATATGCTGATGGCTACCGGCGCAGTGCTTCCCCTGTACTATTACAACGATCTGTACATGGAGAAGACCGAGTGGTCCGGTGATTTCGCTTCCGTATTCGGAACCAAGTTCTTCATGTATGCGAAGAAGAACGGCGAGAATGCTGACGTTATGAAGATCAATCTGGCTTCCGAGCCGGATCATCTGGATCCCGCTCTGAACACCACGGTTGACGGTGCGTGCCTCGCAGCAAACTCCTTCGTAGGTCTTTACACCAACGACAAGGACGACCCGAGTAAGGTTGTTCCCGCTCTGGCAGACGGTGATCCGGAAATCTCTGAGGACGGTCTGACCTATACCATCCATATGAAGAAGGACCTGAAGTGGTCTGACGGCTCTGCTCTGAACGCAAACGATATCATCTACTCCTGGAACAGAGCAGCAGATCCGAACACGGCTTCCGACTATTCTTATCTGTTCGCAGTAATCGAGGGATATGGCGATGGCTCTGACCCGCAGCTTGCAATCTCTGCTCCGGATGAGAACACCGTTCAGTTCACTCTGGCTGCTCCCTGCCCGTACATCATGACTCTGCTGGCATTCCCGGTATTCATGCCGGTTCCGCAGGCAAGCGTAGAGGCTGCTGCAGACTGGGAGACCAACCCTGGCTCCTGGGCTTCTGAGGCTGGCTTTGTTTCCAACGGCGCATTCACTCTGAAGGAGTGGAAGCACAACGAGTCCATGGTTTATGTCAAGAACCCGAACTACTACGATGCAGACAATGTATCCGTAGACGAGCTTGACTTCATGCTTTCTGCTGATGATACTGCAATCCTTGCAGCATATCAGGCAGGCGACGTAGACTACATCGATACCGTTCCTACCAATGAAATTCAGAACCTGAAGGACGGCGATGATTTCCACGTCATCCCGAACATGGGATGCTACTATGTAGCATTCAACGTAAACTCCAAGATGTTCGAAGGAAAGACTGCAACCGAGGCAGCTCTGGAGCGCCGCGCTCTGTCGATGCTGATCGATCGCCAGTACATCATTGACACCATCGGACAGACGGAGCAGAAGGTAGCAACCTCCTACATTCCGGAAGGAATGAGTGATGGCAACGGCGGATTCTTCAAGGAGAACGACGATGCTTACACCTTCCCTTATGCAGATGATCTTGGATATTATCCCACTGATGTTGACGTGGAAGGCGCAGTTGCTCTTCTGAAGCAGGCAGGCTTCAAGTTCGACGATAACAACAAGCTGTCTGAGGAGACTCCGATCAGCATCAACTACCTGACCAACGATGGCACCAACCACCAGGCAATTGCACAGGCAATCCAGCAGGATCTGGCTGTGATCGGTGTTAACATGGAGATCACCAGTGAAGACTGGCAGACCTTCCTGAACGATCGTAAGCAGGGCAACTTCGACGTAGCTCGTGAGGGATGGCTTGCAGACTACGACGATCCGATCAACATGCTCGAGATGTTCACAACCGATTCCGGCAACAACGACTGCCAGCTCGGTAAATAATCGGCATACTGCGTATGAAACGGCAGCTGTGCACCAGGTGTGCAGAGCTGACATGAAAACGGCGAAGAATCCCGTCCTGACAAAAGCTGTCAGGACGGGATCTTTGTGTTATGATTGAAAAATATGAAAAAAGTAGACTTTGACCACGGAACCATCACGCATAACATACTGCAGACCGCCTTCCCGATGCTGGTGGCACAGGTGCTGAATCTTTTGTACAGCATTGTGGACCGCGTATACATCGGACGGATCCCGGGAGCCGGAAACGAGGCACTCGGAGCTGTGGGACTGTGCTTCCCTGTCATCATTCTGGTGACAGGCTTTACGAATATGTTCGGCCTCGGAGGAGCGCCCCTGTTCTCAATGGCCCTCGGACAGGGAAAACGGGAAAAGGCAATCGACATCCAGAACACGGCGCTTCGCCTTCTGGCTCTTGTCGGAGCGGCCATCCTGCTCGTTGGAGAATTACTGGGGGATCGGATTCTTCTGCTGTTTGGTGCGACGACGGAAGAGTTGTCTCTGGCGCTTCCTTATCTTAGGATTTATCTTGTCGGAACCATCTTTATCATGGTGTCCACCGGCATGAATGCGTACATCAACGCACAGGGCTTTCCGGTGGTTGGTATGATCTCCGTGACGATCGGAGCCGCCTCCAACCTGATTCTGGATCCCCTGTTTATCTTTGGCCTGAAGCTGGGCGTCAGCGGAGCGGCAATCGCAACCGTGCTGTCACAGCTGCTGTCTTTTCTGTTTGTCCTTACCTTCCTTTTCGGGAAAAGGAACGAGCTGCCGGTTTGCTTTGCCTGGAACTTTCCCTATGCAGGTGCCATCATGAGCCTTGGGCTTGCGCCCTTTATCATGCAGGTGACCAACTCTCTGGTGCAGATTGCCTGCAACAGTGTGCTGATGCAGTACGGAGGCGCGGTCTTCGTATCCATTATGACGATCGTATCCTCGGTTCGCTCGATCCTGGATGTGCCGGTGATGGCGATTACGGACGGAGCTTCCCCTTCTATCAGCTATAATTACGGCGCCGGAAGGCCGCAGAATGTCCGGAAAGCCATCCGTGTGATGATGGCACTGGCACTTCCGTATACGGTTGTGGTCTGGGCACTTGTCATGGCAGTGCCGCAGATTTTTGTTCGGATCTTCAGTGAGGATGCCGGCATTTTGGAGGGTGCCTCCAGGGCACTGCATCTGTATTTCTGCGCCTTCGTCTTCCAGTCCTTTCAGTACAGCGGACAGACGGTGTTCAAGGCACTGAACAAGAAGGGAAATGCCATCTTTTTCTCTCTGTTCCGGAAGGTGATTCTGGTGGTTCCGCTGACCTTTCTTCTTCCTGCGGCGGCAGGCCTTGGAACGGACGGCGTGTTTATCGCAGAGCCGGTTTCCAATCTGATCGGAGGCATGGCGTGCTTTGTAACGATGCTGCTTACGGTCCTGCCGGAGCTGAAGAGGATGGCGGAGAAGTAGTTGCGGCAAAGCCCCGGAGGGGCTAAACTGTAGAACAGGTTTATCAGCATTGAACATGGAGGACAGAGAACATGGCAAATCTGGAAGAAAGACTGAAGGAAAGAAGCTATCCGGGACGCGGAATCCTGGTGGGACGCTCCTGCGACGGCAGTAAGGCTGTCATTGCGTATTTCATCATGGGCCGGAGCGAGAACAGCAGAAACCGCGTGTTCGTTACCGATGGGGACGGCATCCGCACCCAGGCCTTTGATCCGGCGAAGATGAAGGATCCGAGTCTTATCATCTATGCTCCGGTCCGCGTGCTCGGCAATAAGACAATTGTTACGAACGGCGATCAGACCGATACCATTTATGATGGTCTGGACCATCAGATGACCTTTGAGCAGTCCTTAAGATGCCGCGAGTTTGAGCCGGATGGCCCGAATTACACGCCCCGCATTTCCGCGGTTCTTCATATTGAGGATGGGTGCTATAACTATGCGATGTCCATTCTGAAAACCGATGACGGCGATCCGGAAACCACGCTTCGCTATACCTTTGCCTACGAGGCACCCAAGGCGGGAAAGGGCCGGTTTATTTCTACCTATGAGAATGATGCAGATCCCCTTCCTTCCTTTGGAGGAGAGCCGGTATCCTGTGATTTTGATGAGGATTTTACAGCGGGAATTGACAGCTTTACCAACCGGATCTGGGCAGCATTGAATGAAGACAACAAGGTTTCTCTGTTTACCCGCTTCATTGATCTTGCAGGCGGAGAGACGGAGACCAGAATCATCAACAAGAACATTTGAGTGTTTTGCGGTCAGAGGAGGCCTGTTATGAATTCGATGGAACTGAAGTACGGATGCAACCCCAACCAGAAGCCTGCAAGAGTATTTATGGAGAACGGCGGAGACCTGCCGATTACGGTGCTCTGCGGACGGCCCGGCTACATCAATCTTCTGGATGCCCTGAATGGCTGGCAGCTTGTTTCGGAATTAAAGCGCGCGACCGGAAAGCCGGCAGCGACCTCGTTTAAGCACGTATCTCCTGCGGGAGCAGCCATCGGCCTTCCGCTTTCGGAGATTGAAGCAAAGATCTACTGGGTGGCAGACATGGGGGAGCTGACTCCCCTTGCAAGTGCATATGCAAGAGCAAGAGGCGCGGATCGCATGAGCTCCTTTGGCGATTTCATCTCCCTTTCCGACAAGTGTGATGCCTGCACGGCGAAGCTGATTCAGCGTGAGGTATCGGACGGCGTCATTGCACCCGGCTATGATGACGAGGCACTGGAAATTCTGAAGACGAAGAAGAAGGGCAATTACTGCATCCTTCAGATGGATCCGGACTATGTTCCGGCTCCCGTAGAGCACAAGCAGGTTTTCGGTGTGACCTTTGAGCAGGGAAGAAACAACGTCGTGATCGATGCTTCCATGTTTGAGAATATCGTGACGAAGAACCATGAGCTTCCGGACTGGGCGAAGGATGACATGGCAATTGCCATGATCACACTGAAGTATACGCAGTCGAATTCAGTCTGCTATGTCAAGGGCGGCCAGGCGATCGGCATCGGAGCAGGACAGCAGTCCCGCATCCACTGCACGAGACTTGCCGGACAGAAGGCGGACAACTGGTGGCTTCGCCAGTCTCCGAAGGTTTTAAACCTTCCCTTCCGCGAGGATGCCAAGCGGGTGGACAAGGACAATGCGATTGATCTTTATATCGGAGACGAATACGAGGATCTTCTTGCAGAGGGAAGCTGGCAGCAGGTATTTACCGAAAAGCCCTCTGTCTTTACCCGCGAGGAGAAGAAGGAATGGCTTTCAAAGAACACGGATGTGGTCCTTGGATCCGATGCGTTCTTCCCGTTCGGTGATAACATCGAGCGCGCCTTCAAGAGCGGGGTAAAATATGTGGCAGAGCCCGGCGGCTCAGTTCGCGATGACAATGTCATCCTGGCAGCAGACAGTCATGATATGGTGATGTGCTTCACCGGCCTTCGTCTGTTCCATCACTGATTGTCACCGTTGGCAGTCACCAGTACCGACATGAAAAGGAGTGACCATGCGGGTAGGAACCGGATACGACGTTCATAAGCTGACAGAAGGAAGAAAATGCATCATCGGCGGAGTGGAAATCCCTTACGAAAAGGGACTTCTCGGACACTCCGATGCGGATGTCCTGCTGCATGCCATTATGGACGCACTTTTGGGCGCGGCGGCGCTCGGAGACATCGGCAAGTGGTTCCCGGATACGGATCCGGAATGGGAAGGCGCCGATTCTCTGAAGCTGACAAAGCGCGTGGGAGAAATCCTTTCTGAACACGGATTTCTCATCGAGAACATTGATGCGACGATCATTGCACAGGCGCCGAAGATGCGGCCGCACATTGACCGGATGCGGGAGAACATCGCAGGCGCACTGGGGCTTGAGCTGGATCAGGTCAGTGTCAAGGCAACGACAGAGGAGCATCTGGGCTTCACCGGAAGAGGAGAGGGAATCTCTTCGCAGGCGGTGTGCCTTCTGACCTCCCCGAGAGACCTGGTCTCGCAGCAGGTTGCACTGAATCTGGACGCCCCCACCGGCGGTTGCAGCGGCTGCCCGATGCACGAGGCAGCGGAGTAAGGACAAAACGGATGGGGATCATTCAGACAGTCAGAGAAGAAATTGCAATCATACAGGACCGGGACCCTGCGCTTCACAGCGTCTGGGAGGTCCTGCTTTATCCGAGCTTCTGGGCGATACTCTCGTACCGGAGAGCACACAGGCAGTATCAGAAGGGGCATTATTTCCGCGCACGATGGATTTCGCAGAGAAGCGCCAGAAAGACCAGAATCGAAATTCACCCGGGTGCTGAGATCGGAAAGGGACTCTTTATCGATCACGGGACCGGGGTCGTCATCGGTGAGACAACCATCATCGGCGATAACTGTACGCTTTACCAGGGCGTAACGCTCGGCGGCACAGGAAAAGAGCAGGGAAAACGTCATCCGACGCTCGGCAACAACGTACTGGTCGGAGCAGGCGCCAAGGTTCTTGGCTCCTTCAAGATCGGCGACAACTGCCGGATTGCGGCAGGAAGCGTGGTTCTGCAGGAGGTTCCTGCAAACTGTACGGTGGTCGGCATTCCGGGAAGAATCGTGAAGATGTTCCACAAGGGTACTGCGCTCGATGGCTGCAGCGCTCTGGACCAGATTCACTTTCCGGATCCGGTTCGTACAGATATTGAATGCCTTAACCGCGGGCAGACGGCGCTGGCGAACCGGCTGATCGAAATCGAGAATGAGCTGCGCGAGGAAAAGGCAGAGCGCAGAAAGCTTGCCGCACAGCGGGATTGTCTTCAGAAGGAGCTTCTGGAGTGCCTGGAAGAGCTGCGGGAGCTTCGCGCGAAATCATAAATGCGGGACAGGAACGGCGGCATCAGACCGCTTTTCCGGAGTCCGGAGAGGAATTGCCATGGGGATTGAAATTTACAACACCGAATCCAAACGGCTCGAGGAATTCAAGCCGATTGAAGAGGGAAAGGTCAGCATGTATGTCTGCGGACCTACCGTTTACAATCTGATTCACATCGGAAATGCGAGACCGATGATCGTATTTGATACGGTTCGCCGGTATTTTGAATACAAGGGATATCAGGTCAATTACGTCTCCAATTTTACCGATGTGGACGACAAGATCATTAAGAAAGCAAACGAAGAGGGCGTCGATTCCTCGGTGATCTCCGAGCGCTATATCAGGGAGTGCCGGAAGGATATGGCGGACCTGAATGTGAAGCCCGCGACCACGCATCCGCAGGCGACGCAGGAAATTGACGGAATGATTGACATGATTCAGAGCCTGATTGACAAGGGCTTTGCTTATGTCGTGAGTGACGGAACCGTGTACTTCTCGGTTCGCCAGGATCCAAACTACGGCAAGCTTTCCCACAAGAATCTGGACGATCTTCAGTTCAACATGCGCGGGATTGCCGTGTCGGGAGAGGACCAGAAGAGGGATCCTCTGGATTTCGTTCTCTGGAAGCCGAAAAAGGACGGAGAGCCCTACTGGAAGTCTCCATGGTGCGATGGCCGTCCCGGCTGGCACATTGAGTGCTCGGTGATGTCGAGAAAATATCTTGGCGAGACCATTGACATTCATGCCGGCGGAGAGGATCTGATTTTCCCTCACCATGAGAATGAGATCGCGCAGTCGGAATGTGCCAACGGAAAGACCTTTGTTCATTACTGGATGCACAATGCATTCCTGAACATTGACAACCATAAGATGTCGAAGTCTCTCGGAAACTTCAAGACGGTCCGGGACATCGATGAGCAGTATGATCCGCAGGTTCTGCGCTATCTGATGCTGAGTGCGCACTACCGGAGCCCTCTGAACTTCTCTGCAGAGCTGATGGAGTCCGCAAAGGCCTCCTATGAGAGAATCGTGACCTGCATGGAGAACCTGAATTTCCGGCTCGCAGGGGCCCAAAAGGCCGAAGCCGGGACGGCAAAGGCGGTTTCGGAAGAGGAGACGAAGGTCCTGCAGGAGGCGGAAAAGTGCCGCGGCGAGTTTGAAGCTGCCATGGATGACGACTTCAATACGGCAGATGCACTTGCAGGTGTTTTCAACCTGGTAAAGGTCATCAATACCGGATCCAATGAACAGTCCTCCGCAGCCTTCCTGGAGAGTCTTAAGAAGGAGCTGAACGAGCTGTGCGGTGTTCTCGGCCTGATTGCAGAGCGCACACAGGAAACCTCCGGTGAAGAGGCAGCCTGGGTAGAGAAGATGATTCAGGAGCGTCAGGATGCCAGAAAGGCAAGAGATTTTGCCAGAGCGGATGCAATCCGGGATGAGCTGAAGGAAAAGGGAATCGTTCTGGAAGATACCCGTGATGGTGTGAAATGGAAAAAGGCCTGAGAGAGGAAATCCTCGAATGCTTCCCGCAGAAGCAGACGGACATCCGAATGTATTCACCGCTTGCTCTGGCATTTCTGGGAGACGGTGTATATTCTCTGATTGTCCGGACGATGGTCATTTCAAAGGGAAACCGTCAGGCGGAGAAGCTTCACAATGACACGAGAAAGTATGTGTCGGCACAGGCACAGGCACGGATCGGCGACGCCATCCAGGAACTCCTCACAGAGGAGGAGGCAAGAATTTACCGGCGCGGGCGCAACGCCAATCCCTATCATCACGCGAAGAATGCGACGCTGGAGGAGTACCTGAAGGCAACAGCGCTGGAGACATTGTGCGGCTATCTCTATCTGAAGGATGAGACTGCCCGGTTTCTGGAGCTTTTAAAGGCGGGAATCGAGCGGGCCGGAATCGGATAAAAACGAAGCAGCGATAACACAGAAAGGCAGACATGGAACAACGGAAGGTATCAAATCGTAAATTTGCGGAAAAACAGCAGGCGGACAAGGAAGCCGGCATCAAAAAGGGCCAGAAAAAGACGGACGGAACGGTGAAGAACCGCAGAAGAGGAAAAGGAACCGGCAGAGCAGGACAGGGACAGAACAAGTCCTATCTCAACTACAAGCTGGATGACAACACTGCCATCGGAGAGAATGAGAGCAGAATCGAAGGAAGGAATGCTGTGACGGAGGCTTTCCGGAGCGGACGCACCGTGGATCGCCTGTATGTGCTTGACGGCTGTCAGGATGGATCGGTGAACACCATTAAACGGGAGGCTGCCAAGGCCGGAACGCCGATCAAGTATGTCTCGAGAGAACGACTGGATCAGATGTCCGAGACCGGAAGCCACCAGGGCGTCATTGCCGTGCTGGCAGCGTATCACTACTCCGAGCTCGAGGATCTGTTTGCTCTTGCGGAGAAGAGAAATGAGGATCCCTTCTTCATCCTTCTGGACAACATTGAAGATCCCCACAATCTGGGTGCCATCATCCGGACGGCCAATATCGTTGGAGCACACGGCGTGATCATTCCGAAGGATCGGGCCGTTGGTCTGACCGCAACGGTTGCCAAGGCATCGGCGGGAGCCATCAATTACACTCCGGTGGTCAAGGTCACGAATCTGTCGGCAACCATTGATGAGCTGAAGGAGCGCGGACTCTGGTTTGTCTGCGCCGATATGGGCGGCACACCGATGACCAGACTGAATCTCGCGGGAGCCATCGGTCTTGTCATCGGCAATGAGGGAAGCGGCGTTTCCCGTCTTGTGAAGGAAAAGTGCGACATTGTTGCATCGATTCCGCAGAAGGGACAGATCAACTCCCTGAATGCATCGGTTGCCATGGGCGTTCTGTCCTACGAAATTCTGCGGCAGCGGGAGATGTAATGCGGCGGAATGTGATGTGCCGGAAAGGAAACATGCAGAAGGATTCCTGTTACGACAACTGCACAGATGATCAGCTGATTGAACTCAGTCGCGGAGGGGATACAGCCGCGACTGATTTTCTTATGGAAAAATATAAGGGCCTTGTGCGAAGCAAGGCAAGGGCGTTTCGCCTGCCGGATTTCGGAGATTCGGATGATCTGATTCAGGAGGGAATGCTGGGACTGTTCAAGGCTCTCCGGGATTATGATCCCGAAAAAGAGGCCTCCTTTGCGACCTTTGCGGCGCTCTGCATTTCAAGACAGCTCTGTACCGCGGTGGAAGGAGCCGGAAGAAAGAAGCATCAGGTGCTCAATACGGCGATTTCCTATGATGCGGAGCTTTCAAACGGTGAGAGCAGGACTTCGTCCGCAGAAGGCTGGGGACAAGGCGGAAAGAACACCCTCCTGGATTTTCTTGCTTCGGAGGACGCAGATCCGGAGACGTGCTACATCTCCGAGGAGAGCGCCCGACTGCTGAGAGAGAATATTCGGAAAGTGCTGAGCCCTCTGGAGAGGGAGGTGCTGGACTTATATCTTGCAGATCTGGACTATATACAGATTGCCGGGATCCTGGGAAAGGATCCGAAGTCCACGGACAATGCATTGCAGCGCATCAAAGGAAAGGTGCGGAAAATTATAAAATAGCAGATTTCTGATCCTGTGAAATCATAAAAACAATCGGATTCCACATCATTGGTCGGTTGAAATCCAAAGTTCCAGTTTGAAGGGGTAACTTCCACCTTTGCCT
>ERZ1034680.173-NODE-173-length-43628-cov-51.653501_pt1 | contig 43628 bp, 71 predicted proteins | sample MGYA00520639_ERZ1034680 | MGnify/ENA primary metagenome ERZ1034680 (study PRJEB33766, sample SAMN09781760) | gut metagenome | biome: gut microbiome | host: Homo sapiens | place: Madagascar | study: EMG produced TPA metagenomics assembly of the PRJNA485056 data...
GAGCCAGAAGGATATGATGAATGGATATTGCTGCACTATAGTGTAGGCAACTATTATTCATTAGCCCAAGTCAAAGAATTCAAGTCTTGGAAAGGATTTGTTGAGAAAATGCCTATAGACGGGTGGCTCTGTATTGATGATTTATTCTCAAAGGAAGGAGGTGATGGCAAATGACCGATGCAGAATTTAATAAGTTTGTACTTGTATTAGAGAACGAGGCGTTTCGGTTTTCAAGAAGTCAAAAAGAATTTAAGGAACATCGAGTAGTGATTGAGCAGTCTTTCAAGATAGGAGGACTGTTCATTCTTCGAGAGTTGGAAAAGTATTTTAATCAAAAGAAGTAAGCTTATGAAAAAAGTTTCCTTGACTGATGATGAGCTGGATTTACTTATTGTCGGGCTACATTGCGTAAATAGGTCTAATTACAATAATTACGGGCGATATTACGATTCTTATGATAAAGTGTTGCAAATGATGGAAGAACTTAGGATTAAACTTAAGAGAGCATTGTATAATTTTTAGTTTTGAATAGTAGTTTAAATATATTAAGATATGGAATTAAAGATAAAAACGCATCATGCGTTACCTTGCCGTACAGAGGTATTCACCATTAATGGAAAGGATGCTGAACAAAATGATTTTGGTGATACATATGACCATCATCATGAAGACGCAGAGCCTTATGCTTGTGCCGATATGCACTTTGATTCAAAACCTCCAACAAAGGAAGTACTAAACCGCTATAATATAACGGATAAAGAATATTATGACATCTGTAATGAACTAGAATGTGAGTTGTGCGTTGGTCGTTGTGGATGGTGTGTTTGATAGATTTTAGAATAAACAATATAAGCAATGACAAAGGAAGAAATATTGGAAAAGGCATCCGATTTTGAGGATGAAGATGAGTTTGTGAAGTGTGATAGATTGCCGTTCACTGAGGAATGGTGGCTTTTGCATCACCTAGTGTATATCGGCTTGTCTTGTACCTATACAGGTCGTGGTTATATAATTGAGAAACTTAAAGATTAGTAAAATGGAAGCAAATGATTATTTGAAAGCCATGCAAGCTATGGACGAATTGGATAGACTTGTAACTAGTGTTTATCCGGATAAGTTTAAGTTGGTCTGCAAGAAGCATGGAATAGATGAATGCGAGGCGATGAACATGTATTCGTACTTGCAAAAGATGCATAAAGGTCAGTCTTGGCTAGTTAGATACAAGCCATTGGAATATCTAGATCGTGTATTAACATTAGCCAAAGAAGCTTATGCGTCTTACATGAACAACGGCTTGATTCTAAGTATGGTCAATTTTGGTGATAAGTACACAAGAATACTTGTAATCTTTGAGAAAGATGGCGTGAGAAGCCAACAGGAATTTGACCTTAGAGAGCAAAGAACATATGTTGATATAGCGGACTTTATTGGAAATAGTTATTCCATCGTATCTGTTATCCGTCAGTCTGACAATGTTGACACCGAAAAGTTTGTTGGAGAAAAGGATGAGCGAAGTCATAGTATTCCTATATACGATGGTGATGTAATGCTTTGTTACGTGAATAAACCGGAATTTTGGAGTTCCGATTGGCGTAATAGCGGACTTTATATTTGCGAGAGCGGCTCATATCATAGATTGCTATACACCCCGAATAAGGGATATGTAAGACACGGAGAGCCTGATGTAGATGAAGACTTCACCCTTGATATTGAGGAAGAATCCTTCAGTAGTTATGTTATGACTTTAGACCAGTCTTGGTATAAGTTGGGTAATGTTTATGCAGGTATAGGCTTTTTGAAGGAGAAAGAATAGAAGAGTTAAAGGAGAGGAATATCATTTCCCCTCCTTTACATTAATCTCCAGCTCGATAGGCTTGCCGCAATAAGGGCAGATGATAGCCGGAGATTGCGGAATGGATGGCTGCTCTGGTTGTAGCTCCTTTGGTGTCTCCTTGTAGAATAGCCTCCAAATTGGCACATCTAGGATTTCGGCAATACGTACCAATGTATCAAACGATGGGTTCGCTTTATTATTAATAATGTATGATACCGATGTTTGAGCCATACCAAGAGCCTCTTGTAAGGTCTTTGACATGATGCCTTTTTCTTTCATTACCTCTTTAATATATAGAGGCACATTGCTTTTCTTGTAATTCATATACGATACTATCTAATGTTTTTGAGTGCAAAGATACGCAATTATACGATATAAATGTATTAAATTCTGTGAAAATACGACCGCTTATTATAAATAAGCGTTAAATATTAGATTAAATCGTAAGTTTTAGGCAAAAACATTTGGGGGGGGTATAAGATAAAATCGTATCTTTGCAATGTCTTTAAGAGATAAAGGCTTTAAAGTTTAACTATTAATTGCTGTTATGCAGCCGAGTCGGCACTCGTAAAACGGTTTGAGGATATGACAACTTCAATTAAGAACAAGATGAGAAAGGTAATGCAGTTGGCACATAGAGCCTATCAGTTGAAATCAAGTTCAATGTCTTGGGTTGAGTGCTTGAAACAGGCTTGGCAGGTCGTAAAGCTTGAGACAGCGATGAAGACCAAGGTGGTAGAGTTCTTCTTTATGAAGATGAATGGTGAGGTAAGACAAGCCTTTGGTACTCTCCTTCAGAGCCACATTGACTACACTCCAAATGGTACTGGTCATGCAGCATCAAGAGATTGCATCCGCTATTGGGATGAAGCAAAGGGCGCATGGAGACAATTCAAGGCTTACAACTTCTTGCGAGTTGCATAAAGATATATACACGTTCTAAGGTGTTTGGCGAGGCTTTAATAGGGGTGAGCCTTTAATCACCCCTTTAGTTAAGGACTTTTAAAGTATTTGAGATATGGAGACAATCGCTAAGTGTTTGAAAGAAGTGTTCTACAAAGGGCATCATATTACTAAGGTGGAGGACGTATTTGGTCAGGTATCCGTTCGCATTGATAATATTGCTGAACCGGACTATGCTAGCATAGCCGATGCAAAACGAGTAATCAATGGTAAAGCCCCTAAATGGTTTACGGATGGTTATATGTGGGACGAAGCCAGTAAGAAGGTCGTAAAAGACCCTAACGCTTTCCGATGGGAGGAGTAAGAAAAGATAAGGTAAAGAACTTAATACAATTGATTATGGAAAAGTTTAATGATGGCAATTATGTATTCGAGACAACAAACGAGTTTCCGGATGGCTATGAGATTTGGGCGATTGGTCGAAGAAATTTCAAGCACAAAGGCTACGTACCATTGTGTGAGGTCGATGAGAGCCGCTACGTCAAAAGAGATACCTTGAAGGCTTTGAAAGTCAAGGATGAAGCATTAGCTTTGACTTTGCTCTCTGAAGCCGTTAAACGAGGTGTTAACAAGAAGAAGTATAACATAATGATTAATGCAAAAGAAAATGGATGAGAATTTTCTGAATGTGCTCTATATCGAGCATACAGACAAAATAGGCGTTCTAAAGGACGATAAGGACGAAAGGGTATCTATTATCCTAGGTACGGATAAAACGCTTGTAGAACGCAAGAGAGAGGGCAAAACGTACCTTCTTGTACCTTTGACAAAGAACCACACCTTTGTCTGCAAGGGTAATAGTATTGATGTGGATGGTGAGCATATCAAGAGTGAAATCTTCTTCCGTAAGGATGGTGCTCAGTGGATTGAGATTGACAAAGAAACGTTATCTAAGGCAGCGTAAGGAATAAGGAGGTTTAAGCTATGAAACTATATGTAGTAATTTCTTCATACCAACATGGATTGGGTGAAGCAGTGGAGGTTGACGCAGAAGTCTTCTCTACCATAGATAAGGCAAGAAAAGCGATAAGACACAAAGGGATGAACACTTTGGAGAATTACAAGCGAGTTTTGAATTGCGATGATTATCTATGCAATATCTCAGATTCTTTCTTCCATATCTCAGACAGCGAAGGAGAAACGTGGGATAATTTCGACATCGTAGAACAAGAATTAAAATAATAAAGCTATGAAAATTGATGTTGTTAAAAATATTTTAGAAGATGCGAAGGAGTGTGGTTGCCTTGTGACGATTACACTTGCAAATGGACAGGTATCTCATGTAAACTTCAGTAAGCATATAAAGAAGTTTACTATAACAGATGATGTTATCTTAGACGAGGATGGGCATCTTGTGACAATAATTGATACGGATGGAAGTTGTGACTACATTGATAGCGATTCCATCATTCGTATATTTAGTAAAGAAGGTTTATAACAATTGATTAGATAAGAATATGGATGCTGGTCATGTGAATGTGATATTGGGCGAAGCCGAGGACAAAGGTCTTAGAGGAACTATCAACTTGGTAGGTGGGGCAAAGATAAGTTTCGACTTCAATAGTGTTGGTGGTGAAACCTCTTTCAATTGCAATACAAAGAACAGAACACTTATGATTGGGAGCGGAAGTACAGTAGTGTTTACTCGTAAATATATTGATTGTAGTTCTATCCAGTATATTGAAGTGCTTGAGCGTACAAACTAATTATAGGAGACAAGAATATGGATGTACTAGATTATTATGAGGTTGTCACCTCAAAGATTTTCAAGTTGGAAAGCATGAACGAGGGGCTTGTATTGATAGCACCGGAGCAGGAGGTGGATGGTATCCGTTCCTTGATGGTAGGATTATATGTTCCTGAGCATGAACGATACAAGATGTACACTTTCCGTTCATCTATGAACGAGGGTGAACTTGGAGACAAGTACAAGGCGATGGTCGGCTCAATGGATGTGCTTAAACCGGATTGGGACAGAATCAGAAAGAAAAGGCGGAAGAGGATCTAACCTCTTACCGCCTTAAGTACAGAAGAAACATACTTGATGGTTATTTATCTGAATACATCAAGCAAAAGTGTGTTGAAATATCTGAGAATGCAAATTATTTCAAGATTATTTTTAGAAAAGATGAAAATAAATTAGAGTTTTCTTGCATTTCTCGAAGGTTTTTATTACCTTTGCGAATGTAAACAACAAAACAATGAGCTTATGAAAGTATTATCAGTTCGCCAGCCGTATGCCTGGTTAATCGCTATCGGCTGCAAGACCATTGAAAACAGAACATGGAATAGAAAGTTCCGTGGTCGTTTCCTTATTCATGCTAGCCAAGCCAAACCTGAAAAACTTGACGGATGGCAGGAGAGCGCAATGAAGAAATATTGCCAAGAGCATGGTATTGTTATTCCAGACTTCAAAGACTTGCCAACGTCAGCCATTATCGGCAGCGTAGAGTTGGATGATATTCAATTCCATGAGACTTATCCGGATGCATTTGCTGAAGATTTTCAGTATCACTGGTTCTTGAAGAATGCTAAATTGTTCGATGAGCCGATTAGAAACGTCAAAGGCAAGTTGTTCCTCTGGGATTATGAGTACAATGAAGCTGAAAAGTAAAATAACAATACTTATGTAATAAAAATACAAGTCGTTGAATGTTAGCATAAAAGTGCTTGTGGGTCTAAGAGGTAAATAAGAAAATAATATAAACATATTGTAAAATATTGAAGTTATGAAGAAGAAATTGATAATTGCCATCATCGCAGCAATTCCCTTGTTGATGGTGTGCAGTGGATGTGGAAATAAGAACAAACAACCTACTATCGAGGAGCAGATTGCACGTAACAAATATATAGACAAGATTATGTGTAATGATTCATGTAAGGCAAAACGTGATGTAGTTTTAAAGAAATATTTCGGTTCAAACTATACTTTAGCCAAAAGTAAAATTAACAATTATGACAGCAATTATAATTGGGGATTTTTTATGGACGATGGAGTCTTAGATGGCACAATAAATGGAGCAAAGGGAAAATATGAATATCATATAGATATTACGGTTTCTATAGAAAATCCACTAGATTGGACGCTTACGGAATTTCGTGTTAAGGATATAAAAACACAACATTACGTTTATGTAATAAGAAATGGGAGTGAAGAAAATGTAGAGGAATATGAGAAGGCAATTACAACGAGCAATTCAGAAAGTGATATATATGTTTCTGATGAAGACTTATCCGCAATCGAGGATGCTTTGCAAAGAGAATGGAATGTAAGTAATGCGATGAGTTCAGTAGGTGCAGAAAGTTCAAATGTCTTCAAGGTCAAAAAAGAAAGTGTTAGTGGAAATGAGGTAACTGTTTCTTATTCTTTGCGCTCTACCTATAGTGGTCAGAAAAAATTTGTTGATTTGCATGGTGTTGTCAAGAAGAATAGTGATGGCTCTTGGAGTGTCGTAAACTTAGGATATTAACAGTTTTAGTTTAGAAATGGTTTGTTTGCCACATTACAAGACTGCTAATATAATAAGGTGTAATTTTAAAAATAGGTTTTTAAAAGAAAATAAAGTTTAAAAGAATAAAGAAATACACTAAATAATTTGCGTGTTTCAGAAATTATGCTTACCTTTGCAAACGAAATCAGAAATGGTTTAGCCGTGAAGTGGAAAGCATGGTTACTGAGATAAGAAGAAATTTAAGAGTCTTCGGACTTTTCTATACTTTTAGCCTCGTTCGCACTTTCCACATTAGCGGGCGGGGCTTTTGTTTTGCCCCAAAGGTAAGAGGCATACCTGTAAAACTGCCGTGTCTAATTTTAAAAGTAAAGAAAAGTATGAAGACAATTAGTTTTAAGTTGGTTGGTGTTAGTCCATTGATGTTGAATAATCCGAGAACAGTCTCTCCATTTGATGCTTACACAAAGCAGATTTCCAATCTGACCAGTAAGCGACGAAAGACTGAAGAAGACCAATTGGAGATATGCCGATTGAAGTTCTTGGCATCCTTGTATCAGAATACAAAGGGCGAATACATCATTCCTAGTTCGCACATCATGCAAGCCGTTAAATGTGCTGCCAAAGAGATTCGTCTTGGTGCTAAGGTTGAGCGTTCTTTTGGTGTTATGGATGATGGTTTGTTGAAGTTCAAGGATGCGGACAAAACTCCTGAGCAACTTTATGAGCTTGGTATTTATGTAGATTGCCGTGCCGTTGGTATTCGAGGTGCAAAGGTTCTTGCTACTCGCGCGATATTCCCAGAGTGGAGTACAGAATGCACTTGTTGGTATGATGAAAGTCAATTAGACCGAGACCAAATTGTAAAGTTGTTCGAGGTTGCTGGTCTTAGATACCATTTAGGCACATTTCGAGCAATGTATGGCAAATTTAAGGTAAATGAAATTAAATAAATAGTTTAGTGCTGCTTGGTATTGTGCTGACTGGTACAGTAAAGTGTTGCTTGGTTTAGTAATGTGAAGTAAAGTCCGGTAAAGTTCAGTTTGGTAGAAATGAACTCCCCACATGGTGCTAGCGGAAGTTCGATTCTTCTGTGGGGAGCTAGATATTTATCGTTTAGTTCAATGGAGTCCAGTTTAGTTCAGTGGAGCTCAGTATAGTTAAGTATAGTCTAGTAGAGTAAAGTTTAGTGTGGTAAAGGGTTTCTCTGTATGGTATTCATTAAGGTTCGATTCCTTGGCAGAGAACAAAAAGTTTAATAAAAGGAGAATAAAGATGGAAAGTGTAAAGGAGTTGACTAGTGAAGTCTTGGGTCAGTTTGAAGAAGAGTTGGTTGCCAATTTTGATGAAGACCAACTTATTTCTCATAAATGGCTCAAAGAGAAGTTTGGGTTGCCTAAATTGTCTTTTGAGGACTATGGTAAGGATGTAGATGCTTATATAGAGGCTATCCAATTGCAGCAATTCACGTATATGGCAATGGTTGATAAATTGCGTGAGGACTTGTTGAAAAATAAGCAATGTTGCCTTCGTAATGTTTGGGGCAATGGTTATGTGATTGTTCCTAGCAACGAACAAGCCAGTTATGGCTACGACCAAATGATGAGCGACATCAAGAAGGCATTAAAGCTAGGTTCAGACATTATAAACAATGTACGACCTTTGCCTATGGAAGAACAATCTAAGTATTACGATACATTGGCGAAACTTGCAAAGGTTCGTGATGTATTTGTTACTTTTAAATAAAGGGCAGTTTTGTTAAGTGTTGTCCAGTACAGCGCAGTATAGTCTTGTGCAGCAATGTCCAGTCTAGAACAGTACAGCATAGTATAGAACAGATTAGTGTAGTAAAGTTTAGCGAGCCATCCTTCGGGGTGGCTCTTTTTGTTAATTGTGGTTAATATAACAAAAATGTTACCATAAAATTTGGTTGTATAACAAATATGTTATATCTTTGCATTGTCTTAAGGACAAAAGAGTTCTTGTAACAATGAAGAAAAGCGAATTGATTAAGAGACTGAGAGAAGCGGGATGCTTCCTGTCTCGACAAGGTTCGGGACATGAAAAATGGACTAATCCTAAAACGGGAAAGTCTCAATTCGTGCCAAGACACGCTAGAGAGGTCGCCACAGGCACCGCTCATAGTATTCTAAGAGAATTGGTTGGGGAGTAATCCCCACCTTTCTCTCTTCATTGCCTAAAGGACTCTTTTTTTTGTTAAGAAGATAAACGAATATATATATGAAGAAGATTAAAGTTATTGTAGAACAAGCCAAGGATGGGTCTTTTTGGTGTCATACCGAAAATGGCATAGGTAAGGTTGGTTTAAACTCTTGTGGAGAAACTGTTGCCGCTGCGAAGCAAGACTTAATGGATTGTTTGGCGTTGGCAAAAGAGGATGCAAAAGAGAATGGAGAAGTGTTTCCTGACGTTGAATTTGAATACAAGTATGACTTACAATCTTTCTTTAATTATTTCTCTTTCCTCAATGTGTCAGAGATTGCAAAACGAGCAGGTGTCAATCCTTCATTGATGCGTCAGTATAGTAAAGGCATAAAGCAAGCTGGCGAGAAAACTTATGAACGTTTGGCACATTGTATGAATGAAATAAAAAAAGATTTGGTAGCCGCTACCTTTTAGGCGTGTGGCTTCATTGTTACAATAGATAAAGAACTCAGAGCCTTCTGCATGTGAATGTGGAAGGCTTTTTTGTGTCTAGACTTTATTCTTTGCACTTAAATTTTTTGTGAAATAGCACACCTTAATTCTTTCGTTATTCCTTTGATTATTAGTTAATTTTGCCAAGAAAAACGTATAAGGATGGCACAGCTAGAATTTAATATCAAAGCGAATTTCGACCAAATCAAGCAAGCCAAGCAAGAGCTTGTAAGATTGCAAGGTGAGTTGTTGAAGACTTCGAGAGCGACAGATAAATCTGTGGTTCAAGACCTCACGGATAAATATGCGGAACAAAAGCGTAAAGTAACCGAATTAAACGAAGCAATGGGTCGTTATATTATGGTAACGAGCAGCGATTATGCAAAGAAAATGCAATCTTTGACAAGGGAAGTATATGCTTTTGAAATGCAAGCCGACTCGTCCAAGCGAAAGATAGAGAAGCTTTCCAATGAGATAGCGAAGATGGAAAGCAAAATGCGCAAAGGTGGCCTTAATGTAGGAACAAGCACAATTCTTTCTGATAATATATCATCCAGCTATGCCTCGTTGAAAGACGAAAAGGCTAGACTGGAGAATCTTACGGGATTAGGTAAGCAAGCGAGACAAGAGTTACAGAATATGCAAACGGAATATGCTAAGTATTCGGGTTCCGTATCTCCTGCTAAGGATATGACCAATCAAATGACGAATGCTTTTGCCCAAATGATTGCGGAAATGAAGCAAGCTCCTACTGTCGGTGAAGGTATTTCCTCATTGTTTGGTCGTTTGAATGGTGACGCAAGGCAACTAGCTATGAGTTTAGTTGGTGGTCTCGGCTTTGAACAATTGGCTGAGCACATCTTTAACGTCCGCTCTCAATTCCAACAATTAGAAATTTCTTTTACAACAATGTTGGGTAGCGAACAAAAGGCTGGTGCGCTTATGGATGAACTTATCCAAACTGCTGCTCGCACACCTTTCAATATGACAGACGTTACAGAAGGCGCAAAACAACTTTTAGCATATGGAATTCAAGCCAATGAAGTAAATGACACCTTGGTACATTTGGGTGATATAGCTTCTGGCCTTAATATTCCTTTGTCGCAGCTTGTTTATTTGTACGGCACGACCATTTCGCAAGGAAGAATGTTTACAATGGACTTGCGTCAATTCATGGGTCGAGGCATTCCGATGGCCGAGACTTTGGGGCAAATTATGGGTAAGACCGTATCCCAAGTGCAAGAGGCTGTAACGAAAGGTGAAGTCGGTGCAGATCTTGTGAAAGAAGCAATTGTGAAGATGTCAAGCGAGGGCAGCAAATTCGGAGGTTTGATGAACAAGCAAGCCGAAACCCTTCAAGGTCGTTGGTCGAACATAGAAGATACGATAGACCAAGCAATCAACTCTATAGGACAAAAGACACAAGGAATCTTTGGAACAGGTCTTGACTTAATATCTTCTCTGATAGAGAATTGGGAAACATTGGTTAAAGTTATTGGTTCTGCGGCAGTTATGGTCGGAACTTACAAAGCTGGCTTGATGGCAGCGGCAAGCATTCAGAAGGTTCAGAATGCTATGACAATGGCATCAATCACAGAGGAACTTGATTCTAAGTTAGGAGAGGCAAGAGACCAAGAAAACAACTTCCGTTCCTTAAATGGTAAAGACACCAAGCAATATCGGGCAAATAGATACAAGGCTTTAGGTGATGCTATTGCCGATACGTCAAACATCGGTGATGATAAGACCGAGGAAATCGTCTCAAAGCAAATTGAGATGGCGAGAAACGAGGGTCTTATCACCGAGCAGATGGCTCAACAACTCCAATCAAAGCGAGATTTATTGGTTGCCCAGCAAAAGGCTGCTGATAATGAGCGCATGGAGTATGAGAACGCAAAGCGGACAAAAGAAATAGAAGAGGAAGCCGCACGACAGAAGAGAGCCGATGCGGAAATGGCTGCTGAAATTAACGCAAAGGCTGCAAAGAAAGCCGCTATAGACGAGGCTAACAATACTCCTTTGGGTAAGGCTATTCTTAACACCAATGCTATAGAGGAAAAGAAAAAACAGGCAGAAGCAAGCATCGAATTAGCCAAAGAAGAGGCAAGGGAACAACATGGAATTGTTGAGGAAATCGGTGCTCAAATCAAGAAGCAAGAAGAACTTGTAGCCGCAAAAAAGGAGCAGGTAAAGTCTTCATACCAAAACGTGACTGATTTGGGCGGTTATGATGATGGCTTTGGTGATGATTTAAAATTACGAGACCAAGCAGTAAATCAATATGTGGCTGAGCAGCAAAAGTTGAACGACCTCAAACAGAAGAGTTACGAGGCTTCTCAAAAGGCATATCTCGCAGACCAAAAAGTATTGGGTATGCAAGAAGACCTTAAAGGTGTAACCCAAGAGCTTAATCAAGCTATAGAGGAGGAAAACCGAATCTATGGAGAAACTGGAGCTAGTGCGGACGAGATAAACAAGCTGGTGAATGAGGGTGTTGCGGCAAAAGAGGGCGATACGGCTGCAGTTAATGCAAATACTGCTGCTAAACAAGGGAACACGTCAACTGAGAATGCGAACTCTGCGGCACGAAACGCTAATGCCGGAGCTACTACAAGACAAACTGCATCAAATGCAGCAAACACAACCACAGAGAATGTTAATTCAGCGGCTACCGGAGCGAATACGACTTCTCAAAACGTGAATACAAGTGCGAAGCAACGCAATTCCTTTGTTACAAGCATGATGTCAGTTGGCACAAAGGCTGCGACCTTGGCTCAATCGGCTTTTTCGTGGGCAACTAATGCGTTGACAACGAGCTTGCGTAGTCTTTGGGCTACTATGGTTTCTAATCCATTGACTTCTGTCATTACTTTAGTGAGCACAGCTATTTCTGTATTCTCTATGTTTGGTGACGAAACGGAAGATGTTGCGACTAAGACTGCAAACATGGGGAATAAAGCATCCGAGGCTAGTGCCAAGGTTCGTTCCTTGTTTGCTATCTTAGGGGCAAGCAAGGATGCGGAAAACCATAAAGAGACAATAGATGCATTGAAAAGCGCATACGAAGAGTATGGTGTAAAGCTCGACGAAACAATTATGAAGTCCGGAAACGAAGCTTCAAAGGTACAAGAGCTGATGAAGCATAAGGAAGATTTGATAGGTGTTATCGAAGAGCAAACTATTGCTATGGAACATCAAAATGCAGTACAGCAAGCATATGAGGGCTACGATTCTGCGAGAAATGATGCAAAGGCTGATTTTATAAAAGCAACAGATGATATTTTGGATTCCACACAGGCAGGTCTTGCTAGTACATTATTCAAGCAATCTGATTTAGATTTAATGACTCAATATCAAGAGCAACTATACAAGTTGGATATTGGAACAAAGGAATACCAATCTACGGTTGCTAAGGTAAAAGACTTAAAAGAAAAGATGATGGTTACTTTGAATAACTATTATCATGGTCTTGGACTTTCTGATGAACAGATTCAGAAATTGCAAGGTAGTACTGAACATCTGATGTGGGATTACGAGAAGGCAAATGAAACATTGCGTGATAAAATTGCTACTGAAAACAAAGCAAAAGTTTCTGCTGAGAATGCTAGTAAAGAGGTAAGAAAGCTTTCAGATAGTACAAAGGAGAATGCCGAACGTAACAGGTTGGCGAAAAAGTCATTTAAGGAAATGGCTGTTGAAATGGATGAAATCCGAAAGATTTGCGAGAGAACGTATCATATGAAAATCAAGGTGGATTATGATGATAAATCATTGCCAGCTTGGATTAAGAATATGTCTCAGAGCCAAAGAGCAGGAAGTGCAAGAGCAAGATTGGCATGGTTGAAAACCCATAAGCCAGGAGATACAACAAAGAAGTTTGGTGGAACAAATAAGGATTATTGGACTATTTATAATGAAAACCGAGGGCTTCAATACAAGGGGGAAAAGGTAGAGAGTACACCAACCGAGACTGAGGGTCAGAGAAAGAAACGTCTCGCTGCTGAAGCTAAGAAAAAACGTGAAGCGGAACGTGCGGCTACTAAGGCAGAGCGTGAAGCAAATCAAAAGGAAACGATGGCTGGCAACAAGCGCAAGGCTGAGGAGGACTATTCCAAGTCTATTTCATCCTATTCGGAGAAAGCCAGTGATGAGTTGTCAAAGCGAAGAACGGAATTGATTAAAAATGAGACCGAAAAGGAGATTGCTCAAATTAATATGTCTTCAGACAAGGAGAAAAAGGCTATAGAGGATTCGATTGACAAACTCGTTGAGGCTAAGAAGAAGAAAGACCAGATTGTTTGGGTAAATTCGGGAAAAGGTCGTAAAGCCAACATGTGGAAACAGGGTAAGTCCGATGCGGAATACCGCAAAGAGGTCTTGGGCACACAAATGGTTGACGACAAGGGTAATCATCTTGGGAAGACCATTGGGCAGAACTCAGAAGACCAAATTGCCTTGATTGAGAAACAGAGGCAATTAAAGCTGAAGGAAATCCAGCAAGCAGAGATTAAAGACATGTTGGATTTCATGAAGCAATACGGCAGCTTAGAACAACAACGTTATGCTATTCTGAAAGAATACACGGACAAGATAGACCTTGCTAGAGAGAAAGGTGATACTTTTGGCGCAGCGAGTGCGGAAATGGAGATGAACGACCAGTTGAAGAAGTTGAATTTTACGGATTTCAAAGATTCAATCAATTGGGATGTTGTCTTTCAGGATATGAACCGATTGAGTATTCCTTATCTTGAAGACCTTCGTAAGAAAATGAAGGAGTTGCTTGGTTCGGGTACGCTGGAAATAGATGATATGAAAACCATATCTGACCAAATCTATAAGATTGATGATGCTATATCCGAGCAGAAGGATAGATGGGGATTGGTTAATGATGCAGTCCGTGAGCATCGTAGGCTTATTGATGAGGCGAAGGATGCTCAAGACCGATTGGCACAAGCTAGGAAGGGGGAGTTTGATGCCAAGGCTGACAACATGAGCCAAAGGAGAAAAATCCAAGGTGTGTTTGCGGAAAGTGGGGTTAACATAGATACCAGTAATATCACTTCTGCCAACAAGGACAAACTTATGGGTTCTACCAAGAATCTCAGTGTAAGCCAAACGGAGAAGTTACGTAAGCTTTTTGATGATTTGGCGGTTTCAGAGGTTAAGGTTGGAAAGGCAACAAAGGAAGTTGGAAAGGCACAGGAAGAAGCCAAGGTAAAGCAGGATGCCGCAAAGAAGAGCTTGCACGATACTATCGAGGAATGGGCTGAGGGCTTGAGGAAAATCCAAGAGAAGCTGAAAGACCTTCCTGGGTTAGTCGATGCTTTGGGTCTCGGAAACACAGGCTTTGGTAAAGCTGTGAATAACGGAATGGATGCATTGAACAGTGGAACACAAGCCTTTTCTGATTTTGCAAGCGGAAACTACATAGGTGCGGCTATGAATGGAATAAAAACCATTGGCTCGTTGGGCAAGATGTTCGGTATTGGTGGAGGTAATGGTGCAGAAGTTGCGAAGAAAACAGAAGAGCTGACCGAGAGCAATGACAGATTGATGTATTCCATAGATAAGTTAAAAGAGTCTATTGACAAGTCTTCCGGTTATACGGCAGTCAGCAATTATAATGCTGCTTATGATGCCCAAAAGCAGGTTAATACCCAAACGATGGATATTCTCAAAACACAGATGGGGTATCATGGGGCACACCATTCAAATGCTTCTTATTGGAATCTTTCTGCACAAGATTATGCGGCAATCAATAAGACTTTGGCTGAGCAAAGTAAGATAAGGGGTGGTTATACTAATTCTTCGATAAACAAGGTCAATTCCTTGGAGGATATATACAAGCTCACTCCAGAGCAGATGGCTGACATTCGTACACATAATGCGGATGTATGGAAGAATATGACCGACCAAGGCAAGTATGATAAGACGGAATATTGGGAGCAATATACTGAACTGGCGGGCAAACTAGAGGAGTTGACGGAGCAAATCAATGAGAATTTGACTCAAACAACCTTTGATTCGATGAAGAGTGACTTCATAAACAATCTTATGGATATGAGCAAGTCCGCAAAGGATTTTTCTAATGATTTTACTACAATGCTCAACCAGTCGATGCTCAACTTCGCTTTGGGAGACCTTATGAATAAAAAGCTTAAGCCTCTTTATGAGAGCTGGGCAAACAAGATGAAGGAGAACGGAGGAAGGCAGCTCACGCCAACCGAATTGGATAATCTTAAAGAAGAGTATGATAAGATAGTTCAAGAGGGTTTGGCTATTCGTGATAACATTGCTGATATTACGGGTTACAAGCAATCTTACGAGCAGTCCACTTCTTCAGGTTCTTTTGAATCCATGAGCCAAGATACAGGAGAAGAGTTGAATGGTCGTTTCACAGCGGTGCAGATCGCCACAGAGGGAACGTATGAGGAAGCAAAGCTCATAAATACCAAGTTGGATGCTATTGCTGCTCGTGATGGTGGTATAGAGGGTAGCTTATTAACGGCTAGCGTGAATACCATTATGGGTAATGTAGGTAACATTTGGTTAGCGGTTGATGAGGGTAGGACTATCCTTGCACAAAGCTTGATGTACTTGCAGTCGATTGATGAGCGACAAGAGCGATGGCATAAGCCTATGCTGCAAGCATTCAATGATATTCACGAATTAAAAGACAAGATGAGTAGATTGTAAAAGCTATAAAGGGTGTCATATTACGTGATACCCTTTATATCCTTAAATAAATATAAAAGTTTAATACGGATATTTGATTATTAAACCAAATGTTGTATATTTGCAAGCGTAATTAAACTTTTATATTATGAACAGAATAAAGGAAATTTTACAAGAGATAGGAATGTCTCAAAAAACGTTGGCTGAAAAGATAGGCATGACGGAGGTCGGTGTTAGCAAGATTGTTAATGGCACTTCAACAAAGGAGACCATGAAGAAAATAGCCAATATCCTAGGTGTTAAGGTCGAAGACCTGTACTATAAAGATAATATGGTTAAATATCGTGGAGAACTTGACTTGAATGGCACCAAGATACCTTGTTATGTTTTGGGAAACGGAACTAGGGTAATATCTGGTCGTGGAATGCAAGAAGCATTAAAGATGGTAGATACGGAAGATGGTAAGCAAACTGCCGGGACCAGATTAGTGAGATATTTAAATCAAAAATCTCTTAACCCTTTTATTTCCAAATACATAGAACTGGACCACTTGTCACCTTTGGTGTGTAACGATAATGGAAAGGTTCTTCATGGTTATAAGGCAACCGCTTTGGCGGACATCTGTGATGCTTTTTTGGAGGCACGCAAGAACATTCCGTTATCACCTAGACAAGAGATTATAGCCGAGCAATGCGAAATCCTCATGCGTGCATTCGCTAGGGTTGGTATCATCGCATTGGTAGATGAGGCAACAGGCTTTGATAAGGAAAAGAGCGAGGTTAAGGACAAGCTGCAAACGTTCTTTAATCAATTCCTCTTAGAGGAGGCTGCGAAGTGGGTTAAGGTGTTCCCCGACCAATTCTTTATGGACATATACAAGATGAGGGGCTGGACGTGGCATGAGTCGAGGAATATGCCTGGTGTTATGGGCAATTGGATAAGAGATATTGTCTATGAGCGCATAGCGCCAATTATGGAGGAACTTGACAAGAGAAATCCAAAGAATGAGCATGGAAACCGTACAAAGAGATTTCATCAGTTCATTAACCAAGAGAAGGGAATACCAAAACTGAAGGAGTATCTCTCTTCCATTCATGCTTTGGTTGTGGTGTCAGATTATGATTGGGCAAAGTTTATGGATAATCTGAACAAAGTATATCCTAGAACCGACATTGAGTTGTTCTTGGCTTTCGATGCATAAAACAAAGAAGAGGAACGTATGATGCGTTCCTCTTTCTTTTTATAGTTTCTTTTCTTCCAGTAATTCGTCAACTCTCGCTTGAAATGCCAGCTCTGTCTCTGAAAGGCTGTAGCCAGAGTAAGAATAGCTTGTTCCGATGATGTGGCCATCAAACCTTCCAGTATTGTCATCCTTTGTGAAAGTGCCTTTGTAACCCTTGTATTGGAATACTATTTCCTTATTATCCTCCTGCTTGTCCTTGTCGTAAGACTTAGCTATCTTAATCAGGTAACAGAAGCCGAACATGAATAGGCAAGAGATAAAGGAAGAGATTGAGAATCCAACCATTGCCCATCCTATCGCCTTCGTCTCCTGCTCTCCAAAGAAGCCCATCATCAAGCCGATGGCAAACAATAATATAGTTAACCATAGTGCTACTGTACTAATTAACGAGAGAACACGGAATACCGCTGTACCTCTCAAATTGAAAAAATCATTCATAGCCGTAAAAGTTTTAATTATTAATACTTGCAAGGAATGTTCCTTACGTTACTTATCTATATGCAAAGTTATCGGTTTGCCACAATGAGGACAGATAAGGGAAGCACCCTGCTGGTCGTTTTCGAAGAACGAACAAATACTTATCTGCATAGCATCTGCAAGCCTTTGAAGTGTTTCAACTGTAGGGTTTGCACTATTCACTATTCGAGACATAGAAGACTGTTTTACCTCACGCCCCTCTATCTCCTGCATTTTGGCTCTTAATGATTCCAGAGTCCATCCATTATCTTTTATCGTTTTCTTTATATTCATATATACATTACTTATATGTGTTATTAATTTGGTGCAAAGATACAAAAAGTTATTGAAACAACAAAGAAATTAAGCAAAAATATGATTTTAAAGTGTTTTATTGTGAATATATATGAATTTTAAGCGTTATTTGTTAAGAAACATCAAAATATTGCATAAAAGTGATATTTTATTTTGTTATATCACATAAAAGCGTTATCTTTGCATCGTGATTAAGAAATAAAGTTCACAATAACATTATTAATTTAGCTGAGGTTGCACCTCCGAGTCGGCACTCGTAAAACGGTATAGCAATATGACTACTTCAATGATAAGAAGAAACTTGATTCAGAAGTTCGTTATGATAGAGTTCGTAAGCAACAGGATAAACACCCAAAAGGACGTTGATAGAATGTTGAATATGATAACAATAAAGCTCAATATGAACAACGATGAGGCTAAGAGCTTCTTGCGTGAGAGCATCGGACTTGCAAAGTAAGTAATTTAAGTTTAACATTTAAAATTGAAAGATTATGGCTAATTCATTTAAGAATATGATGAGAGAAGTAATGAATATGGCTCACAGAGCATTTCAGCTTAAGGGTGCTTATATGAGTTGGGCAGAATGCTTGAAGCAAGCTTGGCAGGTTATCAAGCTGAAGGCTCGCATGAAGAAGCAGGTCGTTGAGTTCTACTTTCAGAAAATGAATGGTGAGATTCGTCAGGCTTTCGGCACTTTGATGGAGAGTCATATTGACTACACTCCAAACGGCAAGGGTTACGCTTGCAAGGACTGCACAAAGTATTGGGATGAAGTCAAGGGAGAGTGGAGACAATTCAAGAACTACAACTTGATTAGAGTTGCTTAACAAGGTTATTAACGATTTAAAAAGAAACTAGATATGAGCGCAAAGATTATCGTGATGCAAGGCAACATGGTTGCAACCATCGAAGAGACGAACAAGGACGCATTTATCAAGCGTGGTGAGTATAAAGAGACCGATCTGGACAGACATAAGCGTGAGGTCGATTTCTTGATTACAAGCATCGCTAACCGCTACGAAGTGACATTCAATCACAAGGTAGAGCTGAAGGAAAGCCGAAGCATCAAGAAAAGCGAATATTTCGATAACATCTACTACGTTACCGAGAACGCATTGAACAAGCTGAAAAAGCAATACTCATACGAGTGTGATTTGTAATAGATTTCGTGAGGCACACGCTAAACTGCACCGGACTTTGAACATTAAATATTTAAGAGATATGGATAAGAATTTGAAGGATGTTCTTTACGTTGAGCATAATGGCAAGATTGGCGTTTTAAGCTCAGATGGTCGCAAGGTGGTATCACAGATTATCGGTACGGACTTGACGCTTGTGTACGACAAGAAAGAGGGTAATACGTACCTTTTGATACCACTAACCCGAAACCATAAGTTCGAATGCAATTGTAGTCACATTATCGTGGATGGCAAGCGGTTCGATTCTGACATCTTTTTCCGAAAGGATGCTTGCCAATGGATTCAGATGCAATCAAAAGAAATGCTATTAATGGTAGCGTAACAATATATAAGGTGAGGCACACCCGAGCAACTGCACATTATCTTTGAAGTTTAACTATTAAATTCCGTGAGCAATGGAAAGAAGAAGTAATGTGCAGAAAAGTGCCATAAGAATTGGTCGTGCTGGTGAAGACAGAAGTCCTCCAAAGCAAAACAAACGTTAATGTTTTAAACTAAACACTAAAGCGTTTGCAAGTTAAAGAAAATAGCATTAACTTTGCAGCCGAAATAACAAGGTTGTGAAGTAAGGCGCACGACTGACTGACATTTGAATAATTTTACAAAATAAATATTTTCATTTGCTCCAAGCGTGGAGCATCGTCATTCCGTTCATCGCCTTACATAAGTGGACGGTTGACACAAGCCCTGTCCGCACTCGTGACTTTAGCGGATGGGGCTTTTCGTTTCCACCACAGCCAAATATAATTATTAACAAATTAAATTTGGAGTTACTATGACAGAAAATGTAAACCGAATGATGGTGAATCCGCCAGTGTTCCCATCGGGTATTGTGGAATCTGGTATGACAGGTGATGGAGAAGAAAGAATCACCTCGTTGGAAATTGCAACTATGACAAATAAGTTGCATAAGAATGTTATGCAGTCTATTCGTAAGATGGAGGCTGCGTGGATAAAGGTTAACGGGCTAGGTTTTAAGCTCGTTAATTACCAAGACCAAAAGGGAGAGACTAGACCTTGCTATTCCCTTACCAAACGTGAGAGTCTTTACATTGCCACCAAGTTTAATGATGAGGCAAGAGCGAAGTTGGTTTTGCGTTGGGAGGAGTTGGAAATTAAGCATCGTGAGCAGGTGCAAGCCGAGCAAATGAAGCCTCAGCAAAGTTTCTTGCAAGACAAGTTGACGGTTGCTAATTGGGTAATGGACTCGTTGCGATATAGTGATGCCGCACGCTTGCAGTTGGTGAGTCAGATAGCAGAGCCTTATGGTGTTCCGGTTCCCGATTACGTCCACGCTCCGAATGGTGCTTCGCACGCAGTCAGTGAATTATTGAAAGAACGTGGTGTTGAGTTATCAGCCATCAAGTTCAATAAGCTGGCATTGGCTGCTGGCTTATTGGAAGAGAAGACCCGAAAGGGTGCGCACGGCAAGGTTCACAAGTACTATTCCGTCACAGAGAAAGGATTGGAGTATGCTTTGAATGACATCTACAAGGATGTGCCTGGACAAACCATTCCAAAGTGGTATGATAACAAGTTTGGGGAGGTGTTGGAAATCATCGGTTACAAGCCATCTAGTCAAGGAGATATGTTTGCAAGCGGTGAGACACACTAGAACAACTGTAGTAATAATGATATATAATCGAGAAGGAGGGGAAGGCGTGATGCGCTCTCCTCTTTTTTTATGGTGAAAGTTTTTGTTTTTCACAATATAGATAAGTGTTGTTAAACTGAGTGCTAATTTTTGGTAGAGTGGAATATAATAGCTATCTTTGTGGTCGAATTTTAAAACTTATAAGGACATGAAGATATTAGAACCGAGATATGAAATCCTATCCCAAGGTGAGGGCATGGATGGAGTTTATAAGCAGATAGAGTTGTGCGGTCGCACTTGCTATGCGTCAAGTATGAAGATTGATAAAGACAGCGCAAAGCCTTTCGTTGAGCGTATGGTAAGCAGCAATCATCTTGCCATGTGTGAGCATGGAACGATTTATCTCCATGTAGCCTATGAAGAAGGATTTTTTGTACCGGAGTCTTTGTTGGTCAAGCACTATCGTGAGAACAAATATTCAAAGGTGATGCAGATTGGCAGCGACTACTATATCACAACCAACTACAGAGTGATAGTTGAAAACAACTGGTTTGAGGATTTGGACTATATTTGCGAGCCTACGGAATGGCATGAGAAGCGAATAACAGTCCGCTTTACTACTCAGATTGCGGTAAGTAGAGAGGCTAACAGACATCGTGTAGATTCCGTAGCGGAACAAAGCACCCGATATTGCAACTATAGTAAAGATAAGTTCGGAGGAGAGATTGCTATCAACAAGCCAAAGTGGGTTAGCGAAGATGATGCGGTTAATCCATCGTCTTTTGATGGTGGAACATTTGTTGACCTATCAAAGAACATCGGTAGTTATGAGCATTGGAGTCCGGTAGAAAAATGGTGGTTTGCAAATAGAGTATGCGAAATGATGTATTTGTCTTTGGTCAAGGATGATGGTCTTAAGCCACAGGATGCGAGAACGATACTTCCTCTTGATACCAACACGGAGTTGATTCATACTGCATTCGTGAGTGATTGGCTTCATTTCTTCGATTTGCGATCAAAAGGAACTACCGGAAAGCCTCATCCAGATATTGAGGTCTTGGCAACCCCATTGATGAATGAGTTCAAGGAACGAGGTTTGATTTAATCGCTTATGAAGAAGAAAGCCAAGCAAATAGCCAATGTGATGAGCAATGACTCTTTGGAGGTTGTTGCTCAGATGATTGTTGATGAGGCTAAAGGTGTGCGCTATGAAGTGTATGCTGATGGCTCTAGTAAGAACAACAAGTGTGGTTGCGGTTGGCTTTTGCTTCATAAGGGAGCGATTATCAAAAGTGGGAAATATACATTTATTACAGCCAAGGTGAACGATTCGGTGAAAGCCGAAATAAGGGCGGTCATTCAGGCATTGGGTGATTGCCCTCCTTTGTGTTCTGTTGATGTATATGTGGATTGCCAAGTGGCTATAGAGAGAATACAGGCTTGCAAGTTAGGAGACTTACAGCCTATATATAATAAGGTAGCGAAAGGCAAGGTGATAAGATACCATTGGGTTAAGGCTCATAGAGGTAATATGTATAACGAAATGGTGGATTCTTTGGCTTTTTCTGCTACAGAAAGTTAATTTCGTGCCTACATATATAATAAGCGTTAAAATACAAAAGAAACACATTAAATAATTTGCATATTTCAAATATTCTTTGTATCTTTGCAATGTAATTAAGAAACAAGGTTACTAATTAAAAAGGTGAGACACACCGTAAAAACTGTGATTCGTTATGAATACTAGATTGAGTAAGAAAGAGACAATGGTTTATGGCAACATCGGAGTGATGGCTGATGTAATCGGAGGTAACAAGTACTTTACTTTTGAAGATTTGTATGATTTCGATTTGGATAATACCAAGGATGAGTTGAAAGAAATTTTAAACTCTTTGACAGAGAAAGGTTACTTGAAGAGTTTTAATGATTTCGATAAAACTTATCGAGTTTTGAAGTAAGAACAACAAAGGGGATATGAAATCCCCTTACAATATAAATTTAGAACGTGAGACACACGTAAAACTGTATTGAAACAATGAAAAAGGTATTCACAATTGAGAATGCGTTAGCGTTTTTATTTGCTCTTGAAATAGTATCATTAATTTATTTTCTTGGATAGAGCTTATGCAGATTAAGTTTGGTAAGATAAAGTTTACTGCGGCTAAGTCCGAAAAAGGATGCCGCTTTGATGCTTGCTACAAAGGTGAGCATGTGGCTTTTGAGAGTGAAGATATGTCTTTGTATGATGATGTCTTTTCTGATAATAACAGAAGAGCAAAGGCTGCAAAGAGGGTGATTTACGAGAATATTAAGCATAAGTATTATGAGACTCATAGAGATTAGCGATTTCAACGCTGCCGATGAATTTGTCGTTGAGGCAATGATGCAAGACGGCAAATTCAAGGTAATTGGCAAGGTTATTACGGACAATAATCTTCTGAATGATGATGATTTGGAAACCATCTGGGATTATGCCAATTGGCGAGCGAATGGCTATGAAAAGATGGTTGTCTCTAATGGAGTGTACAAAGGCTTGAAAGCATTTAGTGATGGTCGAATGTTCTATGTAATTATGGATGATGAGGTCGGAGTGGTAAACGACAATATCATGGTACGTAAGCATTATGATGTCAACAATGGCTATTATATTAAGTCATCAAGGTTGCACAAGGAACAATCCAGGGACTTATGGTGCTTTGGTAGCCGTGAGACCATAACTAGAGAATATAAGTCAACCATTTTATATGTGGTAAGTGATGGCAAAAAAGATTAATCATATTAAGCCTTCCTTCATTGAAGGTGGTGAAGTCTGGCATGATATTGATAAGTTCCCGATGCTAGACCACACTATTCTAGTTGAGTTACAGGTAAAAGGCTCAGACGGATTGATTTACCGGACGCAAGATGTATGTGTTGAACGTGCAAATAGATTTGAGCCTACGATGTCTTTTGTGCCTAAGCGTTGGGCGTATGCAATAGATTTAGCTCAATGCAAGAAAGTGGAAGGGTAAAATAAAAATACAAATTAAGAATAAGCATATGGAAGAATCGAGAGGTGTTTACACATTACCAGTCTTGTATAATGAGCAAAGTGGTACAAACGAAGGTGTATGTGTAAGAAAAGAACTTGGAGTAGTTGTTGCAATCGACAATGAAGATGAGTTTAAGGGTGTTTTTTCAAAGGACGGTGAGGTTGATGTATTCAAGCAGTTACTATCACAAGAAGTGTATCGTTACTATACAGAGCACAACGCATTCCCTACTGGGCCTTTGGTTTCTTACAAGGTGGATGGCGACATCATCTTTGATTACGTTGAAGTAACTATTGGAAAGATGTATGGTGGTTATGTATATATTGTGCATTACAACTTTGCAAGCACGGCATCATAAGAAACAAGTTTGATTATGACATTAATAATAGATAGAATTAAGATTTCGGCTCAGATTAAAGTGTTGGAGGATATTGCTGTTGACTATAAGGGTAAGACAATAGATAACATCATCCAACAGCTAGAAGCAAGATTGAGTGTGCTGAAATAAGTTCAAATTCCAGTAGTTGGAAGATTATGAGTGGTGGACGTTTTGATTATGCTCAGTATAGGATTGCTGACATATATACAAAGATAGAAGATTATATTGATGGTCATCCATTGGATGAGGAAGATGAAAGATGTTTTCTCGAAGACCGATGGTTAGAGGAGGATGAAGACAAGTATGTTAGAAAGCATCATCATACGATGCCTAACAAATACGGCTTGTCTAAAGAGACTATCAAGGAATTTAAGAAGGGCGTTGAACTTCTGAAGAAAGCTCAGGTTTATGCCCAAAGAATTGATTACCTTCTTTCCGGTGATGATGGAGAAGATAATTTCCATCTACGTTTGAAAGAGGATTTGGCAAATTTAAAAAGTAAAAAAGGATAGATTATGAGTTGGAATTATCGCTTAGATACACCTATGATGCAATTAGCTGAAGAGGTGAACAAGAAATATGATACCGATGCAGGTAAGATGCTTCTTTGCACTTATCTCTTCATGGTATCAAGTGAAGAGGTCAAGGACAAACAAGCTTTCTTTGATTGGGTAGAAGAGCTGAGTAAGTCCTGTAAGTGTGATGCGGTAAGGGAGTACGTGGAAATCAAGGACAAAGCCGATTGGCTGCATGGTGGATTCAATAAGCCGATTTACCGACACTACAAGGGTAATTTCTATGAGTACCTTGGTGAGGTTACTGATAGCGAGACTTCTGAAGCTAAGGTTGCGTATCAAGCAGTGTGCGGACAACATGAAGTTTGGGTGCGACCAAAGGATATGTTCTTTGGTAATGTTGAGGTAGATGGTAAGCCGGTTCCTCGGTTTGAGAAGGTTGATTTAAAAGACTTAGAGAAACAAGCCGAGAGCAATGGACAGAAAAAAGATTAAGAGTTTGCTAGGTCAAGCAATCTTGCGAGTGAATGAAGTCGTACCGAATTTCGATGATTTGGATAAGATACTTCCTTTGCTTAGACAGGCGATTGATGAATTAGATAAGTCAGAATCGGGTTCAGTTTAGAAAGGGTGAAAAAATGGCAAATAGGCATACGGTAAAACCAAAGGTAGTTCCTTTTGAGATAGCCAAGCTTCTGAAGGAGGTTGGCTACGATGAGAAGATAGCCGAATTTTGGGCTTACGCCAGCCCTTGGACAGCAAAGGGTGGTATTCGTAAGGGTGGAAAATATAGTGAGCATTACGGCAGTTATATTGCTTACTCCAATTCCGAGTGGGAGAAATCCAATATTGAGTTTTCTGCTGCATTAAAGTTGAGTAGTAAGCATCCGGCAATATCCGCTCCAAGCTATGATATGGTGCTTGATTGGCTTTTAGAGCATTTCGGTTATTATATTTGTGTCGCAAATGTCTCGAAAGGAAAGTTCTGTTGGCAAACTACATCATGGCGTGTAGAGGAAGGCTTGTGTCATACGGATGGCAAGGAGTATTTAGGCAGATACGAGGCGATGGATGCCGCTTTCAAGAGTATCTTAAAGGCTCGCATTGAGAATAAAGATAACGAGGAAATCAAAAGACTTTTGGAGGAAATACAAGATGGAAAGACTTTATGATACTTTTGTACACGCAATAATGATGGAGTTAGAAACTCGTTTATGTATTGAACTCGAATGTGTTTATAAGAATATAACAAACAAGATTGTTGAGAAGAAAGGTAAACTCACCAACGAAGACGTAATTGAGTTTCAGAAAAAACTACAAGAAGTGTACGACACGAATGCTGCTATTCGTGAAAAGGTTACTGGTATTAAAGATTTCAAGAATTGCATCTTAACTAAAGAAGCATGTGAAGAGCTAATAAAGCGACTTAGCGTGATTAATATAAAAGAAAATGAACAAGCAAAGAATGATAGAGTGGATAGCTACTTGTGATACAGGTATCTCTTCAATGACTATGTGGAGTGCATTGATGGGGGTAAAACGAAAGAAAGATTTGAATATTCCCAAAGACAATAGTGACTTCCGTAGATGCTATGACATGGTAGAATACGGACACGTAACCTTGGATGAGCTACAGGTTGTAAAGAAGCAATATCCTTGGTTTGCTCCTGTTGTTGACAATTGGAAGGAGTTGTCTCTTTTGTTTGAAGAAGAGCTGGATAAACGCTTGTATATGCGTATTCGTCAGCTATGTGAAGAGTCAGATGCTATCCGGTATGAGAAAAAGGGAGAACTTTATTATGAGAGGAATTTTTGGTATAATATAACACAATAATCAAATCAAGAATGAAGAAAATTATCTTAATGTTTTGTATTGCGATACTCGGCATGAGTGCGCTTACAAGTTGTCATTCGGTTTCTCCTGATGCAGACGAAGAAGCCGTAATCGTAAAGAAGCCTTGGTTTATTGGGCATGGAGGTGTTGAACAGCAAGCTGTGCAGACTGGTCTCACTTGGTGTTGGTGGTCAACGAGTGGTTATTACTTCAAGATTGTTCCAGTCCGTCACGAGATTACCTTAGATGATTTGTTTAGTGACGATAACACGCCACTTGACTTCCATACTGTAATCATTACTCAGATTGAGCAAGGCAAGTCCCCAATTCTTTTGCAGAATTATGGTGAGAAATGGTTTGATACTAATCTCAACAATTATTTCTGCAAACTGGTTCAAGACCATATTTCTCAGTATTCCCCATTTGACTTGATGTCGAATCGGCAAGTGCTTAATCAGATTGACACCAAGATACGCAAGCAGATGCAGGACTATGTGAACGCTCTATCAAAGAAAAAGCAGATGCCTATCATCATAAAGGAGGTTATCATCGGTAAAGCTACACCAAACAAGGAACAGCTTTATGAAATGAACCGCACGGCAAAGGTTGTGCAAGCTAAGCAGACACAAGAACGTGAATATGAAGTGCAGATAGCAAGAGAAAAGGCTGAGCGACAAAAGGCAAAGGCAGATAAGGCATATATGGAAGAAATGAACCTTTCCGCTGGTCAGTTTATCAACCTTAAGTGGATTGAGACAGTAGCAAATAAGCAAGGAGCAAATATTGATGTTATGGTTGGCCCTGCGGAAAGCATGTGGAATATAAGACGCAATTAATTAATTTTTAAATCAAGTAAACAGAAATGAATAAAGACAAATTAAAGGTCAGTTTTGAGATTGACCGTTACAAGGTGATTGGTATGCTCTCACGAAATTGTGAGAGTGCTGAAGAATACAACGAGATTGTGGGTATTCTTGAAGGCAAGAATGAGTTTGTGCGTGATGCGAATGGTAACGAGGAACTTGCAAGCCGCATTTGCAATTATGCTTTGGATTCTATCTTGGTAGAGAATCCAGACTTGGCTCTTCGTAAGCGTTTGGATAAGGAACAGAAAGGCGAGGATGTTCCTGATGGAAATTCCAATGTCATCGAAATCAAAGGTGATGACGCAAAGAAACTTATAGAAACCCTCTGTGGTATTCTTCGCAAGGATAAATGATGCAAAAAACATCAAAAGAGTTTAAATAAACATTAAATTATTTGCAAGGGTAAAATTAAATGCTTATCTTTGCATCGTGTTTGAAACAGATGGCCTTCTGAGAGGTCGCTTCTACCATAAGTCAAGACTTAGGAGTTTACGGCATGGTTTTCCAGGTTACACCCAGCCCAGCCAGACTATAACAAGGCAACTCTAATTAGGGTGAGAATCCCTAGGCGCTGCATTAGACAAGTGGTTAAGTCGCCAGTTTTTCACGCTGGTATTCAAAGGTTCGAATCCTTTATGCAGTACAAATTTGCCCTATGGTGTAATGGCAACACTACAGGTTTTGGTTCTGTCATTAGTGGTTCGAATCCGCTTGGGGCAACAAAGTAATGTTAGGAATGTGTTCCATAAATGGTGCGATATTCAAGCGGTTAAAGAAGATTGACTGTAAATCAATTCCCATAGAGGGTTCGGTGAGTTCGAATCTCCCTTGCACCACGAGTAACTTTGTCAGATTACGGGGAATGTAGCTCAGAAGTAGAGCACTTGGTTTGTAACCAAGGGGGCATTGGTGCAACTCCAATCATTCCTTTACGCTTTCGTAGCTCAGTGGCAGAGCATAGGATTTTTAATCCTAGGGTCGAAGGTTCGAATCCTTCCGTTGGCACAATGATACACAAGAAGAGAGCCGTGATGTTTGTTCTGTTGGAATCTCGGACATCTGTCAACGGATAACGTAGGAAGCAGATGGGGCGAATAAAGTTGTGAATAAGCTTATGAACTAGGGAAGCAAGCGGAATGGCCTCTTTTTTGTGCTTCATTTGATGGTTTAACGAAAAATTGAAGAATATGAAAAGTCCGTTAAGAATGGCAGTCGCTTTAGAAAAGAACAACAAGGTATATCCAAAAGATGTACGGAAGTTCTTGATGGGATTGTACGCCACGCTGCATTTGACAGATAACGCAACGGCTAAAGATATGGAAAAGCTGGTATATTATGCTTTTCGGAATGGTTACCTGCTAGGTGTCAAGTCTGAAGGAGGTGATGACCAAAAAGCGTATGACCGACTGCCGGATTTGGGAGTAGAAGAAGATATTGGTGATGATTCAAGAAGATAGTTGATAAAATTTGGTAATTAGTTAGTAAAGTTTTTTAGGCTTTGGTGTGTGAACATCGAAGCCTTTTTATATATATAATAAGGTATATTAAAAGCTGAATTGTTAACAAGATACATATATTAGCTATAGAAGGTTAATTGTTAGAAGAAAAACCTTAAAACATTTGCATATTTCAAAACTAATTTGTATCTTTGCATCGTCAATCAAGATAAGTTGGTTGATTTGCCGAGTGACAAGTTTCACTCAATAAGGTGAGAGCGACACCAATGGGTAAGACCCGAAACAACTAGCACAATTAATTATGTCTAAGCAGACTGGTTTTTCATTCGCAAGTTCAAAGAAGTCATTAATTGAGACTATTGACGAAATCAAGAAGTCTAAGATGCCTCGCAACGAAAAGATTGTTGCATTGAAGGCTTGCGGTCTTCGTGAGAAAGAAATCTCTGATATGTTGAAGGTTTGTGTACCAAGCGGTTCAACTTCAACGAGATTCGTTTATACATTCGGTGTTGAGATTGAATGTGTTCATGCCGAGCGCAATGCCTTGATAGAGGCGGGTCGTCAGAATGGTGTTGATATTCATTCTGAGGGCTATAACCACACCGATAACAAGAGTTATTTCAAGATTGTTAGTGATTCTTCAGTTGGTGGTGATGTTGACCCTAACGAGGTTGTTAGTCCGGTATTGAATGGCAATACAAATGGTATGGCAACTTTGAAGAAGGCTATCAAGTCTTTGGATGCCGTAGGTGCAAGAGTAAATTCTACTTGTGGTCTTCACGTTCATATTGGTGCAGCTAAGTTGACAGGCGAGCAGTATGTTAACGTCTTCAAGAATTATCAGAAGCTTGAAAGATTGATTGATAGTTTTATGGCTCCTTCAAGAAGAGGTAATTGTCGTTGGGCAGCCAGCTTGCTTGACAAGGATTTCTCTAATTGCCACGACAATTACGATATAAGACGTAGTGTTTTTTATGGAGACAGATATTACAAGGTAAATGCTGAGAGCTATACACGTCACAAGACTATAGAGTTTCGCCAGCATCAAGGTTCAACTAATTACAAGAAGATTGAAATGTGGGTTAAGTTCTGCGCAAAGCTTGTCGGTTGGTCTCGTAACAATGTCTTCACTAGTGAGGTTATGAACATCGAAGATATACCTTTCTTGAATAAAGAAGAGAAGGCTTTTTTCCAGAGCCGTAAGGATGCATTTGCAGCCAATAACGATTAATTGATGCTGTCCTATGGTTAAATCCCTAGGGCACAAATAAATCAAAGTATTATTAAGAAAAAGAAAGGGTAAAGATATGTGTGTTATTATTGTATGTCCGAAAGGTGTTGTTTTGCCATCCGTAGATGAGCTGAAGGCAGCGTATATGAGAAATCCCGATGGTTGCGGATTTGTGAGCGAGTCTGACCATTATAAGAGCTTGCATTTCTCTACATTTATACGTAGATTAATGAAGCGAGATATAAATGAGAATGTAATCATACATTTTAGATTTGCTACTCATGGTTCTGTCTGTGTCAAGAATTGCCATCCGTTCTATAAGGCTGGTTATTGGTTCGCCCATAATGGGGTGCTCCCGATCTGCTCCGAGCATGATAAAACGGATAGTCAGATTTGTTTTGAACGTTTCATTTATCCTACTATCAAGAAATATGGTTGGGGTTCTGATGAACATATGAAAGAAATGAATAAATGGACAGCTCATGGTTCTAAGTTTGCAATGTTGCATAATGGTGAGATTTTGAAGTCCGGTAAATTCATAGAGCGTGATGGACGGTTCTATTCTAATTTGAATCATTTGGGTTATATGAGAAATGTCATAAACTTTTAGATATTTTAATGTTTAGGTTCTTTTTAATTCGACAAGCGTCAGATGTCCGTGAGGATATTTGGCGTTTTTTTGTTATATAAGGTGTTTTATTTTGTGTTGCAATTAAGTATTCATTTTTGTGATAAAATAGCCTTAAATCGCTTATAAACACCCTTATTACTCACTTTTAACCAAAAGTGAGATACCTGCAAACGCTTTAATGCATTAATTACTCTTTTCGTATTATCTTTGCACTAGTTTTAACAAATATATCGAAAGAATGAAAGATAAAATTTTCCAGTTACTAAAACAAGAGTATAAGTCTCTTGGGTTAGGTGATGAAGTTCTTCAGGCACATGCCGAAATGCTTGACAAGATGGGGCTTGTTACTGATGACAACATCGAGACAGTGGTTGCTAGCCAAAAGAGTTTTTTGGAGTCCTTGCAAAAGGATAATGACCGCAGAGTTACCGATGCCAAGAAAAAGTTCGAGGAGGCACAGAAGGCTAAAGAAGATGCTGAACGCAAGGCTGCTGAAGAAGAAGCTAAGAAGAAAGCAGATGAAGAAGCCAAGAAAGCCGCTGAAGAAGCCGAAAAGAAACGTTTGGAGGAATTGGCAAAGAAAAACGAAATGCCGGACTATCTCAAAAAGTACTTTGAAGAGCAGACAGCAGAGAAGAAAGCTTCTGAGGAAGCAAGAACCAAGGAACGTGAAGAGTTTAAGAAACTCGTTGAGACCTTGACTCAGAAAAATACAGACCAAGCCAAGGCTTACAACGAACAGATGGAGGAGCAAAGCAAGACCATTAAGGAATTGCAAGAAACAATCCAAAAGCAAGCTGATGAGGCTAAGGCTAAGGAAGAGGCTGCTGCAAAGGCAAAGGCAAAGGCAGACCACGATGCGAAGATTTTATCGAAGGCTAAGAAGTTGGGCATTCCCGATAGTCGTATTGACGAGGGTTTCAATCTGAGCGATGATGCTACAGATGAAGCTATCGATACATACCTCTCAAAGGTAGCGAACAACTACAAGGCGTTGCAACAACCACAATTCGGGGGCAGCTATCGTGCAAGCGAAGGTGAGCCAACAAAGGAGGAAGTTGACAATGTAGCCGCATCATTAGTTCAGTCACTTTAAAAATTGAAAAACATGAATCAGGAATTGAAGACTACGAAAAAGCAAATTGTCTTTGGTGAGGATTCCGTCATTATCCAGAAATGGGAAGGCGACATCAAGGGCGGTCGTGCTTTGGATTGGACAGGCGTAAACGATGAAGTTCTTTACGCAGGTCGTGTTATCGTGACAGATGAGAAGGGAACTTACAAGCCATTGCCTATCGAAACAGACAATTATAAGGCTTTGGGTACAGCCAGTGACCCATTGGAGCATTACAAGTATGCAGGTGTTCTCTATCGTTCCATTCTGAACGGTGAGCCAGCGGCAATTATGACTGCTGGACAAGTAAACAAGGTAGCAGCTAAGGCTGCGAATGGCGCAGACTATCCGGATGCGTTCCTTACAGCTATGCCAAAGATTGCTTTGGTTAGCGATGAGGATGCTAACAAGTTCGATGAGTCTGATGCAACTATGGATAAAGACTAAAAGAAGGAGGATAACAGATGGAAAAATCACTTTATTTTCAGTTGGTCAATAAATACTTCCCACAACTTGTTGCAAGTGTAGTAGAGAAGTTGAACGGCAAGAATCAGACCACATTGACCTATATGTACCGAGACCACTTGACTAACACATATAGTCAGGACGGACGCTGGGCATCAATTACTGCGGAATATACACGAGTTGCTGCTGACGTTGTATCAATGGATGCAGAACTCCCATTGAAGAGCCGTGATAAGGTTTCAACCGCTGAGGGGCAAATCCCAAAGGTTGGTATGAAGCTTTACATGACAGAGAAGCAGCTTAAGGATTTGGATAACATGATTGCGCAACGTTTGCCTCAACCACAGATTTTGCGTAACTTGTTTGCAGACCTTCCTCGTTGTATTCAGGCGGTTTACGAGCGTATTGAAGATATGTTCCTCAGTGAGCTGTCAACAGGTGTAGCTTTGGCAACTCGTTCCGGTGGTACTGGTGTCCGAGTTGATGTAGGTTTTGCCGAGAAAAATAAGTTTGGTCACGGTGCTAAGGCTTGGGATGCAGAGGACGCAACCCCACTTGATGATATTCAATTGGTTTACGACAAGGCGATGGAAGACCAAAACACCATCACTACTTGTTACCTTGATGATTACACAATCAAATTGCTTGGCAAGAACAAGCAGGTTCGTGCTCAGTTTGCCTTCAATCAAGGCATTGCAATTAATAGTAATAGCAATATTCCTATTTTGAGCTTTGAGCAGATTGCGTCTATCTTTAGAAATAAGTGGCAGACCAACTTGGTACGTGTAGCCCGTACAATCAAGACCGAGCTTAATGGCAAGAAGGGAACACACAATCCTTGGGCTAAGGGTCACATGACCTTTACATGCTATGATAACCTCGGTGATTTGTTCTGGACTAACGTAGCCGAAGCTACAAGACCAGTTGCAGGTGTTACTTATCAGTCAGCCGATGAGTATATCTTGGCTAGCCGTTATTCTACTAACGACCCACTCCGTGAGTTCACTAGCTCACAAGCAATGGTTGTTCCTATCTTGAATAACGTTGATGCCATCTACTCTTTGGACTCAACACAAGCGGTAGGTTAGGCTTATGAGAGGTGAGGTAATTAGTCCGTTCCGTGATAAGTTCCATTTTAACACCATATATGAAGTTGGTGCAATCTTGGACTTTGACGAAGAACGTATGAACTCCCTTATCGAACGTAAGCTTTGCAAGATGTTGGAGGTGCAGGATGATAATCATTCTGCATCTCCTGAAGACGATAAGGAAATTAAAGATACTCCTAAAAAGGAAGTCTTGAATGATGGGAAGGTAAATCCTGTAAAGGAAGAAGAAAAGAAATCAGAAGAGACACCCAAGAAGGAAGTCTTGAAGGAGAAGAAGGAGAGTAAGCCTAAAAAGGAGAAAACCAGCAAAAAGGATGCTGCCGAGTCAACCGAAGAGACTTCTGAAAAGGAGAATGTAGAAAAGGAACTTGACGAAAAAGCAAAGAGCGAGCAGGAGGCTGCAAAGAAAATCGCTGAGGCTATGAGTCAGGCTCAGAAATAATGATGTCACATGAAGATAAGAGAATACATTTCGCAGAAGTTGCGTGCTTGGAACATTACCGATGCCCAATTGGAAGATATTTCGTCAGGTATAGACCTTGACGAAGAATATACGTCTGATAATTCGCAGGTTGTAGGCAAGGCGATGATTTCCGTAATCGAGGAACTTATGCTTGCTCCATATATGAGCAATGTGAATGAAAATGGATTCTCTGTCTCTTGGGACTACTCTAGGATAGGACAATACTATATGTGGCTTTGCCGAAAATATGGTGTTGCTCCGGATAATGAAGTGGTGGCAGCTTTAGGGCTTTCCACTATCACGGATAAGTCTGATATTTGGTAAATGTCTAGGTTATGTTATATTCCCCTCATATATTAAAGAAGAAGTTCGTGAATAAGGTTGTCAACAAGTACAACGAGGTCATTAGCTCTTCTGAGGAATGGAAAGAAATGGGGCGTTGTCGATGCGATGACAACTCTACCGAGCATTTCACTACCGATAATGGTAGCATATATACACCGAAATATCACATTGTTTGTGACAAGTGCCAGATTTCCGAAGGTGATGAAGTCAAGGTCTATTCCGATGATGGAAGCTACCGAGGAGGTGGAAAGGTCTATAATGCCCCTAAGTGCAATTATCTTGGTTATATGAGTATCTATGTCTGATGTTATAAAGGATGAGATAGACGCTTTCTTTGCGCAGGGAGAAAGGGAAGTTGATGAGTTTCTTGACAGGTTAGGTAAAACAGCCGTTGAGCTTGATAAGACTAACGGAAACTACCGAAACCGCACAGGTAATCTCAGAAGGTCTAACTATAGTAAAGTACATGACCACACCTTGACCCTTGGCAACAAAGCGGAATATGCGTCAGATGTTTCCTCTAGAGGATATGATGTTATAGATTCGGGTATTCAGTATATCAAGAAAGAAATCGAGGATATGCGATGATAACAGAAATAGATGCAGGTCATGTAATCTATGATGACTTGGAGCTTATGGGAATGGAACGAAGACTGAAAGGACATCTGAAAAAGGGTGGACTTGATGGGGAAGAACCTATGGTCGGTGAGAAGATTCCCGATGATGGCATGATAGTCATCATCCCTAAGCGTATGAGTGCAGACAAGACATATTTCAATGATTGTACTATAGAGGTAAATATATTGCTCAAAGATATAGAGGGCGAGGCTAATCCTCAGTTGAACGAGCTTTTAAAGAAGGCTATTGAAATCCTGTCCGACAATGAAGTCGGAAAAGCAGAGGATGTATGGTATCGTTATTCTATCCGATCCCACGGCATAGAGCAAGAAAGTAGGTTGAGTTGCCATTACGCAAACATTACTATTGATTTTGAAACATTAAACGTAAGATAAGATGAAACCATTTATTGGAATCAAGAGAATTTGGTATGGTGCTCCTCTTACCGAGGCAAATACACCTGCTAAGTTGGCTACATGGTTGAAAACCGCTACAGAGGTTAAGAACAGCCATGAGGGAACATGGGGATATTCTCAGGATGACCCTAGTGTTACCGAGTACAAGAATGAGCTGAACGGACAGGTTTACTATCGTGACAAGACCGATGAGGGTGCTAAGACAATTACATTCTCTATTGGTGTATTCTCGTGGAAGAACAAGGTGGACTTGCAGGGTGGTAAGATGTACAAGGCAACCGGAGAAGAAACGACTACAGAAACTGATGCAGTAGGTTGGTCTTCTAGTCAAGATTTGGTAAACATCAACAAGTGTATTGTTGCTCAGACCAAGACAGGAAACTACATTGTTTTCTCAAATGCAGCTATCGTTGCCAAGGGTGACCAACAAGACAAGAATATCACTTTGGGTATTTCTGCCGTTGCAATGGAGAGTGAGACCGATGGTGTGGCTGGTGAGTATCAATGGGAAGGCACAGCTGTTGTAGAACAGGAATAAGGTATAAACGACAAATGATAGAGGGGGATGGTGTTACTGCCGTTCCCTTTTTTTATATTAAGAACTATGAGTAAGGCAAGTAAATTAGTTACGGGTGCTATTCTTGGGGAGGATTTCGTAACAATAATGGTGAATGGAAAGACTTATTGTATTTTTCCGCCAACTATTATAAAATTGGTAAAGGCGGCTAAATACCTTGATCGTTTTGAAGAAGGCAAATCACTAGGGGAAATCTTAGGTATGCAGAAGGATTTAGGTGACGCTTGCAAGGCGTTATCTGTGTTCATACAAGGCGATGAATCCATTAGTGATGAATTATCAAAAGGAACACTAGCAGATGTTGTCAATGGCTTGCAAATGGCTTATTCCTTAATTTCCATAAAGGATTTTCAGACGCTATCAATTTTGGCGAAGAGTGCGGCAAGGATGATAGCAAAACCACGACCATAGGAAACGATACACTCTTAGGCAAGATTGCATCTTTTATGGATAGTCTGCATTTGTCGTACCAAGAGGTCGTGAGAGAAATACCTTATAGGAACTTGCTACTGATGGCAAAAGACAAGCAAAGAGTAGCATGTGGTGATGTAATGTATGAGGTAACGGAAGAAGAGTTTGGAATGAACTTCAAAAAAGGATAAGTTTAAAATAATGCAAATAAAGTATTAAAAGCACTAAAACGTTTGCAAGTTAGCAAAATATTGTTTATCTTTGCAAGCGCAGAACAAAAAAGGATAAAATGGCGATTTAAGAAATTGATAAGATATTAGAGACACGAAACCCGATGGACTATACCGAAAGGCAGTCCGAGTCACTATTCCTTTGACTTTGCAATCGGTAGTTTCGTGTTTTTGTTTTTAAGAAAAGATGCAAGACGTAAGGTTAATATTCGAGATACTGGTTTTCGTGTTGCTTTGCGTTTGTCTCATATTGCTTGCTGTAAGTAGATATAGGCAAAAGAAAAAGCGTGAAGAACCGGAGCGAAAGGAAATGGACTTGATAGACTTCTTTTCTTTGGGAGGAGTTGCCTATTATTGGAACAAAGGTGGTAAGCAGCAGAAATGCTACACATACGAAGAATTTCTGAAAATCAAGGCTGACTACGTGGAGCTTTGGCTGAATCAGAATAGATATATTTTTAACTCTCAATTAGATAGCGATGATATATAAAGTATTAGTTTTGTTGCCGACAATAGTTGTATCAGATGGCATTGTTGGTATAGCTTGGCTAGGAAAGGTCTTTAGCTGGCGATATGGAAAGAACAAGAAAAAGAGTAAGAATGTGTCCTTAATGATAGGATATAATACAGGAATGTCTCTTAAGTCGAAAATAGACGATAACGCTGCGGATGATTATTTAAGACGCATTGCCGAAGAAAACAGAATCTAAATTCAAGGGTTAGAAGCCCTTTTTACAACCATATTACTTGTGGTTATTTTTATACATCGGTTTTTATTAACGATTGTTTTTTATGGTAGATAAATGTATAAAAACGAGCACAAGTTCCCTTATAGATGGACTAAAAAAGATGCTAATTTCACAAAAGACAAAGGTAAGGTAATGTCTTGCTTCTGTTGCGGAGGTGGCAGTTCCTTTGGTTATAAGTTAGCTGGCTACGATGTTGTAGCCTGTAACGAGATAGACCCAAAGGTTATGAAGATGTACTTGAAGAATCACGATGTCAAGTATTCTTTCAATTGTGATATTCGTGAGCTGATTGCCAATATCAATATAGGGGGGCATATTATGAAGGAAGAGTTGCATAATCTGGATATATTGGATGCTAGTTTCCCATGTTCGGTATTCAGTATTGCAGGTGACCGCCAAAAGGCTTGGGGAAAGGAAAAAGTATTCCGAGAAGGTCAGAAAGCACAAAGGCTTGACGATTTGGCTTTTTACTCAATCGCCCTCGCTCAAGAACTACAACCAAAGGTAGTGGTTTTTGAGAATGTCCAAGGTTTGTTGCAAGGTGAAGCTATCGAGTACGTGAAAGAGATTTACAGGCAGATGGATAATGCCGGATATATCTTGCAGCATTGGTTGCTTAATGCACGTAATATGGGTGTTCCTCAGAATCGACCTAGGGTGTTCTTTCTAGGATTACGCAAAGATCTTTGCAAGCCGTTTATGGTTCAGAAGGATTTGTTCGAGCGAGTGCCTAAGATAGATATGGACTTCAACGAGAAAGAAATTGTCTTGGATGAGTTTTCGGACTATAGTGGAAGACAGATTCCAAAAGGAGTGATGAAGTATTGGGAGCATAGAAACGAGAAAGACAATTCTATCGGTGATATTGTCAAACGGATGGATAATCGTCTTTCTATGTTCAATAATATGTTTCTTAAAAAGGATAAAGTATGCAATACTATATCAGCAATGGAAGATAGGCTTTTGTATTTTGATAATCCAAGTTATATTTCAGCGCATGATACGATTTTAGCATCAACATTCCCGATGGATTATGACTTTAATGGCATGAAGCCTTGGTTTGCTTGCGGAATGTGCGTTCCTCCGGTTATGATGGCGAATGTAGCTGCGAGAATCTGGGATTGTTGGTTGTCAAAGATTAAAAAGGAGGAATGCGCATGATAACAGCAAGTATGACTTCGGGTGAGATGCGTAGAGTACGAAACTTAGATGAAGCTAGAATCTATGAGTTTCAGATGCGAAAAGCTAATGAGCTTAAACGTGAAATGAGAAAGCAGAACGTAAGACAAATAACAAAGACCTTTGAGTTTGCTACACCGAATGCCGATTATTTTATCGTTGTAGGTGTAAAACATGGCGATGTATTTGCTTCCGGTGTGTTCATTTATCTGAAGGAAACTAACGAGTATATTCCTATGAGCAGAAATGAGGGGTATAGCGAGGATTGTTTTGCTATGAGCGTTCATTTTCTGAAGAGATATGCAGAAAGGTATTTGAAAAAGGATTTGCCGATAGCAAAGATATTACAAAAGATATATACATCGTTTACAGGTGCGGTTCAGCTTTATAGTGACGACAAGACAAAAAGGGTGGTGTTTGCTATTCCGGAAGGGCTTATACTCACAGAATACGAGCAAGAAAAGCGTATCATCCACTACAAAACCTTTGTAAGCATGGATATGCTAAAGAAGACACAGATGCAAAGTTACGAGAAGATTAGTGCATTTCTAATGGAATCATGTCAGCAAATAGCTATGGCAAGAGAAGCAGGAAATGACGAAAAGCTGGGCGTTGTGTACAGAAGGTTTTATGATGATATTGATTTACTAGACACTAAGGAGGCGCAAGCCATATATTCAGGTTTCTTTGAAAAAGGAGGTAACAATGAAAGATAAATGTATAACAAGGTTTCTTGGTGATATTAAGCCTATAAAGAATTACGAAAGGTATTATGTTAGCAAGCTGGGACATGTCTTTACTATTGGGAGAACGTCTCAATTAAAGGAAATCGCACCTTGCAAGACACCAAAAGGTTATTTGAAGGTATGGCTTTACAAAAACGGAAAGCGAAAGATGTTCTATGTTCATCGTTTGGTAGCGCAGGCATTCTTGGAGAATCCAGATGCATTACCAATGGTGAATCATAAGGATTTCGACAAGACGAATAATAACGTAGATAACTTGGAGTATTGTACCGCAAGATACAATGTGATTTATTCTGCTATAGCAAAGAAAACCTCTTCCGAATACTTGGGTGTTACTTGGAATAAGAGTGTAAGAAAATGGCAAGCTCAGTACCAGGTAGGTAAGAAGAAAACTTATATCGGATGCTTTGGTACGCAAGAAGAGGCTCACGAAGCTTATGTTAACGCTACAAAAGAGATTTGACATGCTTAAATTTGATAGAATATACAATTCCGACTGTATAGAAGGAATGAAACAAATAGAGACCAGGAAAGTAGATTTAATTGTTACTGACCCACCATATTGTATCTCCTATAAGACCGGATGGAGAGCAGACGACCATCGCTTTTCGAAGGAAATACTCAATGACGATAATGAGCAATTGATTATTGATTATATGAGCGAATGCTACCGGATTTTGAAGGATGATAGTGCTGCTTATATCTTCTGTAGTGCCAAAACATTGGACTTTTTTATGCAATAAGCGAGGAACGCAGGGTTTACCATTAAGAATGTGCTCATTTGGCGAAAGAACAACCATACGGCTGGAGATTTAGAGGCGCAATATGGGCAATGTTACGAGCCAATCCTGTACTTGAATAAAGGCAGACGAACCATAAACGGAAAGCGTTTGGAGGACGTATGGGACTTTGATAGAGTTCCATCTGATAAATTGGTACATCAGAATGAGAAACCAATTCCCTTGCTTATGCAATGCATCTTGAAATCATCGGACGAAGGAGATTTGGTATTTGATGGTTTTATGGGTTCAGCAAGTACTGCTTTGGCTTGTATGCGAACAAACAGGAATTTCCTTGGCTTTGAATTAGACGGGGAATATTTCAAGGTAGCACAAAAAAGAATCAAAGAAGAAATGTTTAATCAAAAAGATATGTTTGGATATGTTGGAGATAGATAAGATTTATCAAGTTGATTGTCTGGATGGTATGAGCAAGATTGATGACAAATCTGTCTCGCTTATACTCACAGACCCTCCATATGAAATTTCAAGGAATTCCAATTATGCAAAGTCCGCTCCTACTGGTAAAGATACTGATAGATTCCGCATATCTATCGACTTTGGAGACTGGGATAAACAGGAAGCATTTGATATAGGCTCTATGATAAAAGAATCCTACAGGTGCTTGAAAGATGGTGGATATATAGTTTGTTTCTATGATTTGTGGAAGATTGGGGTCGTAAAGGATGCGATGATTAATGTCGGATTTAAACAAATTAGATTTATTGAATGGATAAAAACAAATCCTGTTCCAATAAATAGTAAGACAAACTATCTCACAAACGCAAGAGAGGTCGCTGTGTGTGGGGTGAAAGGTAAAAATCCTATCTTTAAAAGCGAATATGACAATGGAGTATATAGCTTTCCAATCTGTCGTGATAAGGGGAGATTTCATCCTACCCAGAAGCCTGTTAGTCTTTTCAGAAGCATTATAAACAAGCATTCCTGCAAAGGAGATATTGTACTAGATTGCTGTATAGGTAGTGGAACTACGGCTATTGCGTGTATTCAAGAAAATCGTAATTTTATTGGTTTTGAAACTAATAGAGAGTTTTACGACAAAGCAAACGAGAGAATAGAAAATGAATTAATGATAAAGCAAGATAGTTTATTTAGTAATGAAAGTTAGTGGGTGATATGATGGAGCTAAATAGAATTTATCAAGGTGATTGCCGAAAGCTTCTAAAGCAGCTAGACGATGAATGTATAGACCTAGTATGCTCTGATGTTGCTTATCCGGTACAAGCTAGAGGTGGGCGCAGTAGTATGAGTGGATATTGGACGGATTCTCAAACTAGAAAAGGTAAGATATTCAAGAGTAATGACATAGATATTTCGGAGTATATCAACGAACTATATCGAGTACTAAAGGATAAGACTCATTGCTATCTTATGTGTAACGACTATAATCTGATGCACTTTCTAGATGAGATAGGACGGAGTGAGTTTCACTTCACAAAGTGTTTAATATGGGATAAATGCACTAAGGTGTGTGGAACGTATTATATGAACCAAAAAGAGTATATCATTATGCTTCGTAAGGGAGGTGGAAAGCCAATTAATGAGTTTGGCACATCTGACATTCTGAGTGTTCCTATTCCAACCAACAAACGCAGGGATAAAGAAGGATTGATCAATCAGACCGAAAAACCAGTTAAGTTGATGGAGATTCTAATCAGAAACTCAACAAATGTAGGTGATGTTGTTCTTGACCCATTTATGGGGAGTGGCACAACAGCAAGGGCTTGCGTTAATCTTGAAAGAAAGTATATAGGCTTCGAAATAGACCAGCGGCAAGTAGATTTTTCCAATAACGAATTAAAGAGCATGAGTAGGCAATTAAGTCTGTTTTAAAACAATGGATATGAGTATGGTTATTCAATGTAACACAGTTGTAAGAAATGGGAATAAAGAGATAACGGATGCTCTTATAAAAGCCATTAAGGATGAAGCCTCGAAGCGTGGGTTGGTACGTGATGAATTGGTTGAATATTGCAACCAATTGTTAAGGAAAGGCGAAATCAAGGCTTGTATTAAGAATTTGTTTTATAATTTCAAACGTTATTTTTGGAGGTATTATTGATATGAGAAGAAGAAAGTTGAACAAGTCTCCAGTGCTAGGTCTCTGCGGATTTGTTGTCGGTTACGAGTGCAAGGAAAAGGGAATAAAGCTGATGGAGTGCGATAAGGCGCAAGCTGATGCAATCATAGTTCCTCATCACTTTTCACACAAGGTAACGAAGAATAGTTGCTTGAATCTTTTGGTATTGTACAAAGGCAAGATTAGGGGTGCTATGCAAATTGGGTATGGAATTCGACCGCATATCAAGACTGAAAAGGGCGAAGTGTTGGATTACCATCAAGTGAGGGAATTTGACCGAATGTGGTTGTCTGATGATATGCCAAAGTATAGCGAAACCATTTGCCTTTCTCTCTTACACAAGTATATTAGGGCAACGCATAAGGAAATCAAGTATCTTATATCTTATGCCGATACGTCCATAGGTAACAAGGGAACTATATATAAAGCTGCAAACTATGAGCATATTGATACCATTAAGGCAGATTTCTATGTATTACCAAGTGGTGAGCGTGTGCATCCGGTAACTATGTGGCATCGGCACAAGACAAGAGTGTGGGAGGTTCTGACGGAACTATACCCAGGAATAAAAAAGGCAGAAGGGTTTCAACTTAAATTTCTGAAGAAGTTATGAAGAAAAGAAATAAATATATTCCTTGTCATTTGCATCCAGATCCTGAGCATTGGGTTAGAAAAGGTCAATCTTGGAAGGCGAAGGTCGCTTATGAAAACGAGGATGATGCTTGGGAATTTCTGAATCAGAATCCGAAGTTAAAGGCACTCGGTTGGCATCCTTACTTATGCAAGGTTTGCTCAAAGTGGCATATTGGTAGGTTACATAATTAACGATTATGAAAAAAGAAGATAGACTTAAAATATATCGCAAATACGATGGGCATTGTGCTTATTGCGGTAAGAGTATAGAGTATAAGGATATGCAGGTTGACCATCTTGTTCCGAAGAATCGAGGTTGTTACTCTCGGTGGAGCGACAAGGAGGGAAGGTTTGTCGTTTTTCATGGCGATGACTGTATGGAGAACTATATGCCATCTTGCAGGTCTTGTAATCTTCGTAAGCGTGATATGAGTTTGGAACAATTTCGCTCAGAGATTACTAGACAGGCTAAAGGATTGCTTAATGGTAAGGCTTCTTTCCAAGTAAAGATGTCGCTTGCTTATGGTTTAATCGAAGAGCACTTTGATAGACAAATTGAGTTCTACTTTGAGAAATTTAAATAATAGGGAATATGAAGAAGTTTAAGAAGTCGATAGAGATTAGCACTGAGAATATTTCAGACGTTCTTCAAGTGCCAATTGTTACAAGTTTATACAAGACTAAGAATTTTAAAAATCCTTGCCTTGAAGGTCGTAGCGTTCCTTATGATACTATAGCATTGATGTATGTTCATATCGAAGGCTTTGATAGCGATTTTTGTATTGACCAAGGCAACATGCTCGCTCTTGATATTTGTGATACTTGGTATGCCTTTTCAAAAGCAGGGTGGGAGAAACATAAAAACGATGAGGTATGAAGAAGAAAGGATATTACGAATACGACCCTGTTATCTATCCAAGAATGTTATGTGTCGCTATTGGAATGAACCAAGAGGACGCTAACAAGTGTTTTGAAGGTAGAAAAGGTGAGGTTTTGAAGGTTGATTTCTCTAATTCTAACGCAATAACCTACGATGAAGTTAGGGAAAAGTCGAATAAGAAGCTTTGTTCATTTATTAATTTTGCAAGCAAGGATTCTATGAGGATGGGGATTTGTTGCCATGAAGCTTCTCATGCCTGCGATGCCATCGAGGATGCTATTGGTATGGAACACGGAGGCGAGCCTTCTGCCTACTTGATTGGTTGGATTGCGTCTTGCATCAACAAGGCACGTTTGGGTATTGGTGATTTCGTTGAAATTAAAGATAAGGAAGAAAAGTAGCCCAAAGACAAAATACCTTTGAGTGCTTTGCCCCATCACTATATATAATAATGTAGTGGTGGGGATTTTTGTGTTAACATC
>ERZ1034680.175-NODE-175-length-43400-cov-10.165901_pt1 | contig 43400 bp, 65 predicted proteins | sample MGYA00520639_ERZ1034680 | MGnify/ENA primary metagenome ERZ1034680 (study PRJEB33766, sample SAMN09781760) | gut metagenome | biome: gut microbiome | host: Homo sapiens | place: Madagascar | study: EMG produced TPA metagenomics assembly of the PRJNA485056 data...
CCACGCTTGAAAGGTTAGGAATATCTGGAAGCCCAAAGCACACGCCGCACGACTGCAGACACACCTTTTCTGCACTGTGTGAAAAATACGGTGTCCGGGAAAACGACCGAAAACGAATGCTCGGCCACTCTTTTGGTGGAGATATTACAAACGCGGTATATGGGCACAGGACATTGGAAGAACTTCGAGCAGAGATTGAAAAAATAAAAGTCCCATTTGTGACTAACTGTGACTAACCGTTCCTTTTTAAATTGATTTTATTTATCCTAAATTAGCCTATCTAAAGCCCACAAAGCCGCATAAAACAAGGGAAAATGGCAATTTTACTGATTTTTTTCAAATAACGAAAATACTAACCAATAGTTAAAATTTCATTTGAACTAACTGGTTTAAAACGCCCTGTTTTCAAGGCTTTTCAGCTTTTTAGAATTTTGGGTTTGTGACTAACGTGTTACTAACCAGAATATTCTTATTATTCCGAATTTGATACAATATAACCTAAAAGCCCCTCGGAAATAAATCCTTGGGGCTTGAATTTTACACTTTTTTGATATATTTTGCGGAGACAAATCCAAAGTATTTTCCGCCAATTCTGATATAGTACCAAGATGCTCCGTCTTTGGCTTTCTGAGTAAAGTTCATGACATCGACCTTATTTCCATTACTTAATGTCGGATACTTTTTGATGCTCGGATATTCCACACCTGCCCATGTGCGGACGTTCAGAGAAGAAGCTACAACCTCTCCCGTGAAAAGTTTTTGTGACTTATCCTGTTTATTGGAAATTACCGCAGCCGTATTTCCTACTCCGTCAACCTGCAGGTATTTTGTTGCTGCCCAGCCGATACCAACACCTGCGACCTTAACCTTTGTCCACATGCCTGATTTCTCACCATTGATTTCTACGCGATTCCCCTTGTTAATCTGTCCGAGAACATAACCGTTCGGTGTTTCGCGGATGTGTAGGTCATCAACTGTGGATGTGGCTGTGCCAGTTGGCTTCCATTCTTCCTCAGTTGCCTTTTCTCCATCCCAGTCAACCCAAACATATCCATCAATTGCTGAATCACTGATGGAGTAAGATTTGTTGCGCACAGCTCCACCATTTGCTACTACCCCGGCGGCGCTGGAAGTATTTCCTTCATTGGTATATACAACACTACCATTGAAGCTGCGGACAGAGCCGACATGGGATCCGTTTCTGAAGATTACCAACGCTCCCGCTTTCGGTGCTTTATGCCATGTTCCGTTAGCTTTGGAATGGTTTGTGATGGACACACAATTGTAGAAACCGCCGCCCATGATCTGTAAGGCTCTTGTGATTCCCAGAACATTTACCAGTTTCCAGAACTGATACTCTGCGCACCATGGTTGAGCCTGACACCCCGGCTGTCCCCATGAATTTACGTCACGGGCAAATTTGGTATAATTGTTATATCCGGCATTCTTCTTAAAATCGTCCAGATAAGCATTGCTTTTCTTTTCAAGGTATCCACCATTTGAAGCGTAATAATCACCAAGCTCTGTGAACTTCTGTAATTTTGTTTTGCTCACTGTTGGTCCTCCCTTCTGGTCAGAATCTCTATAATCTTTGTAGAATACATTCATGTCTACGCTTCCGTTGATTCCTGAAACCTTGCCCTTGCTGGAATGCTGCCAACCTACACCAACGGACGGGCGTAATCTTTCTTGTACAGAACCGTTGTCATTGGCAGGATAACGAGCAATCCAGCAGTCGTACTGTTTTAAAGCATCTGTTAGAACATTGTTATACCAGTCCAGATTGCAGTAAATTCCAACTTTATAACCGGCTTTCTTAATTCTAGTCAGAAATGATACTGCAATATTCTCGATAGCTTGCTTGCCAAGGCTTATCTGTTGACTCCATTCAAGGTCGTAGAACACTGGGAAGTCCAGTCCTCGCCCGTTCAGTGCGGCAATCACATCTTCTGCCTCGTCAATAGCCTGTGCTGGTGTTAGAGCGTATGAATACTTATATCCGCCGATAAGGATTCCGTTGCTCTTGCATTTCCTGTAGTTGTACTCAAGTGAGCTGTCAATGCCTGTTTTCTGATGGATTCTTAAAATGGCGAATTTGATACCAGATTTCGCCGCTTTTGCCCAGTCTGGCTTGCCCTGATAAGATGATACGTCAATACCTTTAATTTCCAATTTTATCAACTCCTTTCATAAAATCATGAAACATATTTCTGGTGACTGTAGCGTACAGATTTCCCACTCCATTGGTAGTTTTTATGAAATTTTTAATGAACTAAATGGGAAGTTGCTTAAATCAAATTTTATATACATTTAAAGACGAATTTTTAGGATTGATTACAATTTGAAATCTTCCAAACTCACTTATAAAAATGAAACCTATGGCTTCTTCTTTCCACGCTTGAACATTTAATTTTGTTTTAGTAAATGTAATTTTTGAGCAGTTACTATTTTATTAAAGAGAAAAAACATCAAGATTGAGGCTCTTGCGATTTCCATCCTGTCCAGCCACTTTTTTTAACATATTTATTTGTCCATATTCTTCCTGGTATAGGATAAAATTCAACGATGTATACTAGATAATTATTATCATCATATGCAATTACTTTACGAATACCAAAATTACATGCACCTGGCATTTCTTTTGTTATTGATTTGTTGACACGAAAAATTAATGTGTTTAAATCACGGTACATGCCATTTATATCAATAAGTAATGCGGAATTCAAATATCCATCAGTTGTTGATTCGCCACTTTTTTCAGCAATCTTGGTCTTACTATTTAATTCATTAAGCGCCCCCAGAATTGTCTTGTTTTGTGTTTGCAAATTTTCAAATACTTTGTTTGCAATCTTTCCTATAATCCAGTCTGAAAACGTTGACAGACCAAGGCGCTTGTTTGCCTTTCCTGCAGCATCAAGAATCATCACTTCATCTTTATCCGCAGGGTCTGTTTTTATCGTGTAATCTGTCCATTTTGGCATGGCCGTTCCCTCCTTACGCTAAATATTTATCTCTGATATATTTTTTGACTGCATCAAGATGAGCTTGTATATCGTCATCCAACACAAGAAAATTACCTTTGTTGTTCTGACTGACAACTTCCCCTGTTTCCTCGTTTACCTCAGAATAGGTGTAAGCGATACGACTTCCTTCTCCGGTGCTAAGATTCATAAAGCTTGTAAGAATTTTTTTCATGATATTTTCCCCATTTCGTCAATAATTTTTTCCCTGTCACTAAGAAGTTCTTTTTCATAATCTGGTTCTGATATTTCAAGGCTTTCACTGTAGTCTGGCTCTGGCATGTCTGTGTCTATTGCCCTGTCATAGGCTGTTCTGCTCATGTCAGTAAAACGCATATGTTCATATTCTGTCTGACGCGCTTTTATCTCAAATGCAAATTTAAGCCCCGGAGTACCTTTTACAGTAAAATATGTCTGTTCTTTTTTATCTACCCAACAATCTCCCTCTCCTTCCTTTTGTAAGAACACATAGTATTCAATCCCTACATTGGTAGATTCTTGGAATATATCATCTATGTCTATCAGGCATGTACCATCTTCTGATATGGTTGCTTCTCCAATATCTCCGAACATAGGAGATGCCATTTCGTAGCAATAAAACGTCTGAGTTCCGTAATTCTTTGTCTGAAGAATCCTGGATTTTGTTCCACGCACGCTCAAATCTGCAAGGTCGGTGCCTGTGCCTTTACTGTAAAAATGTCCACTGGCTTCAATGTGTGAGTATGATATAACCTTTCCAGTGGCGGTAACGCCACCGTTTGAAACTATACTATAATATGCCTTTAAACTTCCCATGGTTAGGGTGGATTGCGAATTGTTTCTTCCCGTTATGCTTGTACTCACATTTATTGCACTGCAGTATACGTCACGTGTGGAAAACGTAGTTCCTTCTAATTTTGATTCGCCTGTCCATGAATTAGTTTCCATGTTAAACCAGTTTGAAGCCCCTGTGGTTTTAATACGTCCATTATTTCCATCCAGTGTAACGCTATTATCACCACTCGCCGCATATAAATATCCACTTAAAACCTGCCACCCAGACAGATACCCGGTGCTAATATACGAAGCGTTCAGATACACCTTGTTGTCATAAAGATATAGCCCCTGTGTTTCACCGTTGTTAGTTAATTTATTAAAAATCTCCAACTGGGTCATATCACTGGCGTCTTTTCCGTCCTGTCCATTTTTTCCATCTTGACCCTTTTCCCCATACACGCCAATCACACAAGGAAGTGTTGTTGCCTTAGCCCCGTTTGTGAAGAAAGTATCCTCATAGTTCCATAGATACCGCTTGTCCGGAGTCGGGGTCTGTACAGTTTCTGTCCATCCAGAACTACTTGTTGATACACCAGACGAACTGGACGTAGCGAGATAATGCTGTACAATCTTCGAGATTCCATTTCCGGTATCACCTTGCTTTTGCTTTACAACTACAAATTCCTTTTCCGCAGACATCCCGTTGTAAGTTGCGGTTGCGGTAATCGTCCCACTATCCACAGACAGCCCGGAGACCGTATACGTTGCACCTGATGCTGAGCCACTCACTCCACTTCCTGCAGAGAATGAAATATTTGACTGTGCGGTCACATTCTCAGCACCATACAGTACAGTTACCGTAGTTTTGCATGTCGGAAATGTAGTATAATTTCCGGACGAATCTGTTGGAATTCCTTGAAATTCATTTGATAGCAACACGCTCAGTGTGGCGTATTTTGTCGCAATTTCGGTCGCGGTATTAGAAGCTGTGTCTTTTGCTATTTCAGACACGGCTTTCCCTTTTAATGAAAACTCTGTCGCAGCAATGTGTACCTTTCCGCTATCGTCAATATGGAGCGTGATTTGGTTATCATTGTCAATAACCTTAATCCCTTTTGCATTGATGAATTTACCTGCCAGAACGCCTGCAAGGATGTAATTCGCATTGATATACAGTTTCTTGTCCTGTATGTAAATTCCCTGGTCTTCGCCACCGTTTGTTAGCTTATTAAATACTTCATCCTGTCCAAGGCTTGTATCATACTCTTTGACTGCATTATCAATGTCGGTTTTATCGGCATATTTGAAATCAATCCAGTCAGTGTCAGTAAATGCACCGTCCGCCCGGCTTCTGACTGCTGTTTTGATAGAGGCTTCACCATCTGCCTTTGATGTGACCCAGAAATCTCCCATGTTGTATGGCGGTTTGGGCTGTTCAAAATAAACTGCCGCTTTCCCGTCAATCTTATCAAACAGATAATCTGGGGCTTTCTGTTCGACCCATTCATTTCCATCCCACCGCCAGCGCGTGTTAGCGTTATTGGCGGTATTCTGCCAAAGGTCTCCTTTGTGGATATATTTACCTTTTTCCCAGACAATCAAAATCTCATTTCCGTCTACATCCAGAATGGAATTACCGTCAACATCTGTCCACGGAACCTCTTCCGTTTCCGTCCATTCAAGCGCCGGGTCTGTATCCTGACTCCAAGTCTGAATTTTGCCGTCCAGCTGTTCCTGCAAATTCTCAATCGTATCAGCAAATACACCCTTGATAAATGTCGTAACCGCTGAATCATCTGTATATTTAGATGCTCTCACCCAGTCGTCAGCGTCATAGCTTGTGCCCTCTGCCTTTGCCTTTTGGCATTTAAGAATGTCACCAGCCTTTCCCTGAACCCATAAATCGTCAATGTCGTAAGGGGGCACTGGTTCTGATCCAAATATTCTTTTCTTTGCGTTCGCCGTACTTTGAGCGTTTGCCGCATCTGCCAGAGCCTTTACTACTGCAGTATCTTTTACATAATCCCATTTGTATTCGCCGTTGATTTTTGCGTATCTGTAAGCCTGTCCGCCATATTCTTCGTTGTTTACGATATAAAACAGGTCACCTAGGTGTTTTTCTTTAGTTGTATTATCTGTCCAAGTGGATGCCGGTTCATTGTTACTATCAGGAACATAATCTTCAAAGAATGCTTCTATCTGTCCGTCAATCTGCTCCTGAAGAACCTTAATCTGTGGAGAATACACTTCTGTAATGAACTTCTCAACCTCAGCGTTTGCCACATTTTCAGGCGTTTTTCCTTTGATTGTAAGTTCTGTGGCATTAAGATTGACAGCCCCTGTCTCTGCATCAATGCGGAATGTAATGTTTCCCTCATTGTCTTTTGCTGTGAATCCTCTTGTGTTAATCCAGTCAGATTGTATGCCAATCGCATAAAGGATATTCAGTACAGCGTCACCGTTGTTATCAAATCCAGCTTTCCAAGTCTGACCGCCGTCTACTGACAAGAAGAATCCATCAACGCCTGTCTTATATACTACCTTAGAATCAGCAAGTATAGGTTTGTCGTGTCGGTATGATATAGTGGAGCCATCTGGCTGAATTTCTTCTGTATAGTAGAATCCAAGGGTGTTGGCGGCAAGTTCGTTCATCTGCTTTAACTTTGCATCATAGGCAGTAATCTTTTTCTCAGTGTCTTTCTTTGCATTGTCAACCTCGACCTGCATGCTGTCTGGATAGTCGGCATTGATGTCCTCCATGCTCTTTGCATTGCAAGAAAGACTCGTGCTTCCAGAAAAAGCAAAGTCTACATCTGTCAGATATGAATAGTAAATATTGCCTTTAATGTCGGAAAATGTAATTCTATCTCCAAATGTGGCGTATCCAATCGCTATGCTGTCACAAGAGAATGGTCTTAATCTCATGCCGACAAGTTCTTTTCCAATCAGGTCAACACCCGCCTGCTCGTTTCCACTCAGAAGCTTGTTATCTATCGCGATAACATATCCGTCTGTACCGTACTTGTATTCCGCCTCATTATCCGTATATTTAACTCCGGTAACAACCACATCATCAACATCATAGGTAAGGTTCCTGATAGCATTTGGATTAAATCCTTTTCGTTCAAGAACTGTCTCGATCTCGTTACTTCCAACGTCAAGGATAGTGTTTCCATTAATGTCGTACCATGGAACTGTTTCTAATGTAATAGTATCCGTACCATCGTCAAAAGTGATGATTCGCAAATTATCATTCTCATCAATGCGAGCGTTGCCGCCTGCCAGAGCTGCAACCATACCGATTACTGCTCTAAAAGTGGTGTTCTCGGGCTTCTTCTGTACCTGATAGTCTGCGTTTTTAAATGTTGCGTCACCTAACACAATCCCAGTCTGCTGACAGGCATCTTCTAAAACCTCTCTGACAGAGCATGGAAAAACAAGGTTTGTATTGTAGCCTGTCTCTGCCTTGCTCATATAGTCCAGCAAAGTGAGATTAATCTCATCGGACGTGGCAGGTTTTTTTGATACAATGAATGTGCCGCGGCGAATGGTTTCCAATCTATCAGACAGTTGCAAATTTAAAAATAGGGTGAACTGTGCCCCGGCAAAGTTGTAGTCAGAGAACCTATCATCATCATTGACCAGTGCCAATGTTGCTGTCTTTTCAATGGCTACACCTATCGGGAAGTCCCCGGAATCAGAAGAATCTACAATGCCGTTTCCGTCAAGGTAGAAATCTTCTTTTTCCAGGTTTAAAGTTGTCCCATCACGTAGTGTCACATTCGCCGTAACATAATAGTTACTATTTAAGAGAGATTCTGTTTTTAGCTGATTTGTAACATTAATCATATCGGTCGAATGCTCCTTACATTAATAGTTAATCCTGTCCATCGTTCCTCATTGTCTTTGAGTGTTTGCGCTGCCATGTTGAAATTAGATGCATAGAACGTCTTGTCAATCCATTTGCCGGGGGTCCGAGGATCTTTGTGATGAAAGGTAAACTGACTTTTATTAATCATCAAATTTAGAATGTTCGCAATTTCTCCCCATTTAAGCTCACCCCATTCCATGTCATATCCGGCGATAGTTCCCATTGGCGTGTTATGCATGACCAAATCTTGACTTCTCTTAGAACTTTCTGTGGACGTGGTTGCAAACACTGGCTTGTATGTGTCAGGGGCCTTTATAATGACCCCATCAATCTTAAACTGCTCCTGTGCCATTTACACACCTCCTAACAAGAATGGATTCTGACCGCCATTTCTGCGTCTCCTAAGCTCTGCTTCATCAATGATAATGTCTAACAGTTTTCTACCAGATGCATTGACTGTGACATTGTAAGTGTTTCCGTCTCCCTGTCCTTTCCCTGACTCTTCCCGGATAATCTGACGCAACAGGCTTTCCGGTGCTTCCAGGTTATTTCCTTTTTTCTGATCACCAAGGACTGCAAGAAATTCACTTCGTGGTGGAATAACCGCACCACTGGCCAGATAAGGTATAGTGCTGACACGTGGAAATGTCGCATGAAATCCGATAGTTTTTGTTCCGAATGGCGTAGGTACGTTCCATGGGCCAAAGGAAAATGCCGATTCAATTCCGCCAATCGCATTATTAATCATTCCAACCGCATTATTAACAATGCTGATTGCCTGATTGATTGGCCTTTTAATAAAATCCACGATACCTTCAAATGCCAGCTTGACCGCATCTCTGGCGGCGTTAAACTTATCAGTAATAGCGGTTTTTATTGCTTCAACCTTAGTAGATACAAAAGTAGTAACGCTTTCCCATGTTCGAGATGTCTTGTCTTTTATTTTATCCCAAACACCCGTAACTTTGGTCTTGATTGCATCAAACACCGTATTTGCTGTAGTTTTAAGAGCGCTCCATAAGCCAGAAAGAGTCTTTTTAATCGCATTCCAAACTGTTGAGGTTGCTGTCTTGATTGCGTTCCAAGCAGTGCTGATGACGGTCTTTATTATGTTCAGTGTTCCTTTTGTTACAGTTTTAATTATTCCCCACGCGCCTGACACAACATCTTTGATAAAACTCCATGCTCCGTCCGCAATCTCTTTTATCCCCTGCCAAGCCAACTCCCAGTCTCCTGTGAAAACGCCAACAAGGAAATCAATGATTCCGCTCAGAGTGTCCGCTACATCACCAATTATTTTAATTAATGATTCCAAGACTTTTATTGCTGTAGTCCCCACAACATCAATTATCTTTGCTACGACTGGAAGCAAATTCGCGATTATCCAGTTAATCAATGGCACTAACACCGATTCCCACAGAAGTTTCAGAGAATCAATGAGCTTTCCGAGGAATGTCTCTATCTTTAGAATCGCGTCCCCTAATGGTCCCTCTAATAGCCCTTTGAACTGTTCTGCCAGTCCTTGTAACACCGGAAGGATATATGTGTTATATCCGGTTATCAGAGTTCCAAATATGCTTGATAGTCCATCTGCTATAGAATCAAAGAACGGTTTTACGTGCTCATCATACAACATAGATATTGCGTCACTAAGGTTTTGAACAACTGTTAAAACTCCACTCGTGACAGTTTCTATTACTCCAAGGCTGCCTTCAATCGCTGACTTCAGAATGTCTTTATTGTCGATGAAAGGCTGCGCAATCATATTCAGAATATCTCTGCCAAGTTTTGCAGCTGTTTCTGTGAGAACCATTCCGATTTCAGCAAAGATTCCAATTAAATTTGCAGTAATTTGCTGTGCGGTTTCTCCACCAAAAACCGAGAAAACATCAGCAAAAGTGACTGCAAGGTTCCCACCTATTTGTGCAATTTCAGAACCGATATTAAACATATCTATCAGATAGTTCTTTATTCTTTGCGTGTTCTGCTTTAAAAACTTTTCAATTCCGCCTATAATGTTTTGCGCAATTGTCAATCCGATTCTGGCAAATGAGCCGGCAACTTGTCCAATTGCATACGCATATGAGTCTAAGAAATTATTCGCCGCTTTAGTGACTTCCGGGTCGGTAAAGATATCCTTTAAAGATTTCCATATAGAGTCAAGGTCTTTTTTTATTCCGTCAAAAATCGGCTCGTAGTCTCCTAGCCCATCCCAGAATCCCTTTGCAATTAACTTGGCCAGCTGTTTAAACCTGTCAATTATCTTTTTTAGCGGTTTTGACATCTTATCAAGAACTGTCTCACCCTCTGCCACCTTCCCGTAATCAACATTTTGCACAGCATCTTTCATCTGATCTGCAAGTCCACCGGTTGTACCCGGTACTTTTGACGATGAATCCGCACTTTTATCCGTTGAGTAATTATTTATTTCGTCAAGAGGACTAAGGTATCCTTTTGCCGCCTTAGTAGCTTTCTTAGTCGCATTCGCTGTATCATTTGTTGCATCTGCCAGCTTTTCAGCATTGTCAGCAGCATTTCCGTATTGGTCGGCCGTATCAGCTATTGCATCTGTTCCGGCAAGTCCTGCACCGCTCGCGCCTGTCTGTCCAGAAGATTTCTTTCCGGTGATTAACTCCGTAAATGATTTGAATGCATTCGCCAGAGTTGCCAATTTCCCAAGAAGGACATTGATTACTTTCAGAACAGGTGTAAAAATATTAATCAACCCCTGTCCGACTGTTGCCTTAAGCGACTGTAACTGCAACTGCATAACTCGCACTTGGTTCGCCCAGGAATCAGAAGTACGGACAAAATCACCAGATGCAGTTGACAACTGTTTCTGCACAAAAGCCAAGCGGAGAGCAACTTTTTCCTGTTCGGTCATGGCAGATGTGGTTTTTCCGTAGCCATTTGCCAGTGCGTACTGGTCAAGTGCCGACTGGGTCATTACCACGCCGAGATCTTTCAGCGTTTCTGTCTCGCCAGTAAACACGGATTTCAGCTTGATATAAGCCAAGTCCTGACTGATGTTATAGAATGATGCTACGTCACCAGTAAGCTGCGTCAGAGCCGTTGACATATCATAAGCCTGTGCTTCGGAGAAGCCGAACGACTTGGACATCGCTCCGAACGTACCGACATACTGTTTTGCCATTGTTTCTGACAGGCCTGCGGAAGTCATGGCGTTCTTTGCAAACTCATTAACCCTATCCGACATAGTGGTAAATGTAACATCAACCACGTTCTGCACTTCTGCAAGGTCGGAGCCAAGTTCAACACATTCTTTTCCAAACTGCACGAGTTTTCCGACAGCGAATGCCCCGCCAATCAATAGACCGATTTTTTTTACAGCACTTCCAAGGCCGTTAAATGACTGTTTTATAGCCGATACTCCGTTTTGGACACCGGTTGTATCCATTCTGGTGTCAATAATGACTGAGCCATCAGCAGCCATGTGTTCACCTCCTAACTATTTGAGGTTCAACATCTCATTCAGCGCATCTTTGTACGCTTGCTCCTCTTCGCTGAGACGTGTTTTTATATCAATAATGTTTTTGTTTTCCTGATAGAATTTCTTTTCCCATTTATCTAAGCGTTCACCTTTTGCCTTTTTTGACCGGATTCCAACAACCGTGTTGAACAGGCACTCACCGGATTCCATGAAGTAACCGAAGAACGTCCACCAGTGCATATATGGCACTGCTCTTACTTCTTTGTGAGCTATCTTGTTGACTGCCGGGATAATCATGTCACCGTCCTGCTCCCAGTCCATTAAACGGGGCTTTGGATGATTAGGATTATCGTCTAACTGCCCGCAATCAATGAATTCAGATGCTTTCTGGCAGGCTTCATCCAGACATTCAGCCGGTATGTTCTGCCAGTCCTCGAACAGAATCTGCAACATAACAACTGCTCTTGCCTGTTCGTCCAGCTCTGGGTCGTTCATAGCAATGAGAATATCAATAATCGCACGAAAATCTGTTCTAATAGAAAAATCCACCCCACTAATGTTTAGCGAGGTGGGAAGCTCATAGGCGGTCATTTTGTGTATTTCTCCGTGTACTTATTGACTGCTGCCTGCATTTTCTTTTTTCTCTTTTCAATCTCCGGTGCGATTGCTTCTGCGATTTTATCCAGAACGATATATGCGAATACCTGACCGTTTCCAAACACGGTAGTTGCCGTGATTGGCTCTTTAAATAAGTCTTTTGATGCTTCATATCCGAGCAGATAGTTGATTTTATCCTCAATCTGACTGTTCAGCTCTGCCATTTCTTTACCAGAAGTAACTTTCTGAATAGAATCCTTGAGCTGCTCGAAGTATTCTGTCAGCTCCTCTGCACGTGCTGCTACATTGATATCAGTTGGATTCAGCTTGAAAGAAGAAAAAACTTCGTCTTCATTGTTGGTGAATGTAAAAATGAAAATTCCATCATCAATTTTGGTATTAATTGTTCTTGCCATTTGGCGCGCCCTCCTTGTGTATGTGCTTATTCACTGTCAGCTGTGAATGTACCGGAACTGATATCAAATTTTCCTTTTGTGCGCTCACCAACATAGTTGACTGTAAATGGAATCTGATAGCCGGATGTATCACCGCCGTAGGAGGTCGGCACAACGTAGCATTCCTGCTGATATGCTTCATATTTGCCAGATGTAGCTTCCGTCCAGAGATGAACCTCAACTGCTTTTGTTTTGAGGTTATCGTCTTTGAGACGTCCATCTACGATTTTCTGTAACGCCGTAAACAGATCAGAAGTAGTATCTGCATAGAACGGATCAGCGTCAGAAGAAACTTCGTAGCCGTTATGTTTGAATGTGGATTCTCCGAGAATGTTTTTAGATGTTTCAGTATCCGGATTGAGTTCTACGTTATACTCTTCCAGATCTTTTCCAAGACGCTCATATTTCGGCGTCAGTCCTCCACAGAGTGAACCTGCGTCGATATAATGAGCCATATATTTACGGTCAATCTTGCCTGTAACTGCCATAGAAATGTCCTTTCTGCCTATAACTTTTAAAAGGCTGTGTAGGTTAGCGACTATCTCCGATTGATAGCCGGTTGTTACTTGTTATATTACTTCATAAGTGTTTTCGTAGCGTACCGATAATGGCAACAGCCAGTCCTGTACGCCACTCTCCTGTGGCTCTAAACCGTAGGAATTATCACGGGTGATGCGTTTTATTACTCGCCCCTGCGAAAGCTCAGGAAACGTATTTAAGCGTGTCTCAGAGCCGTTTATAATAACTGGTTCTCGACATATCCATTTGCCGAGATTATCAAGGAATTTCTGAACAGATAACTTCTGTCGTTCCTTATCAGATGCTGTGCGATATACCACATAAAATGGATACTGGCACACTTGGTGCATTGTTCCGCAAACATCTTCTTTTTCCGAATAGATTAAAGCCCCGTTATCTGCTGAAAATGCAATTCCGGATTCTTTGCCAAGTTCTTCAAATTTGATTGTTTCATTTTCGTATAGCCCCGGATACTGGTTCAGAAGTGCTTTCATGGCATCTGTCAGAATCTCATATCCAGTTGCATCTTTGCCGATTGGCTTATCCGCCATGTCTGCCACCTCCTGCCTGTGCTTTTACTTTGCGAATCCATGTACTGCCATATTGTCGTTTAGCGGCATCGAACCACTTTGCCTGTGCTTGTGGGTGAGCCTGTTTGGTGTATTCAAGATTTTCCTTTGCAGCTGTCTGACCAGAAAACTGACTGACAAGAACTTTCTTAGCGTACTGCCGAGCGTAAGGGCTTCCAGTCAGCTCGTCCACCATTGTTTTTCCCATATAAAGAAATCTACCATATGGCGCCGCCGCCGCACAAACAAAGCCTGTGCCTTGCATAGAGGAACTTTTTGCCCTTGTCTCATTAATAAAATCTCCCGAAATCATTGGCATAAACTCTATCATGCTGTCCATAACCATTCCATCAAGGAGATACTGAGCTTCTTGATACTGTCTGGAAAACCTGTCCATATTCAGCTTAATTTTCATATCTCCATCAACTATGGAGAATCCTTTGAAATGCTTAATTTTGCTCATATTACTTACCCAAAATCTCAAAATGCGGTATCAGTGTATACGGCCCGCCCACACTGGTAATCTTGAATACATTGTCCTTGTTTTCGTTCATGTATTGGTAGAATCCATTCCGATAATCACTGTCAGAAACCGTTCCGCCAGTCCACTCGCCCTCCCAGAAGAATGACTCGTCTGAGAATGTGATGGTGTCTTCCAATGCGTTGTTAATCTGCTGTTTCCACTCTTTAAGCGGTACCCATGGAAGAATCTTACCGCTCTTATCAACAATGGTTATATCGCCGTTCTGGACGGTATATCGAACGTGTAACTGTGCGTTGTCAGTTGCATCTGGCCCGTACTTTTTGAGGATTTCTCCCTTGTCCGTAATGAGGTCAACGCCGGATAAAACATGAGGATACCAGTACGCATCTCCTGTCGTGGCTGATTCGTAATAATTAAAAATCGTCACCGTTTTTTCGTACATGATACCCTCCTTTTTACAGTCTTAAATATTTATATCTGTTCTTCTTTGCGTATTTAATGGCTTCTTCCACGCTGTCAAAGCGTCGTCTAACATCCTCTTTTTTAGCAATCCCTTTGGCATGATAATTACCCTCATCGTCCCAGTTCGATATTACATTTCTCGTTCCAGTCATATAATAGGAGTATCCTTGCTTATTTGGCTCGGCTTGCTTATGTATGACAACGTTTCCACTTCCAAAGCCACTTATTCCGCCTCTACCACCCATTACACTTCACCTCATTAAATTTGTCGGAAAACGCCTTGATTCTAACAATATTACCTTTGCACTCTTCCGGAACTTTCCCATAAAAGATAACGCTTTCTGGGTGCAATCGTTCAATCATAGCGTTATACCCTGACAAGAATAGGCACTTTTTGCCCTTACTGTTCATGCAACCAACAGAAGACACCGCAACTGTTCCGCCCTCTGGTTCCCCATCAAAGCACCAATCATAGGAATCCGGTATACTCCATGAGATTGTTGGAATCACGCGGCAACCGTATTCTTGCAGATATGCACCAATCCAGTGTTTGCGGTAATGGTTATATATCTGGATAGCTTTTGGGAAATCGGTGTAAGTGCTGAAATCTGGTGTCAAGATATACCGAAATCTGCTCAGCTTGTCCACGTACCTGTCTGGATTTCTCCATAGTGCGTCAAACTGGTAGTCGTCTAAGAAGAAATGAACGGCTTTATCTTCTGGATTACTGCATTTTCCTCTTGCATAATTGAATCCAATAAATTCACAACCGTCTGTAAATACAGTCGGTTTAATCTGTGGTATGCCGTATTCACCAACACCGGGAAAGATACGGCGATTCAGATTTTCATAGGCTATGCTTGTCTCTCGGCTTGCCATAGGCTATCTCTTTCCAAACCAAGCATCAAAATTCTTCATTCTACGCTTTCTGGCTCTGTCATAAGTGGTGGTAGTGCGGCTCGTATCGTGCAAAGCGCTTATATCGCCTTTTTCAACAGCTTTCGAAAATTTGTGCATTTCGTCCCTCATAGCTACGCTGGCATTAATTAATTTTCTATGCTCGATAGCAATTTTTTGATTTTTAAATAACGCTTCTGCACTCCCAAGTTTTGCGATTTTTCTTTTACTCTCACTCAATCTGTCATTTATATAATTCATTGTTTTTACCGCTTCACTTTTTGTCTTGATTGACTTAAAGTAGTTGGTATTCTCTGAATTTATGACCTTTTCAAGCTTACTGTCTTTTTTAACAGTTCCGCTTCCTCGGAGTGCATCGCTTTTCTTTGAAGAATTAAAGTACACCTTCGCGATAAGCTTAGAAACTGGCTTCTCATTGCTTAATCCGCTACTTCCACCACGTCCACCCATAAAATCACTCTTTCTGCACTGTCTGTTTAATAATCTGATTCACACCAGTAGCCGACAGCCCATTAAACATGCCGACCGCAACTGCCGTGATATAATCCGATGCCGGGAAATCTGGGATAACTCCCATCCCGACAGCTCCGAGAATTCCACCAATAACCGCCATGATTACTGGAATCCATTCATCTGAGATTCTTTTTGATGCTTTACAGCCCATTCCTACGATGTAGCAAATCATAACGATTGCAATACATGAGCCTAATGTTGAAATGTCCATATAATCATACTCCTGCATATAATACTGGTATTCCATCATCCGTCCTTACTCCCATCAAAAGCGGTAAAGCTGTTTTAAGAAGTAAGTCATTCGTTTTCTGTACATCTCCGGCGGCGGCATACACCGCACTCCATTCCTTTGCGCTTGCTCCAATCTGCTGAGGAGTGGCGTAAGAGATGGATTCACTGCCGGATGATACAGAGGTTACAATACCTGTCGTGCTACCACCGGTCCCGATTGTGGTTGATGTTCCACTAGCGGCGGCATTGGCGGCATTCTTTTCGGCAAGCTCAATCTGATACATTAATTCAGCCAATGAACAGACCACCTTTTTGATGCGCTTCTGTGAGCGTTCATTACTCGGCAGTCCGTCCACCAACCTGTCAAACGTCATTGTGTCCACAAAATCACTGGCTCTTTCTGCAAGTCGTGGAAAGTCGGTTTCTGGCACGACTGAACCGAAATATGAAGTTGTGTAAAATTCATAATCTGCATAAGCCATGCCAGTTACCTCCTACATTTGTCATTTTGCTGTTACGCTTGCACTTCCGGCATTCAGTGCCTTGTACGTTCCATCACACTCAACCACTGTGATCTTCTGTCCGGTTGTTGCTGTGATATCGGCTTTTCCATCCCAAGTACTCCAGTTTCTGAGGTTCTGTCCATATCCAACAGTTACTGCGTCTGTCGCAACTTTGTATTTATATACATTGCCAGCATTTTCCTTAGCCGGATTTACAGTGATTTTTGTATCACCGCTCTCTGTCCCAGCCACGGAATTTACTGTCAGAGTGCCAAGTGTTGGTGTCTCATCAATGGTGATTACTGCGATTGCATCAATGTACTCCGCAAAAAGAGTAAGTCCCATAACTGCGAACGCTTCGGACACTGCTGTGTGGTAGTTACCCTGTGTATGGAATCCGATCAGGTTTGTTTCGCCGGAAACGGTATACACCAGACCAGCTCTCGCAAAGTCAGATTCGTTCGGGTCAACATAGTACAGGACGATGTTCTCAACAGGAGTTGCAATAACCTGTCCTCTTGGAATTTCACTGTCAGATAACAGGAAGATTGTATTGAATCCCATAAAGTCTTTCATGTACTGGAAGCCGAACTGGTTCTGAATAGTGATCTCAGCTGCGCCAAGATATTCATATACGTCCAGAATGTTCACAAATCCAACAACGCCAGTTACATTTCTGTGCATCTGTTTGAATTTGTTCTCTACACGGCCTTTAGCCATTGCCAGAGCCATCTGGAATGTTGTTTCTGTGGAAGTAAGCGTACCGGTTTTCAGATAATCATAGAATCTGCCGGTAACGTCAGTCTGAAGCTGGAAAAGGAATTCATCATCAGTCATCTGAACAGCGTTCTCATAACCGTGATCCTTGATTGCTTCGATAGATACAGCCTTTGCATATTTCTCAATAGTCATCTCTGCATAAGGCTTTTCTTTTACAACGAATTTGCTGTAAGGGATTTCCTCACCCTCACCAACGTTTCCATTCTCTAATGTACCTTCTGCATATTTGGATTTGAGAACTGCTCCAGGTGTCTTTTTGATTGGACGCATGATACCCAGGATTTCACGTAAGTGCTCCCAGTTTCTTTCGAATCTGGTGACGAAATCAATCTCACGCGCAGTCACCTGGATATCATTTGTCATAATAAGATTAGCTTTTGCTGCCATATAAAAATCCTTTCTACCCATAATTTTTAAGGTATTGGGTTAGCGGCTATACTCTGGCGTATAGTCGGTGTAAAAAATCACTGGAATAACTGGATATTCTGAGCAATTGCAGCCTGTCTCTCGGACGGGTCTTTGATTGCTTCGATATCTTTCTTTGTCATGCTTCCCGGCGTCCGCTGCTGCCCAACGTGAGTGGTAAATCTTGCCTGACTCTGCTGAGCCTGCTGCTGAGATTCATCCACAAAAGCGGATGCGTCAGACTGTTTCATCTGCTCAATCAGGTCGTTCAGTCCGAGGATTTTACCGTCTTTCAACTTCAATCCGGCTTCCTTAATGTCTGCCATAACAGACTTCTTGGCCGCTTCACTGGAAAACTTAACATCATCGAGTGCCGCTTTCAGAGCATCTAAGAAATCACGGTCGTAGATTTTTGCATTGAATTCTTTCTCTGCATCCTCCGCTTTTTTCTTCCATCCAGCAAGCTCTGTCTGAATGTTTGCCGGGTCGATACCGTCAAAACCTTTTAAGGTTTCTTCTGCTGTTTCGGCACGTTCTTTCCAGTCGTCACGTTCTCCCTCGATTTTTGACAGGGTTTTTGCTACTTCTTTGGCATTCTTATAATGCTCAGAGAGTGCCTTTTTAACATCTGCCTGCTTGTCCTCCGGGATTTCAATTCCAAATAATTTAAGTGTGTCAATAAGTTTCTGCATAACATCCTCCTGGTCGTGTTTATTGACCTGCCGCCGCAGGTAAATGGATTAAGCCAGTTAGACCACTGACAGGGTAACTGGAATAACAGGAATCGAACCTGTGACACTCTGATTAACAGTCAGATGCTCTACCAACTGAGCTATATCCCATTAACCCGGATTACCGGGTTAGCAAGGTGTTTAACGTGTCATGCCTGCCACGAGTTGTTTCGAATGCTCTTTCTTTTTAAAAGAAAAACGTGAATAAAAAACTTTATTCAAGGAGGTGAACCATCTTGCGTGCCAGATGGCAAATACACATGGCAGGGTTCGAACCTACTTAAACATTCGCTAAAGGTGCGTCTGATTAACTTTCCACTAAAGCATGTGTACCAGCCACTTTAAGAAAGGAGGGTAAAACGAAAACGTTAAAACAACCGTTGTGCTTTCCACTGCACAATTACATTATAACAGATTTCTTTTAACTACCTCTCTACCACTTTTGCGTTTTTAGAGCATATCACGGAGTTTTTCCACGTATCTTTTGACAAGATCACGTTCTTCCCGGCACTCTGCGTCCTTGGACATATCGCTCATTTCCGTTGTGAGTTCATCCAGATGTTCTTCCAGAGCGGCAAGCATTTTTCTTTTGCAGTCCTCAGACTTGCCGGAACGATAGCTCTGTTTCTGCGTCATATAGTCGCCATAAGCATCTCGCCCATCAGAGCGGCTGTAATGTCCTCTAACATAATGCTCACCACGTCTGGCATAAGAACTGCCTCTGTCGTAATCCGGCATCATTCTGCCATCATTTGAGCTGTATCTCCCCATGCTGTCACGTTTTCTCCCACGTTCACTGTAATCGTCATTGTATCCGCCACGCATCTCATCAAGGACAGTGTTGTAATATTCCACTTTTTTGTCCCAGTACTGCGTGTTCTTGATATCTTTATACATATCAATCAGTTTGTATGTCATTTCCAGATTTCCGGTGGTCAGTCCATTATCAGCGATTTTGGAAAGTTCATCTTCGATTCTTGCACATAAGTCTTTAATGTCTCTCATAATCACACCTCCTACGCTTCTCTGGTCACAACAATGTTTGCGTTCGCAACAGAAACAGCCTGATCGCTTGTGTTCTCTACTGCGATGTTAACGCAGCATCCGCGAGGTACATCAATGTAGATGCCAGAGGACACGTTATTATACTGGTCTACTGCCGCCGGTGTGGAAATCATCTGGGAAGAAAGAACTGGCTCACCAGAGATTGCAATAGCCAAAGAGACAGCCCCGACAGTACCGCCTGTTGGAATTGCGATATTACCAGAAAAATCCACAAAAAATCTCGCTTTGCACTGGTTAGTCAGTCCTCTCAGCGTAATAATTCCGCTTCCCTCTCTGTGCTGAATACAGTTAGAGCCTTTAACTGCTGTGTTTGCAAAAACTACATTACCATTTGCCGCTACGGTCTGAGCCGCAACATTTACATATTCTGCCATGTTTATTTTCTCCTTTCATATCACAAAAGGACAGGTCTCAGCCTGCCCCTCTGTGTAATACGGCATAAGCCGACATCCGAATCAATCGAAAGATACTCTCGATATGAAGTTGTTAACAATTACATCCGGTGTTGCATCCGCATCCGTAATATGTGTTCGGGTTAGGAACCTGATATGCCGGAATCGGTGCTGGATTAATCGCATTAATGAGCTGCTGTGTCTGTGAAGCCATTGCAGTTGTAAGCAATGCAGACTGACGATCCTGAGAAGCGGCACGTCTGAGGTCGTTATTTTCAGCCTGGAGATTGGATATCTTCTCGTTGCACAGGTAATCAAGGATTGCCCTTGTTCCGGCGTTCTGGCTGTCGATAATGTCTCTAGTGTTGTTGTTCATGGTGTTCTGGAGTGCGCAGGTATTCTGTGCCATGTTGTAGTTTATGCCCTGGATTGCTTCTCTGGTTTCGCAGCAGCAGTTTGCAAGCTGCGCCTGGAGTGCATTGGTATTCTGCATATTCGCTACAGTGTCAGCGTTAATAGCCTGCTGGATACCGAAGCCAGTCTGCATGATGTTGGTGTTGATTCCATTAAATCCGGTAAGCATACCGTTATTCATGGCATAGAAGCCATCACACAGGCCGCTATTGATTCCGTCAAGCTTGCTAATCACTGCGGAGTTGTCAAATCCTCTCTGAATATCTGCCTGAGTAGCCGCTGTGGCTGTATATCCACCGCCGTTGCCATTATTGCCCCATCCGTTGTTTCCCCATCCGAAGAAAGCAAAAATGAATAAAACAATAATCCACCAGCTACCATCTCCGCCAAACATGCCGTCATTATTTCTACCGTTTCCAGTAGCGGCGGCAATATCTGCTAAACTATAATTTCCATCCATAGTTATAATCTCCTTTTTGTGTATTTACATCAATCTGGCCAGATTGTAATGTACTATTTCATTCCTTTCAGCATGTGCTGGAACTGTCCTGCCATCTGCTGAACCTGATTAAGTTGCTGTTGAGAAATCCGTCCAGACTGCAACATTTTCTGGACTTCTTCTTTTGGATCTCCTTTAAAATTCTGCTTAAACTGCATAAACTGCTGTATCATCTGCATTGGACCGTTTCCCTGCGGCATCCCACCACCGAGGGTGTTGAATAATGGATTACTCATCTGCATTTCCTCCTTTGGCCGCTGATTCCTGTACAGTATTAGCTCTAATAGGTTCAGAAAATGAATTTAATCGGTTTATGATAGCTTCGTATTTGCCCTTTAAATCGTCGTATTCCTGTCTGGTGACGTATTTACTGTCCATGTTCTGAACAGGCTGTTTAGGTGGCATATGAGTGCCTACCTCATGGTATTCAAATGTTCGTAATGGCTGTGGCATACCGGAAACGTCTGTAGATTTTATGTAGAACTTTTCACTTTCACTGTCCATCAGTAAAACGCTTGTCCCAGGTGCTACCAGATAGGATTTTGCACCAACTTCGCCGGATACCCACAGGATACCATTGTTATTCTGCTGGGGTTGCTGTACTGGTTGAGCCGGCATCTGGACAGGCTGTTGCTGGAACTGGTTCATCTGCCCAGGAACACCGAAGCTATATTGATAAGGATTGTTGTATAATGCCATCTTATGCACCACCTTTCTGATTATATTTTTGCATAAAAAAAGAACCGGAAACAGGTCGTTTCTGGCTCTAATTAGTATCCAAAAAGTATCAGCACACTTTGATTATTTTATTATTTACCCTCCGACTTAATCTCTTTGCTGTTGATATGCTCACGTTCATTTGTTCAGCGCAGTATTCGAGTGTATATTCCTTGCATCTCAACCGGAACAATCTTTCTTCGTCCGGTGTGAAATTACACTCTATCAAGAATCTGTCTATATCTTTTTTCGTGAACACATATAATTTCATGAGCATACCCCTTACTAATGCTAACGTTGATTCTGCGCAAGATAATTTGTAAGCTTCTGTTTTGTTTTTTTTAATTCTTCCACATTGTTCCCGCTGATCTGGCTGTCCAACATGGTTGATAACACTTCCAGAATCAATGAATCACGTTCTGCGATTCTCTGAAGACTTTCGTAATCTCGCCTGTCATGTTCTTCCAGTGTCTCTACTCGCTTATTGAGACGAAACGCCGGAGTAATCCATTTAAAGATTACAGCCGCCGCCCCTCCAACAATGGACACCCCTCCACAGATAGAGAGGAAAATCTGTATAAATTCTGATATGCTCATTAATTACTCCTTTTCCCAGTAATATACCGGGATCTCATTACCACTATCCCATGTATCGTAGAATTTACCATCCTGTACTGTCACCACATGACCATCTATGCAAAGGATGTATGTACCGTCCGGGTGATCTGTGCAGAAGTCATTGACTGTATAGATATATCGTTCTGACTGTTCAATCAGCTTGCGTCTATACCCATGCTTATAGAGGTACGCTCCCCAAACATAATTGGCTGATGGCATATCCGACAAAGCACACGCCTGCACCATAAGTCCGGCGAATACCGTTTCCCAGTCAAAACCAGTTGCCTTGCATATTGCCCGGACAACGCAATCTCCGGTTCTCTTATCCTTAACAGGATTAGGATTGAAATATTCCCATCTATCCATCAGTCAATCCCCTTTGCTGTTTTATATCTCTTCGCCGCTCCTCTGGCTTTCGCGGCGTTCTGACGATTCCACTTTGCAATCATAAGCCGGTCCTGCAGTTCTCTTAGGTCGTTCTGCTTGCAATAATCCTTGTATGCGGCATTTTGCTTCTGTAAGAGATAAGACTTCCGGTCAAGGTCTTGTTGGAGTGCAAATTTCGCCTTTTCATTCGGTGCATTGTCAACTCCTGCTTGCAGTCCAAGGACTTCACGCTTCGTCTTGCGGATTCTTCGCTCGTAAGTACGCTGTCGTTGTTCCTTTTCGTACTGCTTGCCTTTGTCAGCTTTATCCTGTGCTGATAATTCTGCATAAGAATTAAATTCCCCGTCACTGGCTCCAAAACTATGCCGGCAGTTGACTCCTGACAGTCCACTTGCTGTTCCATATCCGGTCAATGAGAACGGCGGAAATTTCTTGCTCTTGCCAGAACGAGAGTATATCTTTCCTTGCCACCATGCGTGATTTCCGGGATTCTGACCGCCATCACCTGTTCTGGCTCCCATGTGGGCACTGACCAGAACTAAATCCCAGTCCATTTCTTCCATGCGTTTTAGGGATATATCTCCCGTAGCCTGAGCCACGCCAGTTCTGACAGAACGTGCAACTGCTGTTTCAATCGTGTCTTTTCTGCCAGATGGATACGTGACAGTAACACCATCACTCACAACATTATTAACTGCCTCTTTAATGGCTTGTGTATACCCAACCGCCCCAGTCATCACATGGTTATATGCAAGGTCGCATTGCTCGATATAGAGCCTCTGAGCGGCACTTGCGGTTGTTCGCGTGAAGTTCTTCCACTCGCCCATAGTCGCAAGCATATTCCGTTCCATGAGCCTTATCATAGCCGGGGACTGTTCAAGCGGTACAGGGCTTAATCCTGCCGCCTTGTATACCTTGTCATCATAGTTCATCGCAGTGATTCCGGCATCTTCAAACGCTTCAAGAAGCTCCTGCTGTTCACGTTTGGTGTATTTGGATAATTCTACCAGAATGTCCTCTAGCAGTTCACCAGATTCCTGTAGCGTTCTAATTCTCCATGCATCAGCATTGGTCAGAATATAGTCCTCACCCCTGCCGATTCTTGCCATCATTCTCGACACGATCTCAGAGATAACGTACTGATGCAGCTCTTCAGCAATCTGTTCGCTACCCTCTGTTATCTGGCGTAAATATTCTGGGCTTAACATGTCTATTCATCTCCAAACAGTTTTGGTTCATCTGGCTGAGCTTCTTCGACCATTGCTTTTGCATCTTCTTCTGTCATTCCTTCAAACTTCACGAAATACAACCATGCCGGAACCTTGCCAGTAGTCACATACTGCCACCACCTTGCGCGATCATTTTCGCGAACATACAGGATGTCTCCAAAATCGTAGTTGACTTCATAAGCTCCGACAGGCGCAAGTCCGTACAGGTCAGCGTAAACATTCAGTGCGTAGATAACTTCGTCCAGACAGGATTCTAGTTTATCTCGAACATCCTTGATGAACTGGACTGTCCTCTGCTGTTCCGCTTCTACTCCTGTAGCCGTCTGAATGCCGCTAGATTCGTTGAAAACAAAATACCCATTAGAGAATCCAATCTTATATCCCAACTGGCTTAAAAGGGCATTTATGCCGCTTATACGGGTATCTGTGTTGAGTTGCGGATTGATTTCCTGATAGAATTCTTTTTCATCCTGTCCGAATACATTCTTGACAAAATGTGGTAGACTCATCTCATTTCGTCTGTTCTCCATACCCTGTGGCGACATTGCTGATACAGGTGTGCCGTTCGGCATCAGCAATCTATCATCTGCCAGAACAATCTTCTGAGAATCGAATATCTCTCCGGCATTTCTACTGTATGCAATGTCAAGGTCTTTCAGCTCTTCGATAGCTTCGGCAAATATCGGTAATCCAAGTGGTGCACTAATATCCACATTATTCGCCTGCGGCGTCCGCAGCACTCCATACAGCGGTCCGTCCAGCTTCTCACCGTTCGCTTTGAGAATTGGTGGTGTGTCTGCCATGAGGTCGGTCCATTTGGTCTGTTTAAGGTCGATTCTGTCACCGATTGACTGAGGAGATTTCGACACATAGGCTCGGTTAGAAACGTAGTACGGATAAGTTGTCACACCGTCCACTGTAGTCTCAACAAACCTGTGATATTCGAGCCTTGTGTAGTATTTCCGTCCAACTGTATAAGAATCCTTAAATATAATTCCTTTGATTTCTTGATTGTCATAATCCACAATCATCACATCTGCCGGAGTAAATACGTCAAGGCTCTCACCGTTTGGTTTAATGAATACCGTTCCATAAGCACAACCATATTCTGCCCAGTGGCGAATCTGGAAATATACTTTATCAATCTGTTCCTGTAACCACGTAGCCCTTGCGGAGCCGTCAATCTGAATGCCGATCGCCAGTGTTGCGAGTCGAGCTGTTTCTGAGCAGACAGATTTAGCAAAATTAATCGTCTTGATATTGTTCTTATCATCTAACCATTCTGGTACGCCCCTGTAGATGTTCGCACACCGGTTAATCAGTGCTTCCATCTCTGGGAATTCTGCTGCTTGGATATTAAAATCCTCTTCGGCTTGTTTTTTGAAAATCATGTTAAACCACCTTTTTAGTGTTGTTATAAGTCCCATTTAATCTACCTTTTAAAATCCATCCATCTTACAGAAGTATCTCGCACAATAATGTCTTCATATTCTACAACTTTTAAGATTTCGTTAATGTCAGATGATCCATATATTTTTAAACCGATGCTTAAGAATTTATTTATTTTATCTGAAAAGTACCTATCTAACATTTTATGCACTGTTCCCCCTTCTTCTCCACAATGACTCTGAGCCATACCGGACGGAATCTATCAAATGATTATCCTTATCCGGATATCCGCTGCAAATATTCCCATCTTTGTCGCGTTCGTATTCGTACTTCTTGAACTCTTTGCAAGCATTTGGCGTTCTTTTTGGATCAAACACAAGCTTTCTTCTTTGCAGCCACTTCATGGAATACTCAATGCTCCCCGGTCCTTTGATTGCTCCTCTTGCTGGGAGTCCTAAATCTCTGTAATCATTGATTGATTTAGGCTCGGCAGAATCGCAAGTAATTTCATAATCGTCATACTGTCTTCGCTTGATTTCGTTCGCAGTCCATTCATTTGATTTTTTGTTTTCGTAAATCTCGTCAATGAAATAGATTGTTTCTCTAGCTGAATCATAATAGATTCTGGAGAAAGCATATTTGTCCGGATACCAGCCCCAGTCAACCCCCTGATAAATTCTATCAAAATGGCTGATCTCTTCGTCTGTGATGGTTCTTTCTTCGATGTATTCAAAGATATTTCCACCATTTCCGTTAGCGTGTCCAAGGTACTCATTGTCGTAAGCATCTGGATTTACTTCTTTCAGATGTTCGGCGTCTGCAAGAAATACATCGCCAAGCCACTCCTGTTCAATCCCTAAATCAAGGTATGTGCTATGCACAACCATTACATTTTTATCTTTTTCTTCTGCTTCTGCCGTGTACTCATTCGCCCAGTTATTCTTGCTCCTAGGTGGATTGAACGATTTAAATTTATATGCTTCATTTCCGCCACGAATAGCAGACTGTTGAATATTTCGGATTTCTTCAGGACCGGCGAACTGATCTAACTCCTCAAACCAGACTATGCCGATATACCCAAACTCTGGCTTAATGGACTTAATCTTTAATGGATCGTCAGCGCCACGAAAGTAAATCTTCTGGCCAGTCGGCTTGTATGTGATCTCCATCGGAGATACCTTGCAAACAAATTCCTCATTTAGATCTAATTTGTCAATAGCCCATTTCATCTGAGCATAAACAGAATCTTTAATAGTGTTTCCAACTTTTCGCAGTATCAGAGCGTGCATGTTCGGATTATTCTTCAGAAGTTCCGGTATAATCAAAGATATGGTTGAGGACTTCATAGAACCTCGTCCACCCGGAAGAATGTATTCACTGTGCTTCTTTGCTCGAATGTCCCTAATCATTTTGTGAAATACGTCCGGGACAATATTCAGATCAATATGGTACTCGCCTTGCAACCTAGCTTTTTCTTCTGCTTTCCGCTGCTCTTCTCTAGCTTCTTTTATAGCAAGCGTCTTTTCCAGATCATTCATGGATTTCAACTGATCGGAGAAGTCCGGAGCAAATCCGAATGAATCAGTCAGCTCACCTCTTGCGATCATGGAGCGGCGTTGCTGGATTTCTGTCAGAGACATAATGTCGGTTCCTTTTTGCCTTTCAATGAGGGATTGCTTTTCGGCTATATAAGATAAAACCTTATCATTTCTTATCAGCCTATATCCTTCTACTTCATAATTTTTATATCCGGCTTTCCTTGCGGCATCAGATGCATTTCCGCCATTCTTTATATATTCATCTGCAAACGCTTTCTGTTTAGGCGTTAAGTCCATCTAATCACCTCTGTCTATCCTCATTTTCTGACCGCCTCCCATATTTCTTTTAGGCACATGACCACATCATACTGGGATGCAGTTCGTAATATTTCATAATCACAATCTTTCCACTCTCCCCTTTTCGTGAGATGAAGTGTAGGTGTTGATATAATTGTTACTGTTATCAATCGTTCCTGATCTTTGCTATAAAATTGTGATGTACCGATTTTTATGATTAATCCAGTAGATAATATAGCTTTTTGTAGTTTTCTTGTTATCGCTTTTAAGTTCGCCATATCATCACCTCAATTCAAAAAAATCCCCAGTATAGCAGTTATATACAAATATAATACCACACTGGGGAGATTTAGCTCTCTACCACTTTTATAAATTTTTAGGTTTTTTTAAAGTCTGCCAATCAGCTTGGCCAGATGATAATATTCCGCCATGACCTTGCGTTTGTATCCATAAAAGTCATTTTCTGTTGCAGGAACCGTCCTGATCTTCTCCATTGTTCGATAGCCGATACTGTTCACGATACTGTCATAGATTTGTGATTCAATGCCGGGTGCGTATTTGATAGATACCTGTAACAGATTGTATTTATCGCTCTCACTAAGATTCCGTAAATGGCTTTGTAATGTCGGTATATCATCCGGCGGCACTCCGTAATCAATCAATGTTGCTTTTCTCAGTTTCATTTATTTCACCTTCTTTACTTAAGTTCCAATCGCATGGCATACCCCGGAAACATTCCGGGCAGTGTTCATAGAATCCACAACCTTTGCAGTCCGTTGGCTGTCCGGCGCAGTACTGCTGTAGTACGTTATATGCTGACATAGCAAGGTTTGGTGTTATGTCTGGTGTAGGTTTATTATCTGCCATTTTCTTCATCTCCTCTCACGATTAATCCTCCACAATACGGGCAGAATGTATAATCCAGTCGGTTAAGCGGTTTCCCACATTCACACCACGCTTTTACAGGCCATGATTTATAGTAATCACACATGGAGCCAAACTCATCTTCGCTCGGGATTTCTATTTTTACAGTTTTCCCATGTTTCGAATATTTTCTTTGCGCTTTCGCTTCCCCGTCGGAATATCCCTGGATGTATGCGTTTTCTATCTGGCTTTCGATTGCCTTAATGGCGTTGCCCATATATTTATAAGCCATTCTTCATCTCCTCCAACTTTTTCTCAGCTTCGTCACGAGTAAGAAATACAGATTTACCAATTTCGCTCATAGGGAAAGCTCCTGTTATTGAACCGTTGTAGTTTTCGTAATAGAATATAATTTCGTCTTCTATATTTGGCTCTACATAGCTGTCGCAATATCCATATGAAAATGCGTTTATTTCATACGACACCGGATGTCCAAAATCGTTATCCCATACCGTATCTCCAACCTTACACGGCAACCTCACAAGCAAGCCCTGTTCTTCTAAGTCTTCATAATCAGCAAGTTTGGTAAGAATTTTATCTGCGAATGGTTTTAATAATCCATCCGTAATTTCTTCCTTTGCAACTCCTGTATTATCAACATTTCTTTCTCTTTCTGTTAATCTCTCCATCTACTTCACCTCTTTCAACTTCTCCACCGCCAACTTCAACGCATTTACAAATTCATCATTTAATACTGCACGATCTGGATTCTCGATAAAACTTTCAAGAGTATCAATTGCTTTCTTTTCGGGTGATTGAATGCATACTTTCGCAATTTCTAGAAATTCATCAATGTTGCCTTTCCAGTTGCATGTATTGCACAAATTACGGTTACACTTAGTATTCTTTTCGCTAAATACACATTCTGCACATATGCGATTTCTGCATAAAGATCTCATATTGACATACCACTCAATAAATTCTCTTGCCGTCATTTCTTTCGTCCCGAGGAGTTCTGATGCTTCGTAACAATTGCAATTTTCGCTAACATATACTCTTTGGGTAATAACTTTGCTGTCGTAAAACCTTAAGATGTCTGGAAAACATTGTTCTGGCAATGGTTTACAATCGTCTTTTGAATCCCATTGAAATCCCTGTTTTTCAGCTTCCTTAAGTAGTTTTTTGTTTTCTTCTGGTGTTCTAACCAGAATGCATGTATTTCTTAAATCAATCATATTTTTTCACCTCTCATTTTCCCTTATTTTCTCCTGCGATTGCATCAATACAATCGTTCCAGCCAATCTTATAGCTCGGCGGTTTGCCTCCTGCTTCTAAATACGCATAATTGTAAATTCCAGTTACTTTCATTTTCTCCGGCAATGGCTTCAATGGACACCATTCAGGTCTTGATTTACTTTCGTAATCATAATGTTCTTCTGTTATCAGAAATTCATTACAGTCTAAACAGTCAGCTAATTCACACAAACCCACATATTCAAGTTCGCTGCAGTATGCAGTTCCGAACGGGCAATCATAGCAATTCTCTGGTGTATCAATTACTAATACTGATTTACTCATCTGATTCCTCCTCAAAACAACAATACACTATTGGATTGCCAGTATCACAATCACAATTATTATAATCAATGTCTTCCAATGCTTTACTTTTTGCTATTTCTATGGCCTCTTCCTTTGTTTCAGCTATAATTCCATCATAATCAATTGATAAGCTCATACCAACACTTACATACCATTTACTCATCTTCTCTTACCTCTTTTCTGCAAGAATGCTCCATACTGTGCAGGGCTGATAACATCTTCCTTCTCTCTGGTAGCCATTCCATGCCCAAGTCTTCCATTCTTTTTATTTTCTTCTCTTGTGAACATAGTAGAAATATCTTTGCCTTTACTCACTCGCTTCACTTCCTCTCAGCATCAAGCTCAATGTGTTATATCCCGGGCAAGTCCTGACTCCGTTTCTGGTATCTCTTAACAGTACACAGTACGGATATAATGCCATGACCTCATAGACGTGTTCTGTGACGTCCTCGCCGCACTGGTCGATATACTTGAAACACTTTCCTGGTCTAAGAAAATATCTTGCGCATGCATACGCTTTTGTTCCGAATCTTACGCTTGCACTACTCATTTAACTCCACCGCCTTTCACAATTCCAATCGCAATAGCAAGCCCACTCGAAAATCCATCATAATAGCTCATGCTATATGTATCATCAGATTCATTCATTTTCTTATTTGCGATTTTTTTCTGCTTTACAAGTTCTTTTGAAATTTTGCCCACATCAAAAACTGTCGGCTGTTTATTGACGCAATCAATAAACTCTTTCTGGTCAGAACTAATACTTGTACCAATTTCCCAAATTTTGATGTATTTAATTAATTCGTCTGCATCAATCAGTCTCATATTCTTCGCACTCCTCCGCATATTCATAACTGTCCATATCATCACATCTGCACTGACAGGAATCCTGCTTAGTACAGCAGATACAGCACTCTGTTTTGCCGTCCGGGCAGTCTAATTTACAATATCCCATGTTTAGTCCTCCTTATATGGTTCTGGAAGCGGCATCCAAGCCACAACATCTGTCCAATCAATTTTATTTTTACAATTTGTGCATTCCGCAAAAATCCACTCTTTTTCAGGCGTCCAGTATGCCATCCAAATAAATTTTCCGTCTGTTCCTTCGATAGGAAATACTTTTAAGGTACTTCTACCTCTAAGATGTCCGATAATAAAACATCTTTCCCGGTTCTGTGGCACTCCGAAATCTTTGGAGTTGAGCACCTGCCATTCTGCATCATACCCCCATGCATCCATTTCAATGAGCAGTCTGGCGAAATCCCATCCTCCATTAACACTAAGCAGATTTTTAACGTTCTCAATGAAAAGGAAAGTGGGTTTATCTTCTTCTTTGAGCTGTCCGACAAGGTACATAACTCTGAAAAACAGGCTTGAACGGTTTCCTTGAAATCCGGCTTGCTTTCCTGCGACTGAGATGTCTTGGCAAGGGAATCCGAAGCACCAGCAGTCGGCTTTTGGAATGTCTTCGGCATACACTCTTCTAATGTCATTTGCGTACCATTCTCCATTTCTGTATTTCTCCTTTAAAATTTCTTTCTGTCTCTGCTTTATTGGAAGTTTTTCAAGTTCTTTTCTCTGTTCTTCGGTTAAAAGATGCATTGAAATGTAACTTGCGGTCGCAAGTTTATCAAACTCGCAAAACCCTACGCACTCATGCCCTGCCAATTCCATTCCTTTGCGAAAACCTCCGATTCCGGCAAAAAAATCTATAAACTTCATACACTACGCTCCATATCTCTCAATCAGCTCCCTGTAATCGTCACAAATCCGAATATGATGCTTCTTCTCCAGATTATCAACCATTTCAGACAATGATGTTTTTCCAGAATTAATATCATTGATGTAGTTATTAATTCTTTTTACTGACTTCATGTAACGCTTCCATCCCCATCCATGCAATTCGTGCATTACATAAAACAAGATTACGAAATTTAACACGTCAGACCAGTTCTTTCCGTCTTCAAACCCATCATCAAAGGCTTTCAGTTCCATTTCCTTTAACTCTTTCTGACAGCTCTGGATAGACTGTGCAAACATATTGGCCTGCTGATTCGTGTACGGGATGAATGCTTTCTTTTTCTGCTTGATTTTTAGTTTTCCCATCCGACAGCCCTCCTTATGTTTTCTGTTAAAGCATCAAACTGTTTTAGCATCTTCCGGCATCCGTTTCTAGTCACCTGCATATCTTCAGCAGAGTCATCTATCCAATATTTACCATCAATCAGATAGCTGTTGTCCAAGAATGTACGGAATCTGCATTTTGTAAGTCCGAATTTGTTCATGATTTCTCTTTGCGTCAAGGACTCTACAAATTCACCGTCTGCTGCAACAATGTCATAAAGTTTCATTTTATCTCCTTACTTGTCTTTCTTATTCCGTATCCTACCGGAGTATATGCTCTGTCAATACTGGGATGATTTGTTCTGAGCAAGCCATCATCAACCAACTGATTTATATGCTTCCAGACCGTAGCTCTCCCGGCATCCATCCTTTCGGAAATCTCTGTGATTGACGGTGCATATCCAACCAGTTTGATATAACTGACGATATACATATAGATTTCTTTTCTGAGAGCTTGCCCCTGCTCATATCTATTCTTCGTGTTGCACATTCTTTCTCAACCCTCTCTGCTTAGAACTTAAAGCATTATTTAAAGCTAATATGCAATCCAGAATGAACTGTTTATCATTCTGATCAGGACATATACCCGCCAACTCTCCAAGCTCATCTAAGCGATTACACGCCTGTTCAGAATAGTCGTCCGTAAGTTCCACCTGATAGAAATCCTTTATAACTTTCCAGAATTCCGTCATAAACCTTTGTATGATTGGAATATCCTTAGCTTCTACTTTCAATTTCTCACATCCTTTTTGTATACAATATACTGTACACTGTATACGCTCTTTTAATTTTTAAAAATTATTTATATAATTATATATATTGGGTATATAATATAAGTAACCGACAGTAACCGAGATGTAACCGTACTAATTTGTGTAAACCATTGATTTTACAGGCAGGTAACCGAGTAACCGAGTAACCCTGACTTTCTCATATAGGGGAACTTTTATACTCAATATGTGCATATAAATACTCAAATATATATATACAGAATCAAAGGTTACCTAGGTTACCCGGTTACCTTTTGAACGAATTGTATGCTAATCAAATACAATATTGTCCGTAATTTCAAAATCGTCATTACAATTCGCAAATCCTTTCGGAATTTCATCTACAATTTTCAAGAACACACATTTTGTAACAATTCCGTCCAGCTTCTTCGCTTTGGTCGGATAACCTCTGCTGTCGGTTTCCACAAGTCCCTTCTTGACGGCCCATGATAGAAACGCTTTTCTCGAGAATCTTCCAATTTTGCACAGATCATCAAACGCTGCGCTATAGATTATTGCAGTTGATGTCTTCTCCACCGGGTCATTGTCAATAATCCCCCATCTTTCTGTTTTGATATCTGGATTATCATCGAATTTGATTCCATTCATAGCAATCTTGTCAACCACGAACCAGTAAGCACGTTCGTTCTCGGAAACCATTTCCTTTTCTGTCAGAAGATTTTTCGCGGTCTCAATGTCAATGTACTGGTCATCATGGAATAGTTGATCTGTTGCGATCTTATCTGCTGCCAGAATGATGCTCATAGATATACTTTGCTTTTGCATCTTGTCATCGTCCTGTATAAGCCCCTGATAGTGCTTTTGTAGGACTTTTATATCATCAATGGACATTTCCTTGACTGCGTTCACAAAATCAATTCCTGCATAGCCGTAGTTCTTTTTAAGGGTATCTGCGGTAAGCTGCGGGTCGTCAAATATCTTTTCGGAACACTCGACTTCTATAATTCTGTTGATAGCTCCGCCCTGGCTGACATATCCGGCAAGCGGACGTTCGCCATTGGTCAGAATGCAGTTCTGCCAGCGGTTCTCCCGGTTGACACCCAGTTCTTTGTTTGAACGGCTTTTTCCTTTGCCGGAACACAAGTCATACACAATGCCCTCGAAGTTGTCCCTGATCTTAGCGGATACCTTGGAAGTATCATCCAGAATCAGTGGTAAGTTATTGAGCATATCGGATTTTGCTTCCAGAGCCACATCTGTAGTTTTAAAATCGCCTATGTACCGTGATTCGCCTGGATTCGCCCAAACGGAAGCCCCTAACATAAGCGTCACAGTCTTGCCACCCTCAGTTTCTCCCCAGAGGTCTACAAAAAATGGAAGGGCACCGACCAGTTTAATCAGAATACTGGCGAAGCTTGCAGCCAACATGATTTTCGGTTCAATCCTTCCAGTAGCACGAACTTTCTTCACGTGCTCATACCACTCTGTTCTGCTACCACCTACGCTAATGCTTTCATATAACTGCCGAAATCTCATATCGCCGTCAAATACAATGTCCTTGTCATAGGGCAGAAAATAATCTCGAATCCACCCGATCTTGCTTGACGAATACTGAATATTGATATAATCGTCATTTGCATTCTCAACATCTGACAGATACCGCACAAGAAACTTCGCATTCTCAGATGTTACTGAAATTCCAAGTGCAGACAAGCCAACGATTTTAGTAGATGATGCAACCATGGTTTTCGGTACAATAACCTCGGACCATTTATTATTTCTCTTATAGATTAGCTTTATCTGTTCTTCTCCGGTCTCCAGATTCTTCATTCGTTCGATTGGAAGTATAGGGTGATAACAGGCTATAATGTCCGGCGATCCCGGATTTGTGTTTGAAATTCTGATTCCATCATCGTCCGCCATCCAGTTAAGACACCTCATTCTGTCGTATTCACAATCAGAGAAGTTCGTCCACTGGTCCAGCATGGACAATGTCCTGTTGCTTTTCTCTTTCTCAATCATCTGCTTCTGCACCTTAGTGTAGGCTTTCAGTAAATCTTCAAATTTCTTCTTTACTCCAAGCTCCTTGGCTCTGTCCAGAAGGGTAAGCGTAAGACGTGCTTTATATATCTCGTCTTCCTGACTGAATATCTCATCAAACACTTCCTCATCTAAGATAGAGTCCTTCGTGAGCTTGTTTATCATTTCCACTTTTAATCACCTTCTTCCAGCCCTGTTATAAATCCATGGTGATATAGCGTGAGTTGCAGCTTATTCCATGCTTCACACCATCCGTCAGATAATGGCTTCACCCTGTCAAGGATAGCTCGGTAGAAATTTATATCAGACAAGCATTCTTGCAGTTCGACATTTTTCTTTCGCTCTTCCTTTTGTCTCATTTCCATCTGCTTCTGATGGTGATATATTGCCATTCTGGAAGAGAAATCTGGTTTCTGGTAAGTTCCCCCAAGTATGGTAAAAGCTGTCTTAAAATCGCAATTATCCATGTTCTGAACGAATGTAAATATGTCACCAGTCGCACCACAACCGAAACAATAATAGCTGTCTTTATAGATTTTCATGGATGCAGTACGGTCACCGTTATGAAATGGGCACTGTATAAATCCGGCTCTGTTTGGAACCATGCCATATCTGCTCAGAACGTCTCTCATGCTGTTCTGCTGCTTAATTTCTTCTTTCGTCATGTCAGTAACTCCACGATTCTCCGTCCGGTCTCTTCTTTTGTACAGAATTCAAATCGAACTCCGTATCTATCTCTGATTGTGCAGAGAGATTTATATAACTGGCAGCCATCAACAGCCTTATCAGAAATTACAGTCTTTGCTTTCTTACCGTTTACCGTCTTCCAGATAACCTTGTGTTTTCTTGGGTTCTCCCAAAAATACACATCACCAACGGACTTAATATCTGGTCCATGTTCACATAGGATAATCAACTGAATACCTGCTTCACGCGCTCTGATAAGCTCTGCTTTGAATCTTTCATGCTGCTGGCAGACATCGCTTATAAGCTCTTGAAGCGAAAATTTTGTGTCTATACAAATGCTTTGGTCAGTTGGCAAGGTATAATCCCCTACCCAAAGTTTTGTTCGTTTAACTACTATTCCATGCTGTTCAAAATACTCATGTTTTAATTTATGTTTCTTTATCTGCTGCCTGGTATCTTCCAGAATTATCATCTTCATACCTCCATAAAAATCCTTTACATGATTTCTGTTTTCCAGAACAAACACTTCCAATATTTTGCGGAAAAGCGCCAACAGATTCTGCTGCTTCTTTAACCGAATTAAATTTATTCAATTCTGTTCCGTTCAAATCCATCTGTATAACTGAACGCTTTAATGCTATATCTGACATTCTTTTTATTCTCTCTTCTGAAAGTTTTCTTCCTGCTACCTTTTGACTTATTTTCCGCTTTGATTCTTCTGAATGATGCTTTCCGAACATAGGATTGTTTTTTCCACACATATTTCTTTGTTTCGCTGCATTCATGTAAATTTTTCTTGAGTCTGGATTTTTCCAACGTTCTTTCATATTTTTTGAAAATAATTCTCTGGTTTCTTTTGTGTGAATTTTATCGCCCTTTATGTTTACTTGGTCTATGTGTACCAAGATTTGATTGCCTTAATGCTTCAATATGACTTTCTGAAAGCTTTCTTCCAGCACAATATGCATTACCTGACATTCTTTCTTTTAAATTACTTAAAAATTGTTCGGAATGTTCGCCAAAATGCTGTCCTCCGTCTTTTGTGTTATATCCATACAGAGTATCTTGCGTACTATATTTTTCTATCAACGCTTTTTCAACTTCCATAGCCATATCTTCTTTTAGATTTGATATTAAAACTATGTGTTTTATATTATCCCAACCATATTTTAATATCGCTTCATGCATTGCTTTTTGGTTGCGATATCCTCCACCGCCGCGCCATCTTTTTTTAGGCTCTTGTCTTGTTGCTCCAATATACAATTTTCCATTTGGAAAAACATGAACATATACTGAATAATTCATATTCTAAATTCCTTTTAATTGAACGGAAGTTCTTCATCAATTCCATCTGGAATACTCATAAAGTCCGTACCTGCCGGATTCGCTCCCATGATAGCTTCTTTCAGATGATCGTCATAAGCTTTTGTGGTGCGTTCTTCTGGGATGTCTGCATCCTTAATTCCCTCAATACTTCGGAACCATGCAAGTTTGTGGCGTTTTACTTCTTTGTTGTCGTACCAGTCTTTCTCCAGTCGGAAGATACCGCCGATCAACTTGCCTTTGAACTGCTGCCCGAAGTTATCACCCCACTTAACAGCAAATCCCGGATTTGACTTTTCTACGCATGTGATAAATGTTTTAAGGTTACGGACGCCATACTCTACGCTCTCGTCAATGACCATATAGTTAGTGCCGGCATTGGGATACTTCTTATCTGGTCGGATATCATTCTCAAACTGCTTCATAAAATACCCAGCCTGTTCATCACCTTCGGCAAAGTCAAACAGAATAACGATCATATTAAGTCCACCCTGAGACTGACGTTCGGACACCTGCTTAATTACCATCTTGTGTCCGCCAAGTTTAATAGGCTCAAACTCTCCTGCTGCCTGAGTTGTATCATACGCTGTTGGTTTATTCATCTTTATTCTCTCCTTTTCCTAATTCATAATAATCTCTGATAACCTTGTCTACTTCTGCAAGGTCATTATCAATAGTCAACGTGTCAAACATTCCAATCGGTGATTTGCTTACTGCTCCCTGGCTGGACTGAGTGACAAATAAATGTTTGCCGCTCTCCTCAATGCATCTGAGAACGATTGTAAACATGCCCTCGATGCAAACTTTTTCGTCCAGAAGCTTTCCAATGGTCTTAGGCTTTACCTCTCCGGAATCATCCTTTTCTTCGTGCATCATAAGGTACACAATTTTGTTCTGCGGTACTTTTGTGACAATGAACTGGATTAACTGCCAGAAATAGTCGCCAATGTCATTATACAGAGCAAACACTGCATTACCTTTTCCGGCAGAAGCGTGCCCTTTCATGAAATGATTTGTAATAAGATAACCTGCATCATCAATCACAATAGACTCTGCTTTTGATGCAACCAGACACTTCATAACCATCTGATAATCATCTGTAAACCATCCGTCAATCTTCCCCTTAAACGGAAGCGGTTTATTCAATACTCTAATAAGATTCCAGTGTTCATTCTGGCAGTTTCTAAGACTGGTGCTCTTGCCGGAACCAGATTTTCCAATAATTAATACGGGTGTTGCCATTGTTATTCCTCCTTGTCATAAACCACATGCTTACTGCTCTCGATAATCAGCAAACTTGCGATATCTTTCATTGATAAGGTTGATTCGTTATAGATTTCAACCAGTGCGTTGTATGCACCTGCTGATACTTTCACAACTGGGTTATCCTTATCGGTTGCCGGTTGCTTCTTCCTTGCCGGAATGCGGATTTCAAATTCACTCATTGCTTTCCTCCTTATACGATTTCTGAGCCGTTAAAAGCCCATTTAAGGCCTGCACATAGCTTGCCAATGTTCTTGCCTTGTATGATTCCTCAATGTAGTTATCGGCTACAAGGGAAAACTGCTCGTCTATCAGCGCAAGGATTTCATCAATTCTCTCCTGCATCTTTTCTCACCTCACTAAAGAAACAGTAAACATTGTCAGAACCATCTCCCCTTGCCGGATTAACGCCGCCTCCCGGAAGCAATCCGCTGGCACTGTGATATTCAAGATGATTCAGATACATATCCGGGTTCTCCCAGTCAATAATGTACTGCTTTCGCTTATTCAGCTCTGACAGAAGCTCATTTACTGTCGTTATCAGTTCCATTGTCGGCAGGAGCTTCAGTTCCATTTGATTCAACATCTAACGGGCACCTCCCATCTATTAGAAGTTCCAGCAAGAAATCTTTGATTATCTTGAGGCTTTCGCGACTCGTGTTCTCGTAAAACGGATCGAAAGATATGTTTTGGTACAAATCCCACTTAAACGCGCCCTCGGGAAGGCTAACATCTTCTTTTCTTTTGAGACCACATACACTCATGCCATAAATTGAATAAGTGAATGTGACACTTGCTGTCGGAACTTCATTCGCAACTCTTTTACAAAGTTCGTAAATTTCATCAATCTCTTTCTCGAACATTTTCTTATCCTCCTTATTTCCTACTGCCAGTCTGCTTTCATCTGGCGCACCGCCCATGCCGTCGAGATACCGAAAAAGATGTTCAGCCAGATAGGTATATCCACATATTTCCCGGCAAGCATACAAACAGCAATTAGCATATACTCTTTCATTTTATTTCATTTCTCCTGCAATCCACGCAAGGTTGCTCGCTACCAGTGCGGCGGCTGTTACAATCCATGCGGTGAACCATCTTTTTGACTTTTTCTTACTTTCTTCGACAATTTCAGTCGCAAGTGCTACTTCGATGTCAGCCCATGTTGGCTGATTTTCGTTTCTAATTTCACTCATATCTAGCTAATTTCTCCTTATTTGTTCTTATTTGTCTTTACAATTAGCAGATAGAGTAGTATTATTAATCTATCCACTAAACCACACTTAGTGGGTGCAAGCTCTGGGATGGAGTTGTGGCCTCCTCCCGGGGCATATCACACACTTTTTAAAGCCGCTTTGCCTTTCCAGATATGTCCTGTTACCTCATAGACTTTCCTAGGGCTTATGATGTATGTAATCCGGCTACCGGAAAGGCTTTTTGCTGGCTTGTTATTCTGGATAGCTACGCCGATTGGCAACCATCCATACACAATCCCTGCCCGGATTGCTGTAATAGGAAGTCCGATCAGTTGACTTGCATCGGCTACAGTCATGTTCTCTGAAGAGAACTCCGGCATCTGTGGGATGCCTGATATGATTCTCGCGACCTCTGCGGCAAACTGATGGACTTCTGCATTTTCTTTGATGTAAGTATCAACTTCACTCATTTCATACTCCTTTCTTGCTTTCTTTTCAGAAAAAACTTTCCGTCTTTCCGTCAACCTATTGTATTTCCTTTCCCCTCTACCTATAATGCATTTACAGGCACTGACATGCCGAGTATAACGAAAGGGGAATTATATGGTTGAAACAATTACACGACTGTATCATTGCCACAAGATTCACAAACACGTGAACGTTTGTGAAGAGTATGAGGTTTCTGATAACGGTCGCCGCCTACTGCGGTGCTCATGTCCATATCATCAATACACGGAAATGAAGCCACACTGTGATGGGTATAATGACCATGGTTTTCAATGTGGTTACGCAAAAAAACAATAACTAGGCTCACTAACTCATCTGGTCGCTCACTGGGCGATAGGTAACAGTAAAGCCGTAGGTCACATTTGCAACAGTCTCCACCAGATTCTTTGCAGTGCCGACTGACGGCTTTGTTAAATTGTAATGCGTCCATTTATACTCCTTTCTGTTCTGGAATCTTCGGCTCAAGAAACTTGTCTGCTTTATCATCGTTCTTGTATTTTGCGATTGTTTCGCCAACCCCAAGAAAATATCCCTTGTCAAATTCCGACATATTGGGAACTGCCTTGGTTATTGATTCAAGAATCTTCTTTTCTTTTTCAGACAATGCATTCACTCCTTTCTTGTGATATACTCCCAGTAGATGGGAGGTGATAATGTGTATCTCAATAAAGAACAATTTAATTTCTTGGAATATCTTTCAAGCAAAGAAGAAATCGAATATTCTTCTCTTTCGGAAAACGAAATCAAAATTTCCAGTTTTCTTGAAGAAGAAAAATTGATTTCTGTTAATAGGGAATCTTTTCCTAAAATCAATCAAGACGGTCAGGTCAGATATGTGAAAGGAAAACCTCTCTCTATTACGATTTCCGAACAAGGGAAATCTTATATTGCTGAAAGAAAACATGAATTTAAAAAGTTGTTATTGAAAGATGTGGCTATTCCGATTATTGTTTCGATTCTTACCACCCTAGCACTAAACGGATTAAAACTGTTGCCACGCTTGCTACAATTGCTGGAATCACATATTCCATAATCGGATGGCGTTTCATATTTTCACCTCCTTGTTTTTGTTGATGAACAAATAATAGCACTTACATTCTTGTTTGTCAACATGTTTTATCAAATTATTTTCAAATTTTCTTGTTGACCAACAAACGTAATAATGGTATACTTCATATTAAGAAAGGAGGAACAATGTTGGAAACGATAGGAGAAAGAATCCGATCTATCAGAGAAGAACATCACATGTCCCGAAGAAAATTCGGAGAGGTTCTCGGCACTAGCGAAAACGCTATTGTCAATATAGAGTATGATAGATTGAAACGCCCTGACCAGAAAGAACCTATATATAAGCTGATTTGCAAAGAATTTGGAATTAATATGGAATGGCTTATGTACGGGACTGGCGATAAAGAATGTGATGATTTAAGAGATGCTCAAATTTCCGAGTTTGTTGGAAGAACTTTTGAAAACGAATCTGAAACGTTCAAAAAAAGGTTTGTTGCCATGCTTTCGTCATTAGATGAATCTGATTGGGAAACACTTGAAAAAATTGCAAATTTGCTTCAAAACAAAAAAGAGCAGGAATAATACCTGCTCTCTTTTTATAAGATACCACGAACAAAATGATAAATTATCTTTAATTTTCTGGAGTCCATCTTTTCTAAAAGTTTAATTATTTTTTCTTTATAGTCCATAAATAACCCTCCCTGTCACAAATACCACCTACACTACAGTATATGTCCGATCTGTGGGAAATAGAATCGAACATTAGTTCGTTTTTTTGCTATTATACCACCTATGTTCCCTCTTGGCAACTGCCAATGATATACATGAACTCTCACTATTTTATAGAAAAAAACATTTCTTTTTCATCTAAATCACTCTATTTCATTCTAAATCTTTACAATATGCTCCTAAAATGATAAAATAAAAATACCACGAATAACCGTACTTTACATAACATTGCAAAATCAGCGGTACAAAATACATAATCCGCATAAAAAGTGCGAAGCATGGTGAAAAATCATATGATAGGAGGGATTTTATGAAAAAGAAACGATTTTTACAAGTAGTTTCACTTTTGCTCATGCTATGCTTGCTATTATGCAGCATACCGGCGATGGCAAGTGAATTTGGCGATGGAACCAATACTGACGGAGGTTCGAACATAGTACCCGTGTACTATTCATACCGAACCCCGATCACTTTGAAAAAAGGCAAAACAGTAACTGCATACATTCTTAAATCAGAAAAGGCTAAATTCAAGGGGCCGGGAAAAGGATATAAATGGACAAGTTCTAACAAGAAATGTATTTCCGTATCATCTTCGGGCGTTGTAACTGCAAAGAAAAAAGGAACTGCTGTAATCACTGCGAAAAAAGGAAGAACGGTTTACAAGTGTAAGCTCACATCAGAAGTCCCAGAATGGAAACAATTCATTTCTGTTATTGACTTAGGCAAATCATATCAGTTTAAGATCAGCAACACAAAGCAAAAAGTCAAATGGACTTCTTCCAATCCATCTGTTGTATCAATAACATCTGGCGGAAAGATTCATGGTAAATCGGTCGGTTGTGCAACCATAACAGGAAAGGTATCAACAATGGAATTTGTAACCACTGTGAATGTCATAAAGCCTTATGTGCAGCCTACACCAGTTCCGAGACCATCAGTTCAAACATACAACATGGGGCAGACTTGGACAGTTCCGGGACAGTGGAAATTCACAATCAATTCAGTTACTGAAATGATTGAAAGAAACCCTTATTCAAGCACCAATCCGGCTGCTGTATATTTAGTAGATTATACCTATGAAAACATTGGATACTATTCTTCAGATTTTGACGGTCTATATATGGCTTTGGGATTATACAAATATATTGATTCTCAGGGATACACCGGATACACTTATCCGAATTCACCAACTTATTACCCCGAAGAGATTCCAGTAGGTGCTAAATGTCGTGCGCAGGAATGCATTGGTGTAAACCACAAAGGGAACTTTAAAATTTATATTGACCAATATTCTGACAATGGATATTCAGATTCAGACAAATATTCAGCCATATTCAATGTAACCGTTAATTGAATAAAATAAAAAAAGCCGCCCCGGTACAATATACCGAGACGGCGTTTATACATCTCCGAAGAAATGCATATGCTGGCAAAACATATTGTATCATCTTCGGAGCAGTCGAACAAGACAGAAAATTTGTTCGGCTGTTATTTTTATACTCAAACAACCGTTTAAAGAAAAGAGGAATAAAAATGGCGAAGAAAAGAAAGAAATACCCGAAGCTACCGAATAATTTCGGCTCTATTCGGTATCTTGGCAAGAATCGGAGGAATTGTTTTGCAGTGCATCCACCAGCTACACTGGACGCGACAGGAAAAGTAGTTCGCCCACCTGCGATCTGCTACGTTGATGACTGGTTGAAAGGATTCTCTATTTTGACAGCGTATAAAGCTGGCACATATCAGCCAGGGATGGAAAGAGACTTGCCTGTATCTCCCACCACCGACACAGATACCCTTGTGGCGCGCATATTGGCTGATTACGGCACGATAAAAGGAGTAGAGGACAAACATCCAGAGATTAAGAAATTGACGTTCTCAGATGTATATGAGCAGTTCATGAAATGGAAGTTTCCTGAAGGAGCGGTTTACTCGGAAAGCTCAAAGGGAACTTACACGGGAGGATTCAGAAATTCATCGGCTTTACACGACCGAATCTTTGAAGACATAAAAGCCCCGGAAATGCAGGCAGTGATTGATAAATGTCAACTCAAAAGGGCTAGTCTGGAGAATATCTTGATATTGTTCAAGCAAATGTACAAATATGCTGTTTACGCTGAGATTGTAACAGAAAATAAAGCTCAGTATGTCAAGATCAACACTCCTGAGGACGATGAGCACGGAACACCATTCAATGACCAAGAGCTATCAATCCTGTGGCAGCATTCTTCTGACCCAGATGTTCAGACAATCCTGATCCTGTGCTATAGCGGATGGCGCATTGGAGAGTTCCCAAAGTTAGAGATTGACCTTGACCAGAAATATTTCAAGGGCGGTTCCAAGACAAAGGCTGGAAAAAGCAGGATTGTTCCAATTCATTCGTCAATATATGGTTTTATGAAGAATGCGAAGCACAGCGAATTGTTCACTTGGGAACAGAATAAGTACAGAAAGGATTTGTTTTATCCCACGCTTGAAAGGTTAGGAATATCTGGAAGCCCAAAGCACACGCCGCACGACTG
>ERZ1034680.176-NODE-176-length-43362-cov-57.638373_pt1 | contig 43362 bp, 49 predicted proteins | sample MGYA00520639_ERZ1034680 | MGnify/ENA primary metagenome ERZ1034680 (study PRJEB33766, sample SAMN09781760) | gut metagenome | biome: gut microbiome | host: Homo sapiens | place: Madagascar | study: EMG produced TPA metagenomics assembly of the PRJNA485056 data...
GTAGTGAGTACTTTCTCCCGTCGGAGATTTCCTCACTACTAATCTTAGTATGTTTATTTTGCGCTGAAAAATGATAATTCCAAAAAATAATATCATAAAACACTTGACTCATGCGTATCTAGTGTGTATAATATAAGTATAGAAAGTGAGGTAAACAATATGCCAATGACCCCTAAGCAGATGATAAAATTGCTTAAAAAGAACGGGTTTTACGAAGTCAGCCAAAATGGAAGTCATAAGAAATTCCGAGATGATAACGAACATCAAACCATTGTTCCACTACACAATAAAGACCTCGGCAAAGGTCTTGAAGACGCTATTTTAAAGCAAGCGGGTTTGAAATAATCTGCTTGTTGAATAGCAATGTTTATTTCACTACAACAATTAAGAGGAGGATTATTATATGTTAGTTTATCCAGCTTTATTTACCCAAGATGGTGATTATATTCTTGTAACTTTCCCAGATGTTCCTGAAGCTGTTACTCAAGGAAAAGATGTTCAGGAAGCTTTTGACATGGCTACAGAAGTTCTAGGATTTGCACTCGAAGATTATAAAGAATATCCGCAACCAACTTCACCATCAGATTTAAAACAACAATTTCCTGATAGTTATATTGCATTAATTCAGATTGATATGTTAGCGTATATGAAAAAATATCATGCTAATAAGGTTCGTAAAAATGTAACTATCCCTGAATGGTTAAATGAGCTTGCAGAAGAAAACGACGTCAATTTCTCACAAGTTCTTACAGAAGCTCTTGAGATGAAATTACAGCCATAATGATACAATTTTGTCCGTTTTAACGGACTTTTTTCATTTTTGTGGTTATAACGGCAACAAAAAAGAGCTAGCAAAAGCTAGCCCAAAACCTCTCATACGACAATTATATCACAAATTTAAAACAACTAACTAAATGAGCCTTCGCTCTGCTTCAAATAGATGCAACTTATTAGCTGATAGTCGTCTTAGGTCTGAGCTGTGAGTAGCTACCTCACAACTTCCTAAGAGTTTTTAATGACTAGACAGGATTGGTTACCTTCAACGTTCACCCAACATTCAGAATCATAAGTATGTGACAATATATCCAATTTATCACCTGCGCCTTTGGGCTACTTGTACAATCTTTTAGTGTAAGCAACGAGCTTTTCACTCGTCAATGCGCACAATGGCTTATTTTGACAACTTCCTGCTTGCTTCAAGCGGTCAAACTTGGGCTTACAGGGTTATTTCTCACAGAGACGTCTATTATCGCCACCACCGTTTAGATTTAGCCTAGTTACACATATTTTCCACGTCACACGCACTCTTGCTATTCTCTCACTTCGCAACAATCAAAGATTGATTACTTATCTAACAGCAGTATCCCACCGCTAGCGTAACGAGCTATTAAGCATGTAACTTTAGCATGCTGTCAAACAATCTTCACTAAATTATTTAGTTAGTTGTTTTAAACTTGCGATAATAATATTATAGCATATATTAACTTTCAAAACAATAAAAAAGCTAGCAAAAGCTAGCCCTGCAAAGAAGTTTTGTTGTGCTTGTTTTAACGTGCGCTCGTCAGCCCACTCGCCGCCTTGTTAGTCTATGTAAGACCTTTACACTCTTACACATCTATTATACCATAAACGTGCATGACTGCCAATTTTGTTGACGTCAACAAAACTAAAAAATCCCCTAACCACAAAGATTAGAGGATTTGTCAAATAACAGAAATATACTCTTTTGTGCTACTAATAATATGCTGCCACAATTCAGGATAAGTATTTTTCAAATCACAAATTGTATTAACTGCTAAATCTTTTTTATTAATAGTCATAATTTTTCCGCAACGGATATAGCATACTTCCTTTGTTAAATTCAAAAGCGGATATGCTGTTTGTGTAACTTCTATATCAAACTCTCGATTTATGTTCTTTTTAAAACTCACTGATGAAATTGGTAAAACTGTAAAATCACTCGCTCCCAATTCTTTCTCTGCTTTAAAAATAAGAATGGGCGTGCTTTAAATCTTATCGAATTAGTTTTGTTATCATAATAAGGCATTCTAGAAGATTTAATTTTACCAACAAGAGAAGAATTATCCTGCAATATAAGCCTCCTCTTCGAATTCATCAAATTCATCTAAGAACATATCATACTGATGGTCGTAAATCCGAACTTTCTCAGCATCTTTCTTTATATCATCCTTCGAAATTATCTTATTTCCGACCTCACCATCACGACTATTTTTCCATGATGATTCTTCATGTGACAAATTTCTAAGATACCATGCATCATATTGACCGTATTTATTAATAACACTTTCAATTATATATTTATCGGTTTCGCTCAAGGCTGAGCTGTAGCCATTATAAGGGAGGTAGTCTTGTTCAAAAAAGTAACGTAGTTCCACAAGTACAGGTCCGTGAAGCCAACCCTCAAAATCGCTAGGAAAGAGTGCTTCTCCAGTCAAAGCGAAGCTTTCACGTTGAGCAAAGTACATCAATTGTCTTGCTCATTGTTTCTGCCTCCGTTTATTTTAAATTAATAACACAAGTGTCACATCTGTCACCTGTGTTTCAACTTCGTTGTACATTATTTGAAACAATTATTCAATCACTTTTTTGGATTTGTCAAATTAATTTTTCTTGACATACCAAAAAACGCCCCCAGCAAAAGCTGAGAGCGTGTTAAAGTGTTAACAATTTTATTATAACATTAATTATAATAATTGACTAAGTCGTCTTTATCGCGACAAGAAAGCCATACTGTACCGAAGTAAATGGCATTTTGTCCTCCTAGTCCTTTTTGTAGGTGGCTAACCCCCACCGAAAAGATAAAATCATATTTACTTTTTCAGTTTACCGTGGAACAATGCGGACTTTTTACGCTTTTTAGGACACAAAAAAGCACCTAGATTTCTCTAGGTGCTAAACGCTATAATCGTTTTGTTAAATCACTTCAATTGACTTGATTTCGTTTTCTGGAAAAACAACAGTACCTTTTTTGTTGTCAGTTTCCAAAATCAATTCGTCGTATTCCATTTCATCAGAGTTTACAGCCAAGTCCAAAGCGGATGCCTTGCCAGTCCATACACTCTTTGAAATGCTAACGATTTTTACATTTTTTCCGATGTATTCTCTCAAATTCATTATTAATACCCCTCATCAAAGACTGGAACAATATGCGTTCCTTTTGTTTTGCTGTAAACAATCTTAAATGTGCGTGTAAACTCTAATTGCCCTGTTGAGCTATTGATATTCACTCCAACAAAATCATCGATACTTACTTTTTCTTGATTTCTGTGCCAATTTCCGCTTTCAGTACGCAATCTTTGCCCTGTACCAGCATATTTATTGACTAATTCTTGAGCATCTACATTATCAAGCAAATAACTTCTACCATTGATATAATCGTGATGCCCTAAAATATGCTTGTTCTGTTGACCGTTTATCGTAAGATTGTATTCTCCTGAACGGATACGCTCTTGGAGTTTCAAATCTTTATATTCTACAGTATTATTATACTTCATTTCCAAGAAATCTGCCATTGTTTTAGGTGCTTTTGAACCTAATTCAGACAATAATTTACGATATTCTTTGGTTTGCGCTCTATGCAAAGATTGATTGACGCTAGCACTTGTCTTGGCTAGGCTCTTCTCGGTGCTGAACAGTCTTTCTCGTGAGTAGTCACGATGTAAGAAATCATGTTCATCAACATAGTTACGTAACTTGTTTTGTAAATTACGTAACTTAGCACGCTCTAGCAAAGCGAAGTCATCATCTCCGAGTTGATTGGCGACGTGTACACGCTCTTTCTGATTACGGATAGCACGTTCAAGTGCACGCTGTTTCGCTTCAATACGTGCATTCTCTTCTGCTTGTTCTGGCGTTAGGTCTTTCAGATGCTCTGGGGCATCTGGTAACTCATTGACACCGATGATAAAAGGGGTTAAATAATGCCCACAATGAACGCCAAGGAATCCGCCTGCTGTGCCATAGCCATAATCAGCCAAAGCATAGACTGTGATGCCTTGTTCGTCGTGTGTCACGCCGTTCTTAGTTACAATTTTTCCTTGCAACGGTGCGCACGCTTCTCTTGCACTCGCTTTTTTTGAGTAGTAAAAGGTGTCAATTCCCATTTCTTCCGCTGGTGCTGTGCGCATTTCATTGTACACACTAAACGTTGTCGACTTGATAATCGCCCTAGCGTACGCATCTGCTCGCCACTCTCGAAAACTATTTTCATATTTTCTCACAAATCTAGCAACTACTAAAAAAGCCTAAGATTTTCATCTCAGACTTTAGTGATGTGATTATGTCATATTTTCAATATATTGATAAACACCTTGTCCAGCAATAGCACCGTCGCCAACAGCTGTTGCGATTTGGCGAAGTTCTTTTTGACGAACATCTCCAATGGCAAAAATGCCTGCTTTTGGTGTCATCATGCGTTCGTCTGTTATCACCCAACCAGCTTCATCTGTGATGCCAAGCTCAGCTACCATGCTTGTTACTGGATTAACCCCAACGTAGATAAAAATACCACCAAATTCGTGTTCGCTAAGCTCACCAGTTTTAACATTTTCAACAGTTACACCAGAGACTTTAATGTCAGTTCCTTTGATTTCTTTGACAACAGAATCCCAGATAAAGTTGATTTTGTCGTTAGCAAAAGCACGATCTTGCAAAATCTTTTGAGCACGCAATTCATCACGGCGATGAATAATCGTTACAGATTTGGCAAATTGTGTGAGGTAAACAGCTTCTTCGACTGCCGAATCCCCACCACCGACAACTAATAAATCTTGATTACGGAAGAAAGCACCGTCACAGACAGCACAGTAAGAAACGCCGCGGCTTGTGTATTCTTCTTCACCAGGTACGTCAAGAGTGCGGTATTTAGCACCAGTCGCTAAAATAATTGTTTTTGCTTCGTAGTTAGCGTCTTCAGTAATAACACGTTTCACATCGCCAGCATCCTCGATAGATTTCACAATACCGTAAATATTTTCAACACCAAATTTTTCAAGTGGCGCATGCATATTCATTGACAATTCTGGTCCTGAAATATGGTCATACCCTGGGTAATTTTCGATTTCTGAGGTATTATTCATTTGTCCACCAGGGGCTCCTTGTTCAATAATACCAACTTTCAAATTAGATCTAGCGGCATAAAGCCCCGCAGTCATACCCGCAGGACCTGAGCCGATAATTAATGTATCGTACATTTTAGTCACCTCAATATCTCGATTATTTTTTCATTGTAGCAATCTGGTATTAAAATTGCAATTATTACGCTTTGAACATTAATAAAATCGCCATAAATACAAAGGACAAAACTGGGATAGTCATGATTGACATCATTAACACATCATATAAAAAGGCTTGGCGTTCTTTGGCTGTTTTGTCCAATTTACGGGCAGCACGCCAAAAATTCCAAATGATACCAACTAAGAAAACAAAAACAATGGCTAATAGAAGTCCTTTGATATAAAGACTAAAAATTTCTAAAAACATACGTCACCTATACTTAAATCAGTTTTTGCTTTATCACTCTAAAAAGAGCTGAAAAAGTCTCTCAGCTCTTATTATATCAAAACTGTATACTTAAATATACGTTTTTGTATAATTTGCAAAGAATTCTTTAGTTCTTGCCTCTTTTGGATGATTAAAAACTTCATCTGGTTTGCCAGCTTCAAGGATATGCCCCTTATCAAGGAATAAGACCTTGTCTGCCACTTGATAAACAAAGTTCATGTCGTGACTAACCAAAACCATGGTTTGACCTGCTTTAGCAGCATCTGCAAGTGATTTTTCAACTTCGCCGACAAGCTCTGGGTCAAGCGCCGAAGTGGGTTCATCAAGCAAGAGGACGTCTGGTTTCATTGCCAAAGCACGTGCTAAAGCCACCCGTTGTTTTTGCCCACCTGACAAATGACGTGGGTAGTGATTTTCACGGTCAGACAAACCAACCTTAGCTAATTCTTCTTTCGCAATTTTTGTTGCTTCACTATCTGGAAGCTTCTTGACAATTTTCAAGCCTTCTTTGACATTTTCGAGGGCTGTTCGACGTTCAAAGAGATTAAATTGTTGGAAAACCATGGCTAATTTACGACGTAAAACAAGGACATCTTCCTTAGAAATCGTCTGAAAATCAACCTCGAAATCATCAATGGCAATGCTGCCACAATCAGGTTTTTCTAAATAATTTAGACTACGCAAGAACGTTGATTTTCCTGCTCCTGAAGCACCGACAAGAGCTAGAACTTCTCCCTTTTGAATATCAACATCCAAACCATCTAAAACTTTTTTCCCTGAAAATTCTTTGGTTAAATTTGTAATTTTAATCATCAGCGAATACCTCCTGTCACTTCTTTTTGACTTGATTGAGGCGTATCAATGTCCATTCGTTTTTCAATGAGACGACCGATTTGTTCAATAATAATACTGATTACCCAGTAAACAAGCGCAACTGAAATGTAACGTTCAAAATAGCGATAATCCGAACCACCTAAAATCTGCGCTTGGGCAAACATTTCAACAATACCTGCATTAAATGCCAATGATGTTCCCTTCGTCAAGCCAATCAAGCTGTTAATCAACGTCGGCGTTGCTATGACAGCTGCATTTGGAATAATCACGCGACGGTAAACTTGAAAGGAGGTCATTCCCAAGCTACGCGCAGCTTCAATTTCTCCGACATCCACAGCTTGAACCGCAGCTCGAATGGTTTCGCTAGTGTATGCCGCTTCATTGAAAGCAAATGCAGTTACCGCAAAAACAGATGCTGGAATAGCATTGATATTCCAATCAAAACCGTATCTTATTTTGAGAAATTTCAAGAAAAGTGGGATACCGTAGTAAGTCAACATAAGTTGAACAAGGATAGGTGTTCCACGTAAAAAGCTAACAAAAATAGCTTGAATCGGATACAAAAACTTTGTGCGATTGATTTTCACGATAGCAAATAGCAAAGCTAACAACAAGCCAAATATCGCACCTGCTATTGTTAAGCCAAGCGTTGTTGGTAAACGTTCTATTAAAGACGGAATGGCATCAAAAACCGCTCGCCAACTGAATAATTGACCCTCTGGAATTTTTTCAACCAACTTATCATACCAAGACAAGCCAGCTGCTAATGTTGTTAAAGTCATATGAGCTCCTTTTCTATTATCCTACGCTATAACGATAGCCCTACCACCAATCCTTTTCTTTTCCTTTTTCATTTTTAATCGATTGTTGAAACGAAGTCGCCGCCAAAATATTGCTCGCTCAATTCAGCCAATGTGCCATCGTCTTTTAACTCTTTGATACGTTTATTGACAAATTTTTGTAGTTTAGCTCCCTCATCTGTATCTGCAAACAGCAAGTATTCTAAACCATCTGTTTCGCCACCAATATCATCTGTTACATTGGTCACTGTCAAATTGAAGCCTTGGTCCTCAACAAGATAATTCGATGAAATCGCATCATACAAAATAAAGTCGATTGTTCCATTTTCAATATGTTGCACACGTGTTGTCAATCCTGTTGAACTAGAAGCGTAATTAATCTTAATTGGCTCTTTATCAGGATTTTCATCGTTCCATTTTTCTAAAACTTGAGCATAGTTAGAACCTGAAATCACTTCAGTTGATTTTCCAGATAAATCATCAAGACTATCATAACTTGTCTCTTCGGCACTTGTTATAGCATAGTTTGATTTAGAAATTTGGTCTGAGAAAAGGTACTTTTCAGCACGTTCTTCATTATAGTTAAAGTCATTTGCCGCAATTTGGTAACGGTCTGCATCTACTCCTGTTAAAATAGAATCAAACGCCGTTGTCACAAATTCAACTTTATATTTCTTGGAATCCTTAAAAATGGCTTTCACCACATCAATATCGTAACCTTTAAAGGTGTCATTTTCTTTGTAAGTAAATGGTGCTGTATCTGAGTCTGTTGCCACTTTGATGACTGTTTTACCACTTGATTGTGATTGATTGGAACAAGCCTCCAGAGCTAGTGTCAACAAAAATAAGAAACCAAACGATAGTAATCTCCTCTTTTTCATTTGTCTGCCTCTTTTCTAATAATTCCTTTCCAGTCTATCAAACTTAGCCACACTTTCCCAATACATTTTTTCTATGGACTTGATAAGAAAAAACTATCAAGAAATAAATCACATTTCTTGACAAAGCTAACCAAGCGGTATCTATACAAAAAAATCCCGAAGTTATTTCGGGATTCTGTTTTCTAGAAAGTTTGTTTTCTTGCTTTACGTTCAGCACGTCCTTTGGCACGATTAGCGGCACGGCGTTCACGTTTACGTTTTTCATCAACTTTCCATTGAATTTTTTTCTTGTAGCCTGGTTTGATTTTTTTCTTTTTCTTTTTAACCAAACCAATCATTTCAGTATCTAATTTTTGGTAAGATTTTTCGCGGTTAGCTCGATGGTCACGGTCGTAAGTATCTTGAAATTCACCATTTTTAAGCATTTTAGGGACAAATTTAATCCCCATTTTTTCAAGTTCACGAATATCAGAATCGTCACTTGGTTTGTAAAGCGTAATCGCAATACCATTTAAACCATTACGTCCTGTACGTCCAACACGGTGCACAAAGAATGATAAATCTTGCGGAATAGCATCATTGATAACATGACTAACTCCTTCAATATCAATCCCACGCGCTGCCAAATCTGTCGCCACAATGTATTCGTATGACAGTTTTTTGATTTGGTTCATGGTGCGTTTACGTTCACGTGGAGGAATATCGCCGTGAATTTTTGCCACTTTCAATCCATTTGACACAAGATAGCTATGCAACTCATCTGCACGTTCTTTTGTGTTTACAAAAATCATGGCAAGATATGGAGTTAGGGCTTTAGTGATTTCCAAGATTTGCGCATTTTTATCACGTTCCTTAGTTGAAACCAACCAATTATCAATTGTGTCTGCGATAACAGTAGTTGTCTTGATTTTTTCCATGACTGGATTTGTCAAATATTTTTTCAAGAAGGGTTGCAATTTTTGTGGAATAGTCGCTGAAAAAACCAAAATTTGAACATCTTTTGGCAATGTCCCTGCAATCTTATCCACTGTATCAAGGAATCCCATATCAAGCGTCATATCAGCTTCATCAACAACAAAGGTATGAGCTTTATAAATTTCCAAATCACCTGATTTGACCAAATCATAGATACGACCAGGTGTACCAATGACGATGTGTGGCTGAGATGATTTCAATTTTTCAATTTGACGTAGTTTATCTGTACCACCAACGTAATTTGCCACACGAATTTCTGTTTCAGATTTTTCAGCAATTTGTTTAGTTGCTTGATAAATTTGCGTTGCCAACTCACGACTTGGTGCTGTGATAACCACCTGAACATTATTGCTGTTTTCATCTAATTTTTCAAAAATCGGCAACAAGAAAGTGTGCGTTTTTCCTGAACCAGTTTTAGATTCTCCAACCAAATCACGACCAGAACGCACAATGGGAATTAACTTTTGTTGCACTTCTGTCGGATTTGTGAATTTAAGCTCTGCAAGCGCCTCACGAATGTAGGGCTTAAAATTAAAATCGTTAAAAGACATGTTTTACCTCAATTTTTTATCTCATCAAGTTTCACTTGAAAATTTCTCTATATTATTTACTTATCGTTTAATTCCTAGCCAAAAGCGACTAGGCGAATTTTTTCATTCTTTTCTATTATATCATTTATATCATTAAAAGGGTGATTAAAGCAAAGTACACTGCAATTTAGAATCAAAAACGAGCTAGAAACCCAGCTCGTTCATTTATTAAAATGCGTAAAGTGCAATCAAGGTCAAAATACTTGCAATAACGCCAACACTCCACAAGAAAGCATCAACTTTCCATTCTGACCATTTTTCTGATTTTCCTGTCAAACCACCAAGTTCCAAATGATGATGGAATGGTGTCATGCGGAAAATACGACGCCCTTCACCATATTTTTTCTTCGTGTATTTGAAATATGACACTTGAAGCATGACTGAACTTGTTTCAAAGACATAAACGATACCAATGATTAACAAAGTCCACTCTTGGCGAAGTGCAATGGAAATCGCTGCAAGCATTGCTCCTAAAGCCAGACTTCCCACATCACCCATAAAGACCTTGGCAGGTTTATGGTTAAAGACAAAGAAGCCAAACAAAGCACCAATCATTGTCACGATAATCAACAAGACATCAAATTGTCGTTGAGCAAAGGCGATGATACCATAGGCAACCAAGCTGATAGCAACTGAAATAGAAGCCAAACCATCAATACCGTCTGTCAAATTAACGGCGTTTGAAAAACCAACAACCCAGAAAAGAACAAAGAAAACGTAAAGAATACCAAGATGAAGGTCAAAACCAAAGACATTTAAATCATCTGTTCCGCTTGGACGGACATGAATGAAATAGAAAATCAAGCCACCAATAATTTGCAAGCTCATTTTTTGCCAAGGTGTCAAGCCTTCATTAATTTGTTTAAAGATTTTCAAAAAATCATCAAGAAAACCAATAATCCCATAAATGAGAACCACCAAAAGAATGCCTGCCGTTGCTCCCATTGAAGCACCGTTTTGCTTTTCGACAAACAAGCTAAAAATGAGGCTAACAAGGATTCCAACTGTTAAAAAAACTGTTCCTCCCATGGTTGGAGTACCAGCTTTAGCCAAATGTTGTTTGACATCCTCGTGCATTTGTTGCCCACCGATTTTCTTGATTTGGTAAATACGGATAAAGTGGGGCATAGCAAATACTGTCAACACAAAAGCGACAATACCTGCGATTAAACTTAAAAACATCTTAGTTTATTCTCCTAGAGTAATTGTAATTTTTTTAACACCGTCGATATCTGTTTCGGATTCGATACTTTGTTTCGTGACTGTTCCCAAATCGGAACCCTTAAAGGTTATCTTAATTCCAGTCCATTGAGCAAATTTTTCAACATTTTCTTTCGTCCAACCATACATATCTGGCACTGTTTCAAGATCACCTGTCCAAAGCAAGGTTTGCTCATTAGCAGAAAGGTTGCTTCCGACTTTTTTAGACATTTTCTTAATCTTGCTACCTGACCCAACAACAACTGGTTGAACAAGATTATTACGAAGTTCCTGAGCAGTATCACCAGGTGTTTTTCCGATGTAATCTTTCAATTGGTATTTAGTTTCTGTATCTGTACCAGTCACGGCTGTACTTGTCAAAGTATCCTTAATCATCATAGCACGTCCAAGAACAGGATTAACCACGTCTTTCCAGAAAGAACGTTTGAAAGTCGCTGTTGGTTGTTGAAGGGTAACATACATGATAAAGTCAGGATTATCTGATGGCACCATAGCAACAACTGAGTTGATATAGTCATTATCACCAGTCAAATATCCTCCGCCCTCTTCCGCAGATGCGGCAATTTGGGCTGTACCAGATTTGACAGCAACTGAATAATCACCGACTTGAATAATCGGTGCCCCTTCTGTGCTATCATACAAGGTACCATACTGTGAATCTGTACCAACCGTTACCATGTAATCAAGTGTTTGGTTGGCAGCATTTTCTGAGACCGGTTTACCAGAGACTTCAGCTGATGCTTTACGGGCTGTACTATTATTTGGGTCGTAGATTTGACTAATAAATTGTGGTTCAAGCATAACCCCTTTATTAGAAATCGCAGAAAAAGCACGAAGCATTTGAACTTGTGTCACACCAATACCTTGACCGAAAGCACTCATAGCAATGGTTACTTCATTGTCTGATGGCAACAAACCGCTTCCTTCATTGACCATTCCAAAACGTGTTGGATAACCAAATTTAAACTTAGACAAGTAGTTTAGCCACTTATCGTTACCCATCTTTTGTTCAAGACTTGTCATGGCAACGTTACTTGACCAAGCAAACCCTTGAGCGTACGTCATATACTGAACCGAAGTATTACCCTCATTGACGTTCCAGTCATTGATTGTCGTATCAGCAACCGTAATACCATTGATTGTTGAAATAACCTCATTAGGGTTGAAAACACCGTCATCAATTGCTGAAGCAAGGGTCATGACTTTCATGGTTGACCCTGGTTCATAATAACTTTGATATAGAAGGGTATTCCATGTTTTAAGGTTATCTTCATTGTAACCTTCCATTGTCTGTGCATTGTAAGTTGGACGTTGTGTGGTTGCTAAGATTTCACCTGTTTTAGCATTAACCACTGTCGCACTAGCGTATTTACCTTGAGCATCATTTTGGAAAATATCCATTTGTGACTCAAGATAAGATTGCAATGGTTCAGAAAGTGTTGTGTAGACATCTTTTCCGTCAATAGCTCGTTTAACAGTTGTTTCTGTACCGAGTAACAAATTACCATTTTTATCTTTTTGGTATGTTACTTTTCCGTCTGTCCCTGATAGGACATCATTTAATGAGGCTTCTAAACCTGATGTCCCGACAAGACTTGATGTTTTACCATCTTTATTTTCTTTTAGTTGGGCAAGTCCTAAGAATTGCGAAGCAAAGACACCATTTGGATACATACGTCCAGGTGTTGACGTGAAACCAATTCCTTTAATGCCAGCTTCGTCCATAGCCGTTTCAATAGCTGATTTTGTACTGTATGACAGTCCAGAACCTGAACTGCCGAAAGAAACTTGGAAAAGCCCATCTTGTTTTAGCTGACTCAGCACTTCACCCTTGTCAATTCCAAGCTGTCCATTTAAAATCTCTGCCACTTTCTCATACTGAGATTTTTTGACATAAAGCTTTTCACCTGTTGATGAAACATAAGATGTTGAAATAATGGCATAGATACTGTAAGTTGTTGAATCCTCCGCAAGAGCAACACCATTACGGTCATAAATCGTACCACGTTTAGCCTGAACGGTTACTGTCTGTTGATAAACTTCTGACGCTTCTGTTGACAAATTGTGTCCGAACTTTGTATCTGTCCCAATAATAATGGCAAAATTGATAACAAACACAAAGAAAAGGAAGACCGCCAGAATCATCAAATTCTGACCAACGCGTTCACGGTTTTTGTTGGGCGTTCGTCTATCCTTTACCACATAGTCTAAAAAACGGTTCATTAATTTCTTCATAGACTATTTTTACTCCACCTGTTTAATATTATCCTGTCGGCTAGTCAAGCCTGCATTTCCTGCTATTTGTTCAACACGGTCACGACTTGTTAATTCGTTAACCTCTTGTTTAGCATTATCATAATCTGTCTGCATATCACTTATCTGACTATTAAGATTTGTGATTTCTTGTTGCACTTGTAGATTACGGCTCTGTAAGTAAATAATACTAACAGCCATGGTAATAGCCGTCAAAATAATAGAACCATAAAAAACTTTTTCAATTCTCGAAAATTTTCTAATCCGTCTTTTAAGCGCATTAGAAATAGCTTCGTTACGATGTTTATCTGTCATAATTATTTACAAACCTTTCTAGCCACACGGAGCTTGGCTGAGTGAGAACGATTATTGACTTCTAACTCTTCTTCGCTTGGCAAAATAGGTTTTCGATTAACCAAAGCAAGCTTAGGTTGCATATCCTCAGGAATAAACGGCAACCCTTTCGGCACATCTACGGTAGAAGCTTCTTTGAATAATTGTTTTGTCAAACGGTCTTCCAAAGAATGGAAAGTAATCACTGAAATACGCCCATCAACTGCCAATAGCTCAATAGCTTGTTGAATAGACTCATCTGCCGCACCGAGTTCATCATTGACTTCAATACGAATGGCTTGGAAAATCTGCTTCGCAGGATGTCCTTTTTTCTTGAGTTCCTTAGCAGGCTTAGCAGATTTAATGATTTCTGCTAATTCTGTCGTTGTCTCAATCGGCTTAACTGTTCTCGCTTGCTCAATTTTACGTGCAATTTGTTTTGAGAATTTGTCCTCGCCATACTTGAAAAAAATACGAACCAAGTCATGATAATCATAAGTGTTAACCACGTCATAAGCTGACAAATCTTGGTCACAGTTCATACGCATATCGAGCGAAGCATCTTTTTTATAAGAAAAACCACGCTCACGTTCATCTAATTGCGGACTAGATACTCCAAGGTCATATAAAATACCGTCAATCTCAGTTACTCCATGCATGGCTAAATTTGAAGTAAGATTACGAAAATTGTCCTTGATAAAAGTAACTTGTCCTTTTTCAATATAGTCTTTTAAACGAATTTTTGCATTATCAATAGCCGTCTGGTCTTGGTCAAATGCGTAAAGATGACCAGTCGGTCCAAGCTTAGAAAGCAGGTACTCACTGTGCCCCGCCCCACCAAGCGTTGCATCTACATAGTTGCCATCAGGCTTGATATCAAGCATATCAACGGTTTCATGTAGAAGTACTGTAATATGATGAAAATCTGTTGTCATACCTTTCATTATATCATAAATTACAAGATTCTTCCTTAAAACTTCCACCAGAAATACAAAAACCAAAAGCTGATAATATCAAGCTTTTGGTAATGTTTTTTATTGTAAAGGCTGCCATCTGCATAAGGACAAGCAGTAAGCAAAAATCAATTATTCTCGAATTTGTCCTTTACCATTAATGTAAAATTTTGTACTTGTCAAAGCTTCCAAGCCCATTGGACCACGCGCATGCATTTTTTGTGTTGAAATACCAATTTCTGCACCCAATCCAAAGACAAAACCGTCTGTGAAGCGTGTTGAGGCATTGACATAAACCGCAGCCGCATCCACTTCATCTTGAAAACGTTCAGCGTGTTCAAGGTCTTTGGTGATAATAGCTTCTGAATGATGAGTCGTGTAACGATTCACCCAATCAATAGCGTCATCAACAGAATCAACCACTTTGACAGACATGACATAATCTGAAAATTCTGTACCGTAATCCTCGTCTGTGGCTGCTACTGCATTTTTGAAAATAGCTAGCGCTTTATCATCTGCACGAAATTCAACAGCATGAACTTTCGCAATTGCTTCTTCTAACTGTGGTAAGAATGTTTTTGCTACCGCTTTGTGAACGAGCAAGCTTTCTGCAGCATTACAAACACTTGGACGTTGCGTTTTGGCATTAATCACAATCTTCGTTGCCATATCAAGGTCAGCCGAATCATCAACGTAAATGTGAATATTTCCGACACCTGTTTCAATAACAGGAACTTTTGATTTTTCTTTAACCGTTTGAATTAAACGAGCTCCGCCACGTGGAATAAGAACATCAACATAATCAACAGCTTGCATTAATTCTTCAGCAACGGCATGGCTAATATCCTCAACAAGCTGAATGACGTTTTCATTTACACCTGCTTTAGCAAGAGTTTTTCGGATAACCGTCACAAGGGCTGTATTAGAATGAATGGTATCGCGACCACCACGCAAAATAATAGCATTACTTGTTTTAAAAGCAAGGCTGAAAGCATCAACAGATACATTTGGACGGCTTTCAAAAATCATGGCAATCACGCCAAGTGGTACACGTTTTTGAACAATTTTCAAGCCATCAAGGTTGGTATAACCACGGACAACCTGACCAATCGGGTCTTGCAAATCCGCAACTTGACGGACGCCCTCAACAATCCCCTCAATACGCTTAGCATCTAGACGCAAACGGTCAACCATAACAGGCGAAATACCATTTTTTTGTGCTTGGTCAACATCACGTGCATTTTCAGCCAAAATATAGTCTGTCTCTGCAAGCAAAGCATCCGCAACTTGTCCTAAAATCTGATTTTTTTCAGCAGTTCCAAGCTTTACCAGACTTCGGCTAGCTACTTTAGCATTTTTACCTAATTCATCAATATAGCCCATCTTTGGTCCTCCTTTTAGTTCACTTGTGAAAACCACGTTCCAATATTAGCACCTTCTAAAACTTTTAAAATATCACGCGGATTTGCGCCGTTCATCAAAATCATCTGACTGTTATTGTCAAAAATCATTTGAGCACTCTTAATCTTGCTGAGCATGCCTCCCGTGCCAAATTTACTTCCAGCACCACCCGCTGATTTAATGATTTCGTCCGTAATTTCAGTAACGTGTTCGCGAAGTTTGGCATCATCATAGATATTTGGATTTTTATCGTAAAGTCCGTCAATATCTGATAACATAATTAACAAATCTGCTTTGGTTACCTTGGCTACAATCGCTGAAAGTCGGTCATTATCACCAAATTTTGTCGTGTGGTCCATTTCATCAACGCTAATAGCATCGTTTTCGTTAACGATTGGTACAATTCCCATTGTTAATAACATTTCAAAGGCATTGGTGAAATTTTCGAAGCTTTCAGGATATTCAATAACATCACGTGTAATCAACAGCTGACTAACTTCTGTCTGATAGTGCGAAAAGATTTGAGAATAAAGGCTCACCATGGCAACCTGACCAACACTTGACACCGCCTGTTGACGTGCAATTTCTGTCGGACGTTTGTCCATATTTAACACATTGAGCCCAAATCCCATGGCACCAGATGACACCAAAATAACATCTTTTCCTTTATTCATCAAGCTAGAGATAGCAAAAGCCAGTTGGTCAATTTTTTCAAGATTAATTTTGCCATTTGGCATGACAAGCGAGCTTGTCCCAATTTTTATAACAATTCGATTAACAGTTTCAAAATTTCGTTTCATATACCTATTATACACTAAAAAAACAGTCCGAGGAACTGTTTTTATTAGTTTTATCACGAAATCAATGGGATTTTTAACACAATACCCTTTAGGAGAGTTTTTATAACTTTTTCCAAAATGTGTGGTAAATCACTATTTGAGAAGCGATTCCTATCAAAACAGCCAGTATTGCAAACAAAACATTCGCCAACAGAACATCTTTGAGTAGAGCTCCAAGTAAAAATGTGCCTGCCCCTAGACTTCCACCCACTACTAAGACGATTAGGATAATAGCGAGAGTCAGCCATTGTCCTGCGTGACGGTTAAAAAGTTGGGTCACATCTTGCCATTTTAAATCAAGAAATTTAAAATCACGGCGATACATAAGTTAGCCCTGAAGCAAAATACTCGCAAGAAGTCCTAGGATAAAGAAAATGACCAACACTAGCGGTGCTTTTAAGACAAACAAGCCCACTAATAAATAAACGATAGCTGGAACAAGTGCTTGAAGTCCTACCGGCGTTAAAAATTTTTGAACAAGAAAATCCTTGAAATTGATTGGTAGAGCTTTAAAGAAAGTCAGATTTTCTTTTTCTAATGAAATCCCAACCCCAACAAATAAGCTTGGCGTGCTACAAAAACTTCCCAAAACAATTCCGATAAGCATTGCCACACCAAAATAATCATTCGGCACTTCAGCCAAACTAACCCCATTTGTCACACTCGGTGTGATAAAAATCACCACATAAATCAAAGGCAATAGATAAGTTTGTGTCAGCAAGGTCGCATTTTGTAATGTTGACATATGGTGACGAATCATCATCGTTTTCAACGATTTACCTTTCAACGCTTTTTGAGATGCTGACGATGCTTTTTGTTTCGGCTTAGATTTAGGCTTAGCATAAAGAACTTCTTTGTAATACGTTGGCATCAACCGTTTGACAACCCCAACTGTTAAAATCATCAACACTAACAAAGGTAGCCAAAAATTAAGAACAGTCGCTGATTGAAATGGTGCTTTTACCACGTCATAAAAACCACGAAAATATGGTAAAACAGTAGAGTCTGCAAGAGCAACATTATCATCATAAGTCATGTTCTGACTGTTGATAACATTCATGTAAAAGAATGGCACCGACTGCTCCAATCGTTGAAATAGACATGAGAACAGTCGAGACGATTTTTCGGTGCTGACTTCGAAGAATGATTTTTCCCACAAAACTATTAAGATAAAGTGCCAACAAAATCACAGCTGCAAATAGAAGAAAAAGAGGACAATTGTCAACGGAATCGCTAGTACAAGCCTTGCTATTTGCCAGTAAGCGATAAAAAAACAAGGATAAAAGTGGCATTAAAAATGTAATGCCCATACCAAAACTGGAAATAACTTTTGCCATATAAAGTTCACTCGATTTAATCGGCAAATGTGCATAAAGCCGAACATCATCGTTCTCATAAAAAATGCTATACATGGCTGAAAAAAGCATTTAGAGTTGCCATGATAAAGAAAATCGCTATGTAAAAAGAGAAATACCCTGGGAAATAAGGAAAATCAATGTTAGCATACATAGAAATGTAAATAACCGCAAACAAAAGGCTGAGGAGAATTTGCTGGCGCATCACACTCTTATAAGCCGAAAACCCTTTGCTTGGTTTACGTTCTTGTTTTTGCTTTGCCACCGTGACAGATTGTGGGCTAGAATAAAGGATATTAATCTTGGTTAACTTCCAAACTGTTGACCAATTCATACGCCTATCCCTCCTCTTGCGCTTTACGCCCTGCTAATTCAAGATAGATTGTTTCCAAATCTTTATCAGGGTGATTAGCTTTTAATTCATCTAAGGTTCCGATAAAAATCAACTTGCCATCTTTTAAAATTCCCGGTCACAAAGTTGCTCCGCAACAGCAAGAACATGTGTTGAGAAAAGAACCGTATTGCCACCACGTGCGTGCTCTTTCATCATTTCTTTCAAATCAAAAGATGCTTGTGGGTCAGGCCCTGTCAAAGGTTCATCTAAAATCCAAATATCTGGATTTGATATCAGAGCACCAATAAGAATCACTTTTTGACGCATACCGTGTGAAAAACTATCGATCAAATCATTGATATTCTCCGCAATATCAAACAAATGTGACAATCGTTCAATCCGTTCATCAGTGAGCTTATCATCAACGTCATAAATTTTAGCTAAAAAATGCCAGTATGCTATCGCCGTTAAGTTCAGGAAAATATCAGGTGAATCAGGCACGTAACCAATGCGTTTTTTGATATCATCACGGTGCTCAGAAAGAGATAACTCATCAACATATACCTCACCATAGCTCGCTTCAATGATTGACGTTAAAATGCTAATCGTCGTTGTTTTTCCTGCACCATTATGCCCAATCAAGCCAAAAATTTCGCCATTAGCAATGGTCATATTGACATCACTTAGTGCTTCCTTATCACCATACAACTTTGAAACATGATCAAATCGAATCATCTGTATCTCCTTTCCCTACTCTCCTAACAATGGTTTTATCCATTTTGAAACTTCTTTGCTCTTTCGGTAATCCGCAGCAAATTCCTGTGTCAACTGTTTCAATGATTTTGCCCCCTTTGGTAGAGAAAAATCATGCCTTGTACTATACAGATTTAACTGACGGTCAAGGTGAAGATCGCTCAACCCAGCATCTCCAGACCTAATCACCTCATTTGACGCAGAAAGTAAGATTTTTGATAAGTCGTTATCTTGACGAACGATCGTATCTTCATAAGCATTCCTAATTGCTTTGTATAATTCACTGCACTTCTCTTCCATAATCCCCCTAAGTTTTTTATTTGTACTATTAAAGTAACACAAAAAATATTTTTTTCTGTCTTACCTTTTCAGCTATCATTTGTCAAATAATTATAAAAACTCTCCTTGAAAACAAGGAGGGTTTCAGTTAGTTATTAATTACAATGATTCGTAAAGATTTACAGCGTTATCAACTGTGAAGCCGTATTCTTCAAAGATTTTAGCACCTGGTGCAGAAGCTCCCCAAGTATCGATTATAAGAGTTTTACCTCGGAGACCAACGTATTTGCCCCAACCAAAGCTTGAGCCAGCTTCAATTGCCAAACGTTTTGTAACGTTAGCTGGAAGAATACTTTCTTTGTAAGCTGCATCTTGTTCGTCAAAGATGTTTTGTGCTGGCATTGAAACCACACGAACATGAACACCTTTTACTTCCAAAGCAGCTTGCGTATCAAGCGCCAATTTCACTTCAGAACCTGTTGCAATAAGGATACCGTCAAGGTCACCTTTTGCTTCTGAAAGGATATAAGCACCTTTATTAACACCTTCCGCTGCCAATTCTTTTGTCCCTTCAAGGACAGGAAGGTTTTGACGTGTCAAGATGAGCATTGTTGGACGATCAGTTTCAGCAAGAGCACGTTTCCATGCAGCATTTGTTTCGTTACCGTCAGCAGGGCGGATAACGTTAAGGTTAGGCATAGAACGAACGCTAGCCAATTGTTCAACTGGTTCGTGAGTTGGTCCGTCTTCACCGACAGCGATTGAATCATGCGTCATGACATAAACCGTTGGTAATTGTTGAAGAGCAGCCATACGAACAGCTGGAAGAAGGTAGTTTGAGAATACGAAGAATGTACCACCGTAAACACGAGTACCACCATGAAGGGCAATACCGTTCATGGCAGCTGCCATGGCAAATTCACGCACACCAAACCAAATATTACGACCAAGGTAGTTGTCTGGTTGGAAATCAGATTCTACTTTGACCATTGTATTGTTTGATGCAGAAAGGTCAGCTGAACCACCCCAGAATGATGGCACTTGTGCTGAGATTTGTTGGATAGCTTGTTGACTTGATGAACGACTAGCAAGGCTTGTACCAATTTCGAAATCTTCAAGTGTCACGTCAACTGGTTTGTTAGCGAAAGCTGCTTTGTATTCGGCGGCTAATTCTGGATAAGCAGCTTCGTATTCACGGAATTTAGTATCCCATGCATTTTCAGCAGCTTCACCACGGAATTTGATACCAACTTCAAAACGTTTAGCCACCTCTTTTGGTACTGTGAATTCTGGATATTCCCAACCGTAAGATTTTTTAGCGTAAGCAATGCCATCAACGCCAAGAGGGGCACCGTGAACAGCTGATGTTCCTTGTTTTTCAGCACCGAAACCAATGATTGTTTTCACTTCGATAATAGATGGTTTTTCAGTTTCAGCTTTTGCTTCTTCGATAGCTTTAGCAATCGCTTCAAGGTCATTACCATCTTTAACCAAAATGTGTTGCCAACCGTAAGCTTCAAATTTACCTTTGATATCCTCTGTGAAAGCTTTTGATGTTGGACCGTCAAGTGAAATGTCGTTTGAATCGTAAAGAAGGACTAATTTGCCAAGTTTAAGATGTCCAGCAAGGCTGGCAGCTTCTTGACTGACACCTTCCATCAAGCAACCGTCACCATGTAAAGCATAAGTGTAGTGGTCAACGATATTAAATCCAGGTTTGTTAAATTTAGCTGCTAAGTGAGCTTCTGCCATTGCCATACCAACAGCATTGGCAATCCCTTGCCCAAGAGGTCCAGTTGTAGCTTCAACACCGTCTGTATGATTGACTTCTGGGTGACCTGGTGTTTTTGAACCCCATTGACGGAAATTCTTCAAATCATCAATGCTAACATTGTAACCTGATAGATGAAGAAGGCTGTATAAAAGGGCAGAACCATGTCCTGCAGATAGTACAAAACGATCTCGGTTAGACCAAGAACGACTTGTCTTCGGATTAACATTCATTACATGATTCCAAAGAACATAAGCCATAGGTGCAGCTCCCATTGGAAGACCAGGGTGACCTGAATTAGCTGCCTGAATGGCATCAATTGAGAGCGTACGGACAGTATTGACTGCCAACTGATCAATAGCATCAAATGTCATGAGTGAAACCTTTCTGTTTTTAAGGACTTATAGTATTATTGTTCGGATTCTATTATATCATAAAATATTAAGCAATATCAAAAAGTTTTGAATTCACTTGTTATTTTGCTCCAAATGACCTTTTAAACAATAAAAAAAGCAGGGAAATCAATTCTGGAATTTCCCTACTTTCCTATCTTACGAATTTGGGTCATCAAGGCTTCTGCCATGCAAACCACGTTCGCGTTGAAGTTGTTTTAGTTTTTCTGGTGTCACATCATTTCCTTCTTCATCAACAAGTTTAATCCCTGCGATATGGTGAAGAAGTGAGCGACGATACCCTTCAATGTACTCTTTGCGAAGCTCAGCTTGTTCAACTTTTTCAGCACCTGTCAAACCAACTGTTTTTTTCTTACGCGCAAGTTCATTAATGCGTTGAATCTTTTTTTCATTCATGAGTAAGACTCACCAAACGTATAAAATCCATAGATTCTACACGCTTTTTCCTTTCTTATAATTTACCAAATCAGAAAATCAATTAGCTGATACGCCTCTAAAATGACAATGCTAACATAGCAGTCATTAGCAAAATTTTAGCCAACTGTGTCAGGAGCGGCAAGCGAAATGCTACTTCTTATTTGGTATTCAATTTGTTAAATGCTGCTACGCTGCTAGCTTTTGCAGTCAATTCAGCAAGGATAGCCAAGCGATTATTTTTAACAGCTTCATTATCCACCATTACCATTGTATTGTCAAAGAATTTGTCGATAACTGGGCTTAAAGCGAATAATTGTGCCAATTTATCACTAGCGCTACCTGACAAGTTCAATTCTGCTGCAGCTTGTGCCAAAGCTTTTTCTTCATCATTTTCAAACAAGCTTGCATCCACAGTTACGTCAGCTGGTGCTTTTTCAGCAAGGTTGAATACACGTGAAAGACTTTCAACGGCGGCTTTATAATCAGCAGCTTTGCTTGCTTCAACAAGAGCATCAGCAGCTTCAAGCATTTCAGCCACAACAAAGTTTGAACCAGCAAGAACAGCTTCTTTAATATCTTTAGAAACTGATTTGCTCATCATTTTTTCAACACGCGCACGGATAAAATCCATAACTTCTGCTTTGTGTTCATAAGTCAAGCTATCAAATGACAAGGCGTAAAGGTTGTCAATCAATTCATCCATTGGAATTTTCAAACCAAAGGCATCCATGATACGAACAACACCAGCAGTTGCACGACGAAGAGCATATGGGTCATTTGAACCTGATGAAATCAAGCCAACTGAGAAGAATGACAAGATAGTATCCAATTTATCAGCAAGTGCCAAAAGTGCACCAACTTTAGTTTCTGGAAGGTCACCATCAGCTGAGTTTGGAAGGTAGTGTTCGCGAATAGCTGCTGCTACTGCGGCATCTTCACCAGCAAGAAGAGCATATTTTTCACCCATAATACCTTGCAATTCGTCAAATTCACCAACCATACCAGTCAATAGGTCAAATTTGTAGATTTCAGCAGCGCGTGCAAGTGCTTTGCTTTCTTCTGCAGAAGCGCCAGCTTTTTCAGCAAGGTAAGCAGCAATCACCTTGCTACGTTTCATGTGTTCTGAAAGTGAACCAATTTTTTCGTGGAATGTTACGTTATCAAGCTTAGCTACAAGGTCAGCGATTTTAAGTTTTTGGTCTTCACGCCAGAAGAATTCACCATCTTCCAAACGAGCAACAAGAACTTTTTCGTTACCTTTAATAACGTTTTCGATGTGGTTTTCATTACCGTTACGAACTGAGATGAAGTTTGGCATCAAATTACCATCAAGGTCACGAACAACGAAGTAACGTTGGTGGTTTTTCATTGATGTCACAAGCACTTCTTCTGGAACTTCAAGGTATTTAGTATCGAAGCTTCCCATGAAAGCAGTCGGGTATTCAACCAAGTTAAGCACTTCATTAAACAATTCGTCATCGATTTCAACGCGAACGTTTTGAGCTTTTTCGATAGCTTTGATTTGGTTAACAATCATGTCTTGACGTTCTTTTGCGTCAGCGATAACAAAAACTTTACGCAAATCTTCTTCGTATGAATCAGCGCTAGCAATTTCTATTTCATGACCAAGGAAACGGTGTCCACGGCTAACACGACCTGAATGAATATCCAAGAAATCAAGGTCAAGAGCCTCATCATCAAGAAGAACAGTCAATGTGTGAACAGGACGGATGTATTCAAATGTGTTATTTGCCCAGTGCATGTTTACTGGGAAAGTCATTGCTGACAAGATTTCTGGAATGTCAGCAAGCACTTCTTTGGCAGCTTTTCCTGCTTCGTGTTTTGTAACGTAAACATACTCTTCGCCTTTAACTTCGCGAAATTCAATATCGTCAGTTGTCAACCCTTTACCACGGACAAATCCTTGAGCCGCTTTTGTGAAGTTACCGTCAGCGTCCAATGCGATTTTCTTAGAAGGACCTTTAAAATCTTCTGTTAAATCAGTTTGCGCATCAGCAAGACCAGTCACACGAACAGCCAAACGACGTGGTGTAGAGAAAGTTTGAATGCCTTCAAATGCCAAACGTTTTTCGTTCAAAAATGCTACCATACGATCGCCAAGTTGTTTTTCACTTGGAGTAACCACGTAAGCTGGTAATTCTTCTAAACCAAGTTCTACAAGTAAATTTTTAGCCATTATTCAGCATCCTCCTTCAATAATTTTTCACGTGTTGCTTCATCAAGCAATGGGTAACCAAGGCGTTTACGTTCTGCCACAAATGTTTTAGCAACGACACGAGCTAAGTTACGAATACGAGCGATGTAACCAGCACGTTCTGTTACAGAAACCGCACCATGCGCATCAAGCAAGTTGAAAGTGTGTGAACATTTCAAAACGTAGTCATAAGCTGGGTGTACGAGGTGTTCATCCAAGCAACGTTTTGCTTCTGCTTCAAATTTTTCAAAGTTTTCAAGAAGCATATCTTGATTAGAAATTTCAAATGAATATTTTGAGTGTTCAAATTCTGGTTGAAGGAAGATTTCACCATATTTAACACCTGGTGCCCATTCAATATCATAGACAGAATCCACTTCTTGAATGTAAGATGCCAAACGTTCAAGACCGTAAGTAACTTCTGATGTTACAGGACCTGTTTGCAAACCGCCAACTTGTTGGAAGTAAGTAAATTGAGTGATTTCCATACCGTCAAGCCAAACTTCCCAACCAAGACCAGCTGAACCAGTTGATGGGTTCTCCCAGTTATCTTCAACGAAACGAATGTCGTGTTCTAAGGGATTAATTCCTAATTTTTCCAATGATTCAAGGTAAAGTTCTTGAATGTTTGATGGTGATGGTTTCATAACCACTTGGAATTGGTGGTGTTGGTAAAGACGGTTAGGATTTTCACCGTAACGACCGTCAGCCGGACGACGTGATGGTTCAACATAAGCCGCATTCCATGGTTCTGGACCAATGGCACGAAGGAAAGTGTAGGGACTCATTGTACCAGCACCCTTTTCATTGTCATAAGCTTGCATCAACATACAACCTTGGTCATTCCAAAATTGTTGCAAAGTCAAAATAATCTCTTGAAACGTCAATTTTTTAGACATGTATCTACTCCTTATTTTAGTAACTTGATTTGCGACGTATCTTGACGGCTAACATTTTTTCATAATAAAAAACCGCCAACACACCCATATGATATCTCATAAGGGGCGTTAAAACGCGGTTCCACCCTATTTTATTACTTCATTTATCTGATTTTAACTTAGCCTTGCTAAGCGAAAGCGCCAGCGACTCACTTCAGTTTCATCCGACTTCCACCACCTCGGACTCGCTAAGAAACGCCATGAGACTTTCTCTCTTTAAAGAGTATTTTAGCACAAATAACTTGGAGTGTCTAGACTCAAACAAAAAACGAATAGCTGAAATCTCGTTTTCACTCATTTCATCATTCAAAGACGAGATAAAAAACAGTTTTCGTTTACCCAAAACTAAAAGCCCAAGATTGTTCATCTTAGGCTCTCACGTTTAGGCGTCCCAAACTTTTTCGCCACCTAAGTAAGTTGCATGTAAATCAAGTTCTTTGTCAAGGACGATAAAATCAGCTTGATGTCCTTTTTTGATTTGTCCGCATTTATCATCAATACCAACAGAGATAGCAGGAATAAGGCTTGCCATATTAATAGCTTGTGCTTTTGAAGCGATTCCCCAATTAACAACATTTTTTACGGCATCTTTTAGTTGGAGAATTGAACCTGCAAGAGCACCATTTGATTTCAAACGTGCTGTTCCTTTTTCGACAGTAACAGGGTATTCGCCAAGCATATAATCACCATCTTTGAGACCACCCGCGCTCATGCAGTCCGTAATCAAGGCAACGTGGTCATAATTTTTTTGGTGCATTAAAATATCACACGCTGACGGATGAACGTGATGTCCGTCACAGATTAATTCAGCATAGGTATTTGGGAGTTCATAAACCGCACCAACCATACCAGGTTCACGGTGGTTAAGTCCACGCATACCATTATAGGCATGAACCCAAACTGAAGCACCAGCTTCCACAGCATTTGCTGCTTGTTCATAAGTCGCATCAGAATGCCCTAAAGCAACAATCACATTTTTTTCCTTAGCATGATTAATAAAATCAGCCACATCATCACGTTCTGGTGCCAAAGCAATTTTTCTTAACAAACCTTTTGAACTTTCCAACCATTGGTCTAGTTCAACAATTGACGGATTACGCATATAGGAAGGATTTTGAGCCCCTTTGTATTTTTCCGTAAAATATGGTCCTTCAAAGAAAAGCCCTTGAATACGTGCACCGCTTTCTTGACCTGCAAAATCAGCTGCCGTACGACAAATATCATCTAAAGTTTCAAATGACGCTGTCAAACCAGTTGCTAAAAAACTAGTCACTCCTGCTCCTAAAAGAGCATGACTCATGGTTTCTAGAGCTTCTTTGCTGTTATCCATAACATCAGCACCAGCAAAACCGTGAATATGAGTGTCAACTAAACCAGGAGCAATGCTGTAACCCGTATAATCAATGATGTCAGCATCGCTTGGTACTTCTGCTTGCCAGTCTCCAAAAGTATCTCCCTTGATAGCAAGATAACCAGCTTTTTTCACTTGATAAGGATAATAAAATTCGTCTGCTTTAATATACTTTGTCATTTTTAACCGCCTCCATTCACTTATATTATATGCCAAATGATTATCCTTGTAAATGGTATATACCAAATTTATTTAACTTTTTTGCCAAAAAAATAGAAACTTGGAAGAATTCCAGTTTCTATTTACTATATAATCTAAATTTGGTCTTCAATGACTTTTTCAACTAAGTTCAAAGCGTGGTCAGTAATGCGTGTGCATGATGTGATGAGGTCAATAAAGTTAATACCTGCCAACGGTGTACATTCACCATTATTCATGCGTTTGATGTGTTTCTTACGAATACGACGTTCCAAATGTGCAATATCTTTATGACGTTCCAGCAATTCGTCAGCCAATTCACGGTCATTATCAATAACAACCTTTAAAGCATCCAAAATCATACGATACGTTTCATGGTAAAGTTGGTCGATTTCCTTAACTGCCGCTGGCGAAAACGTAATGTCTTTTGAAATATTGTGTTCCATCAAACGAACCAAACCAATACTATGATCACCAATACGTTCCAATGTTACTTCCTAAAAGAATCGGAATCGCTCCTTGAAGGTCAAGCAAATTACCAGCATACAAGCCCTGTAAAATTCCAATAATGGCAGCTGATGATTGGATAAGCATGGTTAAGCCTGTCCCAATCAGAACCCCCATAATTGGCTTATCGCCCAAAATTGCTAGGTAATCTTGAAAAGCTGAAACAGATTTTAAAGGCTCCATTCCATCACTCATGATATTGAGTGCAAAGAAAATTCCCCCAACACCAAAAATAATATGTCCAATGTTATTCAAGCTTCGACGTGATGTAAAGAACAACAAGGCAGCACCAACAAAAATCATCGGTAGCGCATAGTCCCCTAGATTAAACCCAATTAAAAATGATGTTACCGTTGTTCCAATATTGGCACCCATGACGATTCCAATTGCTTGTCGAAGGTTCAAAAGCCCCGCTGACACAAGCCCAACAGTAATAACCGTCAATCCTGAGCTTGATTGGATTAAAGCTGACATAGCTAAACCAACAAGAATTCCTAGAAAAGGATTACTCGTATATTTATCAATATAATAACGAAGTCTGTCTCCAGCAGCCTGCTATAGACCATCTCCCATGTATTTAATACTGAAGAGAAAGAGCCCTAGACCTCCAAAAAAATTAAAAGCAAACAAACAAGTATTTTTTGTTCTTTTTCTAAAATGATAAAAAACTGATTTTTTAATAATCGATCATTTTTTGAAATTTCCTTTTTGGCAGTATAATCGTTTTAGGTTAAATTAGCCTAAATTTTTAAGAGAATATCGAAAAAAATTAATGCGCTGTCATTTCTATGTTATAATATAGAAAGATGCTCTGTTAATCACAGAAGTTTAACATTATTTGACTTATCGAATAACGCTACATTATTGAAGTAGCATCTAATTTATAAAAAGGAAAAGGAGCTTTCATGAAAACCTCAAGAAGTGAAGTTACTTATCTCATTCTTAGCATTATTTTAATTGCTTTTGGAGCTGGTATTTACCTAATCTTTGGTAACAATTATGCCAGCACATCAAGTTCACAAACAACTACTGCTGTCTCATCTTCATCATCTACTAGCGAAGAAGAGTTAGAAGCTAATGCAGAAGCATTGCTCGCAGAAGCACAAGCCAATCCTACGTCAGAAGCTGTTACCAATGCCCAAGCAGCCATTAATAAACTTTCCGATGAAAGTAAAAAAACAGATTTACAATCACAATTGGATGCTGTCTCTGCTGAAGTAACCAATGAAAGCAATGCGGAAACAGCTGTTGCAACGGCAGAATCTGAACAAACAAGCGCAAATGTCACTGCGGCACAAGCAGCAATTGATGTTCTAACAAATGAAACCGTCAAAGACCAACTTCAAGCTCGTCTGGATGCTGTTTCTAATGCTATCGCAGCAGCAACTACACAAAGCAATACTATTTCAGGTGATTCAACATACAGCACTTACGATAATACTTATTTTGATTCGACTGTCACTAATAGCGATTCTTACGGATATTAATCATTATGTCAATCGGGCTTGTCTTTTCAGCCATTGGCTCAACTTGTTTAGCAATCTCATCTTTTGCCAAAACTAAGAAAAGCATGTTGAGTTGGCAACTGTCTGATTATTTCTTTACCATGGTTGCCAATTTTTTGTTGGGTGGCTATACGGGAGCTATTTCTATCAGTGTTTCTATTATTCGAAATACGCTCATGATTAAGAAATGGGATTCAATTTATACAACTGTTCTCCTCGTTATCATTCAAGTAACATTAGGCATTCATGTCAATAATTCAGGATTAATCGGCTGTTTACCTTTGATTTCATCAGTATCTTATACTATCGTTTCTTTTTTGACTGATAGGGGATAATGGCTTCGCTGGGTAACGGTTGAGAATATGCTACTTTGGTCTTTATACGACTTCACCATTAAAGCCTATCCTGCTTTAGTTATGGACGTGGTCATCACAATTACAACACTTATTGCTATTAAAAAATACAGTGGCTTAAATCGTCATACACAAAACACCCAAGACTGATATTCATCTTGGGTGTTTTGTTTCGTATCCTAATAAGATACCACCATCTTCACCATAGAAGCTACAAAGTCCTGAAGCTTTGATAAATGTGATATCGGCTTGAGGGTATTTCTCTTTGATTTTATCACTTAGCTGTTGGCAAGCTTTTTCATTGTTGGCGTGAGTAATCATGACTTTGCCACCTTGATAACCTTCTTTGAACATTTCATTGATTGTTGCTTGAATAGCTTTTTTCTGACCTCTTGCCTTGTGAAGAAGCTCTAAAGTCCCTTCGTCACTAGCTTTTCCGACCATACGAATGTTAAGAAGTCCGATGACTTTACCAATCAATTTGCTCAAGCGACCATTTTTTACCAAGTTATCCACACGAGCAAGAATAAAGAGTAATTTGGTCTTAGCTTGGTAAGCGGTAATCGCTTCGACCACCTCATCAAAGCTGAGACCTTTAGCAATTAGACGGTTTAATTCTAAAACAATCAAGTCAATTTCACCGCCTGCAGATAGTGAGTCAATCACATAAATATTAACATTCGGGTGTTCTTCAAGAAGTATATTTTTAGCCACTTGAGCACTGTTTTGACTTCCTGATAAATTTCCTGTAATCGTAATAGCAATGACATTTTCAGCGCTTTGGTAGGCTTGTAAGAAGGCATCTGGGCTTGGACAACTTGATTTTGATGATGTAGGACTTGCATACATACTTGCCATCATATTATCGACATCTAACCCTTCATCATCCACAAAAATTTCTGAGCCAATCTGTATTGTTAGAGGGACATTTTGAAATTCTGTGTGGTCTGCGATAGCTTCGATATGTTTAATATCACAGCCAGAATCTGTCACAATTTTCCAAGTCAAATCTCTTTTCCTCCATTTCTTTTGATTTTGATATTATTTGACAAACAAAGTATTTTCTCCTAAAATTATATCATTAGAGCCTTTATCTTAGCTATCAAAAACAATCAGACGTCACAAGTGAGAGGATTTTGTCATGACGGAAAAAACAATTTCACAAAAATCCTTGCAAAATTTGCAGGTGTCCAACAAGGAGGCACGAAAATTAACGCGTGAATCACTTGAAACTGCGCTTTTACTTCTTCTTGAAAAGAAACCACTAAATCAAATTACGATTTCTGAACTTGTCGCTAAAGCTGGCGTTTCACGTAATGCTTTCTATCGAAATTACAAATCTAAGGAAGCCATTCTTGAATCTATTTTAACGCAAATTGTTCGCCGTATTTTTCGAGACATCAAAAATTTCGATTTAAAGACACAGCTCTCCCAAGCGTGGCTTTTCATATTGACGGAGGCGAAAAAGGAAGCCAACGTTTTACGAATGATTTTTGAACAGCACCTTGAAAAGCTATTGACAAGTATCGTTTCTAAACGCTTAAAAGCTTATCAACGTTTCAAGAAAAAGCATGATTCTCGCTACACTAATTCTTTCTGGAGCAATGCCATTATCTCGGTCCTCTCAAACTGGGTAGCCGACGATATGCGAATTCCTGCCGAAGAAGTAGCCGCTATTGGTTTACCACTTTTCTTATAGAAAAAAACTCCGACTCAAATTAGTTGGAGTTTTTTCTATAATTTATTTCAACACATAATCGTAAATGGCTTGGGCTACGCCTGCTTGGTCGTTGGTTGTTGTTTCGTAGCGGCAAAGCGCTTTGACTTCGTCAGTCGCATTTCCCATGGCAACACTGTTATCAGCAAATTCTAGCATTTCAATGTCATTAGCAGCATCACCGATTGCCATTACTTCTGCTGGAGTAAAGCCAAGTTTTTCTGACAAAGCTTTAAGAGCCGTAGCTTTTGTATAACCTTTCGGCATAGCTTCAAAGATGTATTCTTGACTGCGCACCACGCTAAATTCAGCTGCCAAGGCGCTTTCTTTGGCTTCTTGGAATGGGTCCAAATAAGGCGCTCTTGCCATATACATGGCTTGGAAGATAATTTCTGAACTAGCTTTCAATTCATCAATGCTAACAGCTTTAGCTGTATCGAAAACAAGCCCTGCATCGTATTGAACCAATTCTGGCACTTCGCTTCCAACGGCATAATAATGTTTTTCGCCTGTCAATGTCAAGCAAACCTCTGGATAGTCCGCTAACACTTGGTCTAATTTGTCCAATTCATCATTATTAACTTGGGCATAACTGACAAGCTCCCAATTCTTAGTATTGTAAATGCTGCAGCCATTATTCATAATAATGTATTCTTCATCAGTCAAGCCAAGTCGTTCAAAATAAGGCAGAATTCCTGATTTTGGTCGTCCTGTACAAAGAACAATTTTCACACCTGCTTTAGCAGCTTTCTGAATAGCTTTGATATTTTCATCAGGAATTTTTTTATCTGAATTCAGTAAAGTTCCGTCTAAATCAATTGCAATTAATTTAATCATTTCTAAGTGACCTTCCGTTTAATTTTTGGCAAATGCCATTGACGCCAGTAACCTATCATACGTAAGCTGGTCAGAATCAAAACAAGCAAATAATAACCTGAATCGTTATGGACGATTTTAAAGTAAATCGCTAGTGCTGCTAAAATTGACCAACCTGCATAAACTTCGCTTCGTAACACCCCAGGTTTTCGCCCTGCTAAAACATCACGAACAATACCGCCACCTGCACCAGTCAAAACTGCCGCAACAATGACTGCACTCAAGGGTTGATGCAATTTCACCGCATACATAGCTCCTTGCACGCTAAACGCCGCTAGCCCGATAGCATCCGTCAACACTTCTGCCTTCCTCCAACTTTTATGAGTAATGAGATTTGGAAATACCATGATAAATAGCATAGCAACCAAGGCAAAATAAAATGCTTGACCTTGCGACCAAAGCGCACTAATGGGCAATCCTATCAAAAGATTACGAATGGCACCACCACCAAAAGCTGTTACAAATCCTAAGATAAACAATCCTAGAATGTCAAAATCTTCTTCCATGGCAACAATAGCTCCTGAAAGTGCAAAAGCAATCGTTCCGATAACACTTAAAATATCCCAAATATCTATTGTCATTTTCGTTCCAAATTCATTTTTTTCTTACTAGACTAGTTTATCATTTTTAACGCAAAAAAACAGCACTGAGTCTGTTTTTTATGATTTTTGAAATTCTTTTAAATTTCTTTTCCAAGGATGAATTTTGTCCCCTTGAGTGCTCGTTTTAGGGAGAGCTTGAAAGGATTTCCTGTGACGGTTGCTTGTTTTTTATCCAAATCAACAACCACTTTTTCAACGCCACGAACAGCTGACAATTTTTCTGTCACTGTTTTGACACAACCTTGGCATTTCATGCCAGTAACTTCATACGTTTTTTCCATGTGAAACTCCTTTGTTTATCATTAATTCAGTTTAATATATTTTAGGCGAAGGGCATTGAGGACGACTGAAACTGAACTAAATCCCATGGCAAGTCCTGCAATCATTGGATTTAACAGAGGTCCACCAAATAGATATAATACACCCATAGCGACAGGAATCGCTAAGATATTGTAGATAAATGCCCAGAAAAGATTTTCCTTGATAATTTTAATCGTTAAACGACTAATGCTCAAGGCTTTCAGAACATCTGAAATTTCTGGTTTCATGAGAATAATATCTGCTGATTCAATAGCAATGTCTGTCCCAGAACCGACAGCGATACCAATATCCGCTACCGCTAAGGAAGGTGCGTCATTTATCCCGTCACCAACCATGGCAACCATTTTTCCTTGACTTTGCAAATCCTGAATGGCTTGCGATTTCTGGTCTGGTAGAACTTCGCTAATAACATTTTTGATACCAGCTTGTTTGGCAATAGCTTGTGCTGTCTTGCTATTGTCGCCTGTCAGCATGACAACGTCAATGCCTTTTTCTTGCAATTTAGCAACGGTTTCTTTACTGTCTACTTTTAGTAAATCAGCTACGGTGATAAGTCCTAGTAGTTGTGCATTTGCCGAGATGTAAATCGGTGTTTGTCCTTTTTGAGTCGCAGCCAGCACCGCTTCTTGAGTGGCGGTCAAGTCAACCTGATATTTTTCCATTAACTTGCAGTTCCCGACATAAACTGTTTGTCCGTCAATATCAGCCTGCAAGCCAAATCCTGTTAAGGACTTAAATTGTGTGACCTCTGTCAAAGCTAACTTATCTGCGGATGCTTTTTCCACAACAGCTTGACTAAGAGGGTGTTCTGACAATTTCTCGATTGAGGCAACTTGTGCAAGAAGCTTATCTTTATCACCTTGGTAAGCAAAAATATCAACAACTTGTGGTTTGCCTTGGGTGATAGTTCCTGTTTTATCAAAGACAATGGTATCAAGGTGGTGAGCATTTTCAAGGGTATCACCGCGTTTATAGAGGATACCATTTTCAGCACCGCGACCAGTTCCGACCATAATCGCTGTCGGTGTTGCAAGACCAAGCGCACAAGGACAAGCAATGACAAGAACCGCAATGGCAACTTGGAAAGCAAAGACAAAGGTTTGTCCCATAATCAAGTACCAGAAAATGAAGGTGACAAGCGCAATCACGATAACAGTTGGAACAAAAACACCTGCTACCTTATCCGCAATTTTAGCAATCGGTGCTTTGGTTTGCTGCGCATCCTCAACCAATTTAATAATTTGGGCGAGCAAGGTTTCATCACCAACTTTTTCAGCACGAATGGTTAGCGCCCCTTGTCCATTGATTGAAGCACCATAAACCTTATCCTCTGTGGCTTTCTCAACTGGGATACTTTCCCCTGTCAACATTGACTCATCAATCGCCGATTGCCCTGAAACCACACTACCGTCAACAGGGATTTTTTCCCCAGGTTTTACTAAAATGAGGTCTCCAATGCGCACGTCCTCAATCGCAACAGTTTGTTCCACACCGTCACGGATAACCGTTGCTTCTTTGGCTGATAATTTCACCAATTTTTGAATGGCATCTGATGTGCGACCTTTTGACAGCGTTTCAAAGTATTTCCCGAGAGTGATTAAGGTTAAAATCACCGCAACTGATTCAAAATACAGCATATGCGCGTGGTGGCTATGCCCCAGTATCATATGATAAACACCGTAAAGGCTGTAAACGAAGGCAGCCGTTGTTGCCAAGGCAACCAACGAGTCCATATTAGGATGCCCTTTAAACAATGAGCGAAAGCCATTGACATAAAAACGACGTCCAAAATACATGACAGGAAGCGTCAAAATCAGCTGAATCAAAACAAAGTTCAATGGGTGAGCTGACATGCCGATGATTTCTGGCACCCAAAGCCCCACCATACTTCCCATAGAAATATAGAGGAGCGGTATCGCAAACAAAGCTGATAAAAGAAACTTATGCCACATATTCTGTGTGGCTTCACTTTGGCGCTCTGATTGACTCTTTGCCGTTGTCGGGTCAAAAACGCTGGCGCTATAACCTGCATCTGCTACCGCTTTTTCAATTTCTTTTTCACTGACTAAGTCAGGATTATAATCCACCGTCATTTTCTCCGTTGTTAGATTGACAACAGCGGAGTCAACATGGTCTAGCTTTTTAACAGCATTTTCAACCGTTAAGGCACAAGCTGCACAGGTCATGCCGTCAATGACGAAAACTTCTTCTTTTGCCATTTATTTTCCTTTCCAATCTAACCCTAAGCACTCAAATGAGCTTTACAGCGACATTGCCCAGGGATGCAATTGCACGGCACTTCTTCAAGTGCCTCTTCTTTTTTGGACAATAGCAGAGCTTGCAAGTCGTTAATATCTGCCATTGTCATCAGCGTTGTTTCCACGAGATGTTTGATAATCGCAGTATGCTTGCGCTGACAAAATTTATCAAAAAGCTCATCGGCTTGTCGATTAATAGCTTCTTCTTCAGAAACAAGTGCTGAATAAAGAAATGATTTGCCCGATTTCTGTGTTGCTAGATAGCCTTTATCCACTAGTCGTTTCAACAATGTTTTAACGGTTGAGGCTGTCCAGTCTGTCTTTTGCTCGAGAATTTCCAAAATCTGGCTGCTAGTTGTTTCCTCTTTCGTCCAAACAACACGCATGATTTCCCATTCTGCATTTGAAATTGACATTGTTACCTCCTTAAAATAGTTTTAGTTTACGTTTGTAGATTAATTATATGATTATTGTTTACATTTGTCAACGATAAAAGATTAAAAAATGAAACACATTGCAAAAATCAAAGCAATCTGTTTCACCTAGCGTATTATTCTTATTTATCAAATAGCTGTAAGTTTGGCCATTTTTCCTGCCAATCTTTCTTAGCAAGGCGTTCACGATAGACCTGCATCCGTTTCTTATCTTCTAAAAAATGCGGTGTCGGTTGCACGACAAAATTAACAATATCGTCATCACCATAAGGCAAAAAAAGTTCCAACTCATCATTGTTCAATCTTGTTGCAATGGCGGTGCAACGCTCTGGATATTTGCTAACAGCATCTCTCGCATTTTGGTAAGGGAGCGTATTTGGACTATGGCTGTGCATATAAACTTGATTCTTGATTTCCCATTGATAGGCTGGGTAGCGCTGTTGAAGGTCTTGCTGAAGCGCCAGCGTTTCATCATAAGACACATTGATATCATAAAAAACGATATCTAAATCACTTGCTTGTGCCAAGCCAGCTTTTCCTGACAAGACATTCCAAACATAATTGCGTAATGTCCCAGCTGCTAGCCAAGAATCCTGCAAATCCAGCTCTGCTATTATCCTAAGAATCCCCATTAACTCTTCATCTTGCACAAATAACGCTTCTAAATCCATAAATCCCACCCCTCATTTCTGATAACTACTGATAACCTCTTCTAACGCTTGCAGACTATCGACAAAGATAACCTTTTTGCGGTCAGCTATCGTTAAAAAACCTGCCTGCACCATCTGATTAAATTGTTCTTTGAGGCTATCATAGTAACCATTCATGTTAAAAAGCAAGCAGGGTTTGTCGAGTTGCCCAACACGCGCCCATGAAATAGCCTGAATAATCTCTTCAAGTGTCCCTGGACCACCTGGAAATGCGACTAAAATGTCGCCCTCTTCCATTAAGAGACGCTTACGCTCATCCATATCAGCAACAATTTGCAAGTGTGTTAAGCCTTGATGTACCTTTTCACGTTTTTGCATAAAATCAGGCATGATACCATAGACTTTACCACCCTGTGCCAATACCGTGTCCGCCAAAACTCCCATAAGCCCAGTTTTGCTTCCTCCATAAACCAAACAATGGTCATGTTGAGCTAACCAATTCGCAAATGCGACAACTTGTTCATGATAATCTGGCGTATTTCCCATACTTGAAGCCAAATAAACTGTAATATTCATCTTTTTTATTTCCCCATTTCAAAAAAACACTTTTATTATAACACAAAAGAACCCGCCAATTAGCAAGTTCTTAATTGTTTTTCTATTTTTAACTGAAATGGAAAGCTATGTTATTTTTTAGCTTCCAAATCACGAAGCATTTGGTCAATTTTATTGCCGTATTCGATTGATTCATCTTTAATGAATGTCAAATCTGGAATTTTGTACATAGTCAAGTTGTGACCAAGTTCACGTTTGATAGTTCCTTTTGCTTTTTCAAGACCAGTTTGGGCTTTTTGATTATCTGACGCAAGTCCAGAGTGAATAGTGTAATACACTTTAGCCATTGAAAGATCTCCAAGTATTTGAACATCAGTAATTGTCACATCTTGAACACGTGGGTCACGAACTTTTTTTTGCAAAATTTCGTTTACTTCACGTTTGATTTCCATACCAACACGGTCAACACGATGATTAGCCATAAAATATCCTTTCTAGTTATTTTGATATTTTTTATTTTTCCAAAGAAGTCTTTTTGATACTTTCCTTAAGTGATGCGGACGGCAGATTCAATAGTCCACTGGACTATTGAAGGAATCCAAGGAATTCCATGCCTAAGTTTTGAGCCTAAAGTCTCAAAACTTCCGAGTGGCTAAATAGTAGTAAATTCAGCCACTTTCACCACAGCGGTAAGTATCGTCTTGTTGCTCGCTTCGCTCGCAAATAATCAATCAATAGACAAGACTTGCAAATTTTAGAAATTATTTCATAAAAACTAAATTTGTTGATACTCTAAAGATAGCTACCACCGTAGTAAAACAAGACTGCAGTATGTAGCTCTGTTTTTACTAGAGAATTCTTGAAAGCTAGCCATCAACTGAAAGTCTGCTAGAGCTTATCATATGCCATTAAAGACTTTAGTCTCAATACTTAGCTTGGCGCAGTGGTTGAGTGGGTTCTATTACGCTGATAAATCAGCTTTTACACCCCTACTCAACCGTGCAGGGGTAAGACGACGAACCTGCTTTCTGGTGTTCTGTCTTACTCCCAAGCGTTTCGACGGCTAAAACTTTCAGTCGATAATACTGGAAGTTTTAGACTAGTGTAACGTTTAGGAAATGCTCCATAGAGATTGCCGTACAAGTATTAGTGGCTTCAGCCACAATACTTGTTAACGTTTAATTTCTTCCATGATGTAGCCTTCGATGACGTCATCAACTTTAATGTCGTTGTAGTTTTCAATCATCAAACCACCTTCTTGGCCATTTCCGATTTCTTTAACGTCATCTTTGAAGTGTTTAAGGCTAGCAAGTTTTCCGTCGAAGATAACGACACCGTCACGAATGACACGGGCGTTAGCATCACGAATGATTTTACCACTTGTAACCATGAATCCACCGATTGTACCAACTTTAGAAACTTTGAAGGTTTCGCGGATGATAGCTTCACCGATGATTTTTTCTTTGTATTCAGGGTCAAGCATACCTTTCATGGCATCTTCAACTTCTTCGATAACTTTGTAGATAATTGAATGAAGACGAATTTCCACTTCATCAGTTTCTGCTTGTTGACGTGCTTGTGGTGTAGGACGTACGTTAAATCCAATGATGAAGGCATTTGAGGCTTCAGCAAGGGTAACGTCTGATTCGTTAATAGCACCAACAGCTGAGTGGACAACCGAGACTTTCACGCCTTCAACATCAATTTTATGAAGTGAGGCAGCAAGAGCTTCAACTGAACCTTGTACATCGGCTTTGATGATAACATTAACAGTCTTAACTTCACCTGCTTTAAGCGTATCAAAGAGATTTTCAAGGCTAACACGTTGTGTTACTTGACGTTGTTTCATCAATGCACGTTTAGCACGCTCTTCACCAGCGGCACGAACAGCTTTCTCATCTTCATAAACGGCGAAGTGGTCACCTGCCATAGGTACTTCATTCAAACCGGTAATTGATACTGGCGTTGATGGTTCAGCTACTTTTACACGACGCCCAAGGTCATTAACCATAGCACGAACACGACCAAATGTGTTACCAACAACGATTGGGTCTTGAACGTGAAGAGTACCTTGTTGAACAAGAAGTGTTGCGATAGCACCTTTACCTTTATCAAGACGAGCTTCGATAACTGTACCGATAGCACGAACTGTTGGATCAGCTTTCAATTCTTCCATTTCAGCAACAAGGAGAACTGTTTCTAGCAATTCATCAATGTTTTGACCAAATTTGGCTGAAATTTCAATGAATTCACAGTCGCCACCCCAAGCAGTTGAGATGATACCGTGTTCTGCCAATTCACCGATAACACGTTCTGGGTTAGCACCTGTTTTATCAATCTTGTTGATAGCAACGATGATTGGGACACCAGCGGCTTTAGAGTGGTTAATAGCTTCGATTGTTTGAGGCATAACACCGTCATCAGCAGCAACAATCAAAATTGTAATATCTGTGATTGACGCACCACGCGCACGCATTGATGTAAATGCCGCGTGTCCTGGTGTATCAAGGAAAGTAATTTTCTTACCATTTTCAATGATTTGATAAGCACCAATATGTTGAGTGATACCACCAGCTTCGCCTGTAGCGACACGTGAATTACGAAGGGTATCAAGAAGGGTTGTTTTACCATGGTCAACGTGACCCATGATTGTAACAACAGGTGCACGTTCAACCATATTTTCAGGATTGAGGTAATCTTCATCTACGAAGAAGCGTTCAATATCAGCTTCGTCAACCTCAACTTTTTTATGAGCTTCAATACCATAATCAACCATCAACAATTCGATTGTATCGCTGTCGAGGGATTGGTTTTGTGTTGCCATAACACCCATCATGAACAATTTTTTAACAATTTCAGCTGGTTCGCGTTTAATACGTTTTGCGATTTCAGCGACTGTCATACCTTCAGTATATTCAAATTCTTTAGGCAATTCATGGAACTTACGCTCTGTTACAGGTTTTGGAGCATTATTATGATTATTTTTACCTTTTTTGTTTTTCTTCTTATTATTCCAGTTACTATTTCTTTGATTTCTCACTTGGTTTTGATTATTCCAGTTTTTTCTATTTTTATTCTTGCGCGGTCCGTCTTCATACTCATGATTGTAATCATGTGATTTTTCAGGACGAACTTGTTTCTTACGATGTTTATCAGCAGTTGGTGCAGGATGTTCTGCCACCACAGCTTGTGGAGCAGGCGCAGCCTTTTTAACTACTGCTTTCTTTTCTTCAGCCTTAGCTTTCACCTCAACACGAACTTTTTGTTCTTGCTCATGAATTCGATTTTCGCTTTGACGTGAATACTCAGCATTTTGTTCAGCTTTTATAGCAGCGGCGCGTGCTTTAAAGTCAACACGTGGTTTTGCTGGTTGCTGACGGTTATCGTGGCGATTATCACGTTGATCTCTTCGATTATGATTTTGAGAATTGCGATCGCGTTGTTTGCGATTATTTCGGGCATTCTCTTGCCTGTCACGATTAGAACGATTGTCGCGTCCTTTATTGTTATTGCGCTTTTTATCGCCGCCTTTAGCTCGTTTTTCAGCTTCAGCTTTAGCACGCGCTTCACGCTCCGCCTTGAAATTACGGCTCTGAGGTTTAGCAGGAGCTGCTTTAGGAGCTTCTGCAACTGTTTTCTCAGCTGCTTTTTCTACTTTAGGTTTAGCTGGAGTAGATTGAGACTTATCTGAAAATTTTGCCACAATGCGTTTGACATCAGATTCTTCAACGCTAGAAGAATGGCTCTTAACAGCAAGTCCTAATTCTTGAGCATATTCAACAACTTCCTTGCTTGATTTACCCACTTCTTTAGCGATTTCATATAATCTTTTCTTTGACAATTGATGTCCTCCTCCTATTCTTTTAGTTCATAAGTGTCCTCATTTTCTTTGAAAATCCAGCATCTGCTATGGCTACCACTTTACGCGGTTTTCCAAGAGCAGCACTTAATTCCAGTGTGTTAAACACTGTGGAGACTTCTACTTTGTAATATTGACATTTATCAGTTGTTTTCTTTGTCAAATTAGCGCCAGCATCATTGGCTAGGAAAATAAGCTGTGCTTTTCCAGATTGAATCGCTTTGATAACTATTTCTTCACCAGAGATAACTTTTCCTGCTCGCTGTGCTAGACCAATCAAATTTGACAATCTTTCACGGTTATTCAAGACCCAACTCTCTTCTTTTAACTTTGTGATCGACGTAAGCAATTAATTCATCGTAAAATTCGTCAGGAACTTCCATTGAAAAACTACGATTAAACACTTTTTTATTTTTAGCTTGGATTGCTTCTTCATTGTCAAGCTTGATGTAAGCACCGCGACCGTTTTTCTTACCAGTCGGGTCGATAAAAATCTCGCCTTCTTTGTTCTTAACAATGCGAAGCAAATCGCGCTTATCAATTACTTCGCCTGAAACAACTGATTTTCTTAAAGGTATTTTACGTGTTTTAGCCATCAAACACCTCTATCTTTCTTTACTCTGCGTCGTTTGCTACAACTTCAGTTTCAACAGATTCAGCTGCTTCTTCAACAGGTGCAACTTCTTCTTGTGCTACAGCTGCGTTTTCTTCACGTTCAGCTTCAAGTGCTTCGTATTCTGATGCAGATTTGATGTCGATACGGTAGCCAGTTAAATGAGCTGCCAAACGAACGTTTTGTCCACGGCGACCGATAGCAAGTGACAATTTGTTGTCAGGAACGACAACAGTCGTGCGTTTGCTGTCTTCTTCGTCAAAAAGAACCATATCAACTTCTGCTGGCGCAATGGCGTTGTAGATGAATTCTGCTGGATCTTCAACCCATTGGATAACATCGATATTTTCTTCGATTGGCACTTCAACACCAGCTTTAGCATCATAACGTTTTGGATGGAATTTGCTAATCACTTTCTTGATGTTGCTTCCACCACGACCGACGATAGTACCGATAGCATCAACGTTTGGATTGTGGCTACGAACAGCAACTTTTGTACGGTCGCCGGCCTCACGCGAAACGCTCATGATTTCAACTGTTCCGTCAAATACTTCAGGAATTTCTTGTTCCATAATGCGTTTGATAAATTGTGGATGGCTACGGCTTACAAAAACGTTGACACCTTTTGGATTGTTTTCAACTTTGTAAACATAAACTTCAATACGGTCATGTGATTTGAAGGTTTCACCAGGAATTTGATCTTGGTGTGATAATTGCGCTTCAAGCGAACCAAGGTTAACATAGATGAAACGTTGGTCAAAACGTTCAACAGTGCCAGTCATGATTTCGCCTTCGTGTTGTTTGTACTCATTGTAAGTTACTTCACGAATTTGACGGCGCATTTTTTCCATGATTGTTTGTTTAGCTGATTGAGCAGCAACTCGACCAAATTCAGCAACAGATTCTTCAAAACGAATTTTATCACCGAGTTCATAAGCTGAACTGATTTTCAACGCATCTGACAAACTGATTTCTAAACGGCTATCAAAAACTTCTTCAACAACTTCACGAACAGTGTAAACTTTAAAATCACCTTTTTTGTCATCGAATTCAATAACACATGATTCAGATTGACCATAACGACGTTTGTAAGCTGATTTCAAAGACTCTTTCACAGCGTCAATGATGTCTTCTTTGTTAATGTGTTTTTCTTCTTCCAAAATACGGAAGGCTTCTAGCATTTCTTTGCTCATTGTTTTCATTGCTCTACATGGTCAGTAGAGCGTATCCTTTCATCTATATCTAAATAAAATCAGATTGTAGTTTGTAAATCTTGACTACAATTTCACTGCCAAACGCGCTTTTGCAACTGTCGAATACGGAATTTCAACTGTTTTTTTCCGCGTTTTATCCAAATAATCAATGGTCAATGTGTCACCGTCAAAAGCAACAAGGTCCCCTTGGAACACCTTAACTTTATCAATCGCTTTGTAGAGACTAACATTGACATAAGAACCTACAGCTTTTTCAAGAGCTTCTTTCGTTTTTAACGGACGCTCTAAACCAGGGCTAGACACTTCCAACATATACTGCTCTGGAAATGGGTCTGGTTTAATCGCATCAAGCAAAGGGCTGATAATTTCAGTCAGCTCTGCTGTATCATCTACCGTAATCCCTTCTAGCTTGTCAATTAAGATGCTAAGCACATAATCGCTCCCCATCTTCTCATACTCGACATCAACCAATTCAAACGGCTCTTTAATAGCTGGTGCAACCACTTCTGTAACGACATCAATGATTGTATTTGCGTTTGCGATAAGAATCCCCTCCTTTATCTTTTAAAATCAAAAATAGAAAGTTCACTACGCTCATTCACTTCTAAAAAGTGGATTTGTAGTGTCTCATCGTAGAACTTTGCTCTTAATCTCGTGTAATCACTAGCCTTTTGGGCTAAAATGAGATTTAAGCACCACAAGAGGCGAAGTCACAAACTCCGCCTCCTTCTACATATTTTCTATTATAATAGCATATTTTATTTGAAATATCAAGACTTATGCTTGACAAAGCTAGAAAACTTACCCTTTTCCAGCAAGAATATCTGATACTTTATACAATCCTGGGGAATATGGCCGACCAAATAGTTTTTTCGTCAAAGTATTAAACGTATAATGGTCATCTAAAATCAAGACTTCGTCATATGTTTTTAAGAGTGCAATAAAGTCATCATCTGTTAAATTGAAATCATCTCTAGTATCGATAGTTTCATTCCAGAGGTAATAACTTGTTGCGCTGTCGCTGTATGACGCCATTAAACTTCCCTATTCTAATGCCAAACTTGAAGCAACCAACAAGCTCATCAAAGATATTAAACGAAACGCTTTTGGTTACAGGAACTTTGACAACTTTAAAAAACGCATTTATCTCGCTTTAAACAGCAAAAAAGCGAGAACAAAATTTGTTCTCGCTAGAGCTTAACTTTGCCACCCACTACAGTTGACAAAGAGCCGCTAAAACATGACAGAAAGGAAAACTAAATATATTTCCC